>JAEEGL017041587.1_pt1 | contig 153970 bp, 120 predicted proteins | sample 9134231 | NCBI WGS metagenome assembly JAEEGL01 (sample SAMN16246548, study PRJNA631951) | gut metagenome | biome: gut microbiome; feature: rumen; material: fiber-attached | host: Bos | place: Iran: Karaj | collected 2018-10 | reverse complement strand
TGTGACAAAGAGGCTGTGGTTGGAGCCTATTTGAAACCGTCTATGCGGTAGGAGGACAAAACCAATCCACAGCATCTTCAATAGCATACCCTATACCTATAGAGAAGGTAAAGAATGGGTATGACTATATAATACGAGGAGAAAAAATAATGAAAAAAATATATGGTGTTTTTAAATGTATACTTGTTTGTGCACTGGTTGTTTGTTTTATTTCGGGTTGTTCTAATTCGTCAAATAAATCAAATCCATCGGGTACATTAAATCCATCAAGCAGTAATAAGGAGAATCCGGATGATGAAACTAAAAAGCTGGTTAAGCTGGTTTTGGTTGATGAGATGGCAAACTATGCCGGAAAGCAGCAAGGGTGGTTTGGATGGCTTCTTGCAGAGAGATGTGGGATTGAATTGGAAATAATTTCACCAAATCAAGTTACTAAAGAAACCAAAGCAGATATATGGAAAAATAATATTTCAAATGATTTTGATGCAAAATTATTTAATCCCAAGAAAGATGCTTTGGACTTGAAAAGTGATACATTAAAAGAAAATCTTAAGATAATTGCACCAGGTATTTATGAAATAGTAGAGGACAGAAAAGATACATTTTCAATTCCAACACATATAAATACAGATAAAAAATCTCATACGGAATTTATAAATACATGGAATATGAGGTATGACTTATATAAAGAAGCAGGTAAACCACAGATAAAAACATTAGATGATCTTTATAAAGCCTTTGTTGCGATGCAAAAAAAATCTGATGAGAAAGTAAAAGCTGTATATCTTTCCGGTACGGAAGATGATAATTCATATACTTTGTCCGGTGCAGCAGGTATTACGAAGGCATACTATGGAGTTGATATAGCAGATGATAAGGTGATTTTTCCTGATACTGGGAAAAGTATTGGACTTTTTGAAGAGGATAGTCCATACCTGAAAGTTCTGAAGTGGTATAATAAAATATATAAATCAGGATTGCTTGATTATGATAAAGGAAAGAAAAGCGCCGATAAAATCCTTGAAAAACTGCAGGCAGGAAGTATATTGCTTGAAGGAAATGCCGATTATATAGTTAATCAGGGGGTACAAGCAGGTGAAAACTGTCAAAAATACCTTCCGGTTATTCCGGAAGAGGCTACGAACCTTGCTTACTCAACTTATGATATTTCTAATGACAATGAAAATATCTATATAGATAAGGATTCAGAAAATATCACTAAGGTGCTTGAATTTCTTGAATACCTGTACTCATCTGATGGATATATGGAGATGGTCAACGGACCGAAAGGTTTGATGTGGGATACAGACGAGAATGGGGCACCGTATAATACTGATGAAGGTAAGAAATATCTTATAGACAGTACAGCTGCACTGCCTGATGAATATACAAAGTATAACGATGATAAAGAGGGGTATGCTACCTTTATGGAAGGAAGTTTCCAGTTTTCAATTGTACCATACTTTAATTATAAATTGAAAGAATATGACAATGAGTTTGTTTATAGTTCACAATGGAAGTCAAACAATGACTTTATAATACTTTATAACAACTTTGCACAAAATGAAACTAAAGAGCTTTCCGATACAAGAAAAGAGTGGATAGAAGATACAGGATATACTGATGTACAGGAATACATGGAAAGCTTTAAGTACAATATAGTTAATTCTCAGAAGCATGTGAAAAAGGAAAAAGATATAAGCAAAGAATATATAGAGAAAGCATGGGATGTAATACTGTCTGATAATTATAGTCAACGACAAAAATAATCAATAAGGACATCTAAGATTAGGTGAAGTAAAAAGGTGAGTTCGGAACATATGTACCGTGCTCACCTTTTGCAATATGCAACTATTTTGTTGGGAAAATATTTATTTATTTTTTCGTATTTTTTTAAATACGAATAATCCTATTGCACACACAAGGATTATTATGCAGGTTATAGATAATACTTTTAGCGTATTATCCGAATTTGGATCATATGGATCGCGGGTGGTCATCAAACCCGTAGCAAGTACAGAATCAGGGTCAGTGGAAATGCTGTCAATATATTCAGATACAGAATCATATTCGGTAAAACAAGAATCCATCTTATTGATAAAATCGGATGCCTCATATAATTCACCTTCTTTATATTTCATGGTTTTTAGAGTATTGCTAAAAAGCGACTCATATGGTATGAAGTATTCTTTATCATCAGAAGTTTTTAAATATATAAGAGACATTTTATAATTTGAACATATTAAAACACAAACCTTAACTATCTTATTATCTTCAAAATACTCATTAATTTTTTCTTTAATAATTGAATAAGTCAAGATTTCATAAGTATTTGTTTCGTCACCGTATACAATACAATCACTTACACTATAGCCTTTATCAGTAATATTTAGAAGTATTTCACTATATTTGCCTGACGGAGTAGCTGCAGGCACAGCCCAGTAATGAGGCTGTTCTTTATCATCATCATAAATTGATTTGGCATTAATAATACCATCAACAGAATCTGCTTTATAGTAATTTTGAATCATAAACATGTCAGATGTTATATTGTAAACCTCATATGCTTCGTTAACATCAAACTCTGAAATATCCGAATCCGCATCAGGTTTATCAGCTATCCAATTTTTTTTGATTTTATGGATAACTTTTTCCTGCATCTCATTATGTGTTTCTTCATACGTAGTAAGCCAAGATTGTTCAGCATTTACAGTAATAGCTTGAGATAAAAGTATAGAAATAATTATAAGTGATAACAATAAGTTTGATTTCATGACAGCCTCCTTTCTATTTATAAAAACCAATTGTTTCTATGTAACGATAGCTCCCGATTATTGCATCGTTAGTAGTACCAAATTTTAATTTGTTATATGTTGTAGTTATTATATCGCCAGTGCTTGGCTCAAATATTTTTACTTGCATAATACTATCAGAATTAACTCTGTAGGCATAAAATAAAACTGCATGTCTTGCAATAACTAAATTATTGCTAAAAGCACCTAGATAGAATATTGTACCACGCCCATAATTATCGATATCAGATTTCAATTCGCCTTGATTACGTACCGTACTGTAGCAATATGTTCGATTATTAGAAATAGGATCGGCAACTTTGGATAATGCAATTTTACCTTCACCTAGAGATGCACCTTCATTTACAAGACTTCCTTTTACTTGATTTACGACATAGCTTTGACTTAACGTTACATTAGGATAAGAATATCTGGCTATGGCACAATTTTTCGCAGATGCAGCCCAACACCAATTAGACATGGCAGATTGTTCAAATCCATATGTCCCAACACTATTATGCCATCCTGCATGAACCAATAGAGGCGGTTCAAGTAAATAAAGGAGTAGCAAGGTTATGCAAAAAGAACTCAACCATTTTATCTTCATATTTTTCCTCCCATTAAAATTTGTAATTCCTTAATATTACTTATGCATAAATTCTATTGTTAACATATATATCATCCCAATTCATGTTTGTCAATACGGTTGGCTCGAATTGCACCTTTTTTGGCTCGAATTGCACCTTTTTTAAAATTAAATAACCAATATTCATTTTTTTTGCTTATATATTGTCATCATTATTTATATGTCTTCATGTATTTCACTTTACTTTTATATTCATTATGCAACCTTGGTATTTCACCTATGTTTTTTATAATTATTTCAGATTTTTTCAAATTATACTCTTTAATGAGCGCTTTTAATATATATGCTGTCATCTGATGATCTATGACTTCATCACATTCTATTGCTATATATACTCTTCTGTCATCCCCTGTTACACACACTTCTTTGGATTCTAATACTACACTTTCCAAAAAATCCTCTATTTCATCAGTATTGTACCTCTTACCATGCAGCTTTACTATATGCTTTAACCTTCCTGTTATATACAGGTAATCATCCTTATCCACATATCCTATATCACCTGTTTTAAGAATATTTTCATTATTATAGCCCGACTCTAAATCTTTGTACGATTCTGCATATCCCATACATACATTATCACCTGTATAGATTATCTCGCCTCTTTCATAAGCATGACACTTTTTCCCTGTATTCAAATCTTCTATATGTACTTTACCACCGCTTATCGGTATTCCTACACTTCCGGTTTTTTCACCATTCCAAAGCTTTTCATACGGCAGACATGTCATCCTTGCCGTTGCTTCGGTCTGACCATACATAATATAGAATCTGATATTGTTTTTAAATTTTTTCTGTTCACTATCTCTAGACATACTAACCTCCATTTCTATTCTGGTATCAAACTTGTAATTTTTTATTAAAGATACCTTATATATAATTACAAAGTACATCTAACATAATAGCATATGATATGTAACAAAAGCGTAACAAATAATGGTCAACATAAAAAAGCATTATAATATTGCATCTGATAGATATAAATGATAAGCTATTCAATGTCGCATAATAATTATCAGCCGAATTAATGTAACTTTTTACTTTTTTTAATCTGTTTTTAATCTTTCCTAAAAGATTAATTAATTTTGGGGCTGTATACTGTGCCCATAGTGAAAAACAAATCACTAACAACAAATAAATCAGTCGTAAGACAAACTATTCAAGGAGGATAAGAATTATGGATGAATTAGAAAAGGTTGAAAAATTAAGAGAAAAGGCTGATGTAAGCTATGATGAAGCAAGAGAGGCTTTAAGAGCTTGTGATGGAGACATCCTGGATGCACTTGTTTACCTCGAGAAGCAGGGAAAGGTAAATGAGAAGAAGAGCACAAGCTACTCCACAGAGAATGAGGGACAGGCTCAGTATGAGGATGTATCCGCAACTATTGAAAAAACCAAGAAAGAAAATGAAGAGGGCTTCTTTAGTAAGCTGGGTAAACTCATTAACAAAGCATGGAAGAGAAGCAATGCTATTCATATTATAGCTACTAAAGAAGAAAAGGAAATGTTTAATATTCCACTTTGGGGAGGCATACTTATTTTCTTACTTGCATGGCATGTAGCAATCATTCTTATGGTTGTATCGCTTTTCTTTAGTTGGAGATACGAGCTTAAGGATACAGAAAAAGAAGAGGATAAATTCTCAGCATTTAATAATGTTATGAATCACGCTTCCAATGCTGCAGAAAAGGTAGTGGATGAGTTTAGTAGTGACAACGATAATCAGTAATAAAATCATACGTGATACCTCTGTAATTATTATAAGAGTATATCAGGAAACGACAGATAAAAATATATTATCCGAGTATACATCCACAGATGGAGAAAAGGTTGAAAAATGAGCGAAAAAATTCTTATTGTTGAAGATGAAGAGAAACTATCAAGATACCTGGAATTAGAATTGAATCATGAAGGATATACCGTAAATAAAGCGTTTGACGGCAATACCGGGCTTAGCATGGCAACAGAGGGGGAATTTGATTTGATACTTCTTGACATCATGCTTCCGGGAATCAATGGGCTTGAGGTCTTAAGAAGACTTCAAGCTAAAAAGCAGACGCCTGTTATCCTGCTTACAGCAAGGGACGCTGTTATGGATAAGGTTTCAGGTCTTGATGCCGGAGCGGTTGATTATATTACGAAACCCTTTGCAATTGAGGAACTTCTTGCGAGAATAAGGGTTGCGCTTAAGCTTCATGCACCGGCCTCATCTTCAAATAATGAGAATTCTTTGAAAAACGCAAGCAGTGCTTACGATTCGGAAGATACGTATACCTGGGGAGAGCTGCGTTTAAACGAAAAAAGCAGACAGGTCTACTATGGACATGACCCCATAACCCTGTCAAATCGCGAATTTATCATGCTCGAGACATTTCTTAAGAATAAGGATATTGTGCTTTCAAGGGAAACACTCCTAGAGAGTGTATGCGGATATGACTACTTTGGAGAAACTAATGTTATAGATGTTTATGTAAGATACCTAAGAACCAAAATCGATGATAAATATGGAGTAAAGATGATTGAGACAGTTCGCGGAGTAGGCTATGTTATAAGAAGCGATAATAATTAAAAATAAAAATATTATAGAGGTAGAATAAAACTATGCAAAACAACAATTCCACCGATATTAAATCCGAAAAAAAAGTCAAATCAATTGTAAAAAAGATTAATACACACATATTATATAATAAGATTGGAGCATATATATTATTCGATATCCTGACATTTATTGTATTATGGGTTTCACTTATACTTGAAAGAGAGTTCGCCGTAAGTGAAGAGTTTGTTCTCGACAGGGTAAGAAAGATAAGCTTTAAAGGCGGAATAAAAGATATAACATTGATAATATCAGAAAGCGATGACAGAGTTATCTACAGTGATAATGTTTACGCTGAGTTAATCATATTTCTGATTATTATTGGTGTTTTTCTTTGTTTTCAGATTATATCTATTTTATTTAGCATTACTTCTGAAAGAAGAAAAATCAGCAATATACTAAATCCCATCAATGATCTTGCCCTTAAGGCTGACATGCTAAGCAAGTTCTCCTATGCAGATGATAAATATCAGATAATAGAGGATGCAATCTGCAATATAAAACCTGACGATGCTCAAAAGCTATCCTTCGGAGATAAAGATCTGGCGGGAATTGAAGCTGCCATGAACAACCTCCTGATTAGGATGAAGAAGAATTATCAACAACAGTCAAGATTTGTAAATGATGCATCACACGAGCTCAGAACCCCAATTGCAGTTATAAAGGGATATACAGACATGCTTGAGCGCTGGGGAAAAGAAGATGAAAAGGTGCTTAATGAGTCGATTGCTGCCATAGCTCATGAAACAAATCACATGAATAAGCTGGTTGAGCAGTTATTATTCCTGGCAAGAGGTGATAGTGGAAGAACAACCCTTGAGATGGAGGAAACTTCGTTAAATGCTATAGTTACGGAAGTTTACGAAGAATCACTTATGATTGATGAAAATCATATTTACAGACTAAAGAGCAGTAGTGAGGATATAGTTCTAAAAGTTGACCCGGATATGATTAAGCAGGTTATAAGAATACTCGTGGACAATGCTGCGAAGTACACAGAAAGCAAGCAGGAGATAATATTGGGGTGTGCCAGAAAAGACGGAAAACCTTACATAATGGTACAGGATTCGGGAATCGGCATGAATGAAACGGAGGCCTCCCAGGCTTTCGACAGATTCTTCAGGTCCGATGAAGCAAGAAACAAGGAAGGCTCCGGTCTTGGTTTATCAATTGCAAAGTGGATTGTGGATAAGCACAATGGACATTTTGAAATATTATCCAGTCCCGATATTGGGACAAGGTTTATGATAGTATTTGACTCACATGAAAACAACTAATTCGTCTAAAGGCATGGATATATAGTGATAACCAGGTTCATGTTCATCAACTGAAATCATGACCTTTTCAGATTTTATAAAGGAAAGCATTTCTTCATTTATACCAAATTCTTCTAAGTTGTTTTCCTTTATATAATCTTCATTGTCAACCGGATTGAAGTCATTATCCATAAAGAAAGCGCCGATATACACGATATTTAAGTTGTTTTCATTTGCTTTTTGGAGGTTCTTTTTAGTTTGCCGAGCGAATCTGATTTCCTTCATTTTAGATGGGAAGTATATGATTCTGCCACTCTTATTAGGCTCTAAAACCGGAGCAAGCATGATACTTTCACCAAATATCAGCTGATCTTCAATTTCGTAAGTATTTGTATCTTTAGGATAAACAAATTCCATAGGTTTAAAGAGCATGTCGTGGTTTTCTACGGCATTTTTAAATTGATTATATATATAAGGCATCAATCTGTATCGCATATTTATAAAGAATCTGAATTCCGGAATCATGGTAAGATTGTAGAGCTCCTGATTTTTAGTTCCGAGTGCCGCATGATTTCTGTATAGTGGTGTAAATGTGCCGACATGTAGCCATCTTAACATGAGTTCGTCACAGGTATTTGCGCCAAAACCACCGATATCAGCGCCGGTGTAAAGGAATCCACACATATTTAGTCCGGGCATCATCTGAAAATTCATCTTTAGGTGAGACCATATGGATTTATTATCCCCCTGCCAGATGCCACCATAGCGATGTGCTCCGATATATGAGCTTCTCGAAAACAGTAAAAATTCTTCATCAGGGTAATTTCTTTCAAAGCTTTCTGCCGCAGCCTTCGTCATATTGTAGCCATACAGATTATGTACATCATAGTGACGAACTTTTCTTTCCGGTATATGCTTTTCTTTTTTATAACGATTATTTTTAATATCCTCTGAGTATGCATAGTCTGTTATATGATAAAAGGATTTGTAATCATCATCACTGTTTGAAAGACTACTCAGTGTTCCCATAAGATCAAAATAGTCATAAATCCCGATATTTTTATCTTTATAAGAATCGATTTTTTCAAATGTGTCCGAAAGATTGGACTCGGAGTAAAATATAGCGGGTTCATTCATGTCATTCCAAAAACCTCTAATTCCCATGTCAATAAGGTATTTATATTTATCTCCGAACCACTTTCTTACTTTAGAGTTCAAAAAGTCAGGAAGAACAGATTTTCCCGGCCACACAGCAGCTAAAAAATCATTTCCATCTGCATTCTTGCAGAAGTATCCGCCTTGATTATCCGATATGTGTTGATTGTCAAGAGTGTTCGTAGTAGCTTTTTCTTTAATATCATCAGTCCTTTGAATTGGACACTTCCCCTCTTCGTAGACATCATATCCATTCTGCACTTTGACAGCAGCATCAATTATTGGGATTAGTTTTACACCTTCAGATAGCATTTCAGCAACAAAATTCTTAAAGTCAGGAAATCGTTCTTTGCTTACTGTAAAATCTTTAAAGTCTTCCATGTAATCAATATCAAGGTAGATCATGCTCAACGGAATCATATTATCTTTATAACCTTTTAGTACGGCTCTTATGTCCTCTGCATCTTTATAACCCCAGCGGCTTTGGCCGTAGCCAAATGCCCACTTTGGGGGAAGGTAGCTTCTTCCTGTGAGTCGTCTTAGAGATTTACATATTTGCAGATAATTCATAGGTGCAGTACGGAAAAACAAAAACATCTCAAATGAAACTTCTTCAAGTCTTTTTTCAAAGTCTATAATTATTTCATTAGGTTTACTAAAACAAAGATCATAGGTAATAGCACCCGGGTAATCTATGAAAATCCCGTATGTACCCCTGTAATTAAATAGCAGGAAATTATGTGCAGCATAAAGTGATACTTTATCTTCATAGTGATCTGGATCATCAGTGCAAAAATTTCTGTAAATTCTGCCGCGTTTATTTACTCCGCCCAGGGCTTCGCCAAGTCCATATATTCTTGCTTTTGAATCGATGGTAATTCTAATAGTGTTTTCTGTAATCGTGAAATTGTCCGGTAAGTCACTTCTAAATAAATTTCTATTCCTGTCCGGTAAAGAAGTTCTGACTAATTTAGGATTTTTTTTAACTAGTGCACCTGTATCAATCGGATTTCCCCATGTGTATCTTTTTAACATACTAACTCCATTATTCCTTATTTATGATGTTTATATTTATCCTTCTATAAAAAGTACTTGCCCTTCTAATTCGCTCTCAACTATAGCAGGTTTATATAATGATATTTTCATAGTTGCATTGTAATTATTATAATCAGCAGGAAGGTCAACTTGAACATCATATGCAAATGAACCATTAATACTCATGTGAAGCATAACATATTTATTAAGCTTATCAGTCATCTTAGAGAGTGTGTTTTTCCAAAAATCTCTTGTAATATTAACAACTGTGTTGTCATCAAGCTCCTCTCTATCTACTATAAAGCTATATAAATTATAATCAACACTTGAAAAAAGCTTTTCATAATCATCGCCGAACTTATATCCTGTAAAATCAATAGAGAGAATTTGTGCCGAAGGGGTTATGTATTCTGGAAGATTAAGACTCTTTTTTAAATATTCATTATAGTCTTTTTGGAAATTATCGTTTTGTCCTAAGTACGTATTGACCAGGTCATCCGCATACTCATATTCACTGTCGAGACTATCTGAGCGATATAAGCTGAAATAAATTGAATCAGGAAGAATGCTAGAGTATATCTTATACTCACCCTCATCGTAATCAACAAGCTCGATTTTAATATTTGAGCTTACTTCTTCACCGTATCTTTCCGAAAGATAAGCTTTTATTTTAGGGGTTTGGGCAGCAATACTGCTTCTCTTTTTTCCTCCGAAAAGTATACAAGGTATGAAAATTCCTATGATTAACGCTAATACAAGCCCAAGTGATACAAAGCTTAAAATCTTAGTTTTTTTACGTATGTAGAAAATAAAGAACAGTAGCTCATATAAAAAGCAGATTGGGTAGATTGGAATAATGCATAGCCATACAAATGTATTGACCGCAGCCTCCCAGCCATACAAGTGTGGACCACCGAAAAGCCCTGCACTAACTCCTTCAATTGCACTTTGTATCATAAAAAAATAAGGAATAAAGCTCAAAAAATAAATTACGGTCCCTATTATTCCCAGTACCTTCAAAACTTTTTTTTGACCTTCTGATAGTTCAGGTTTAATCATTTGATTTTTCATTTGATTCTTCCTTCTAAAATTTGTTATACGATTTTAATTGTCAAAGTAGCCGAGCTCTCATAGTATTCACCCTTTGCAGCCACAATTACTTTGATTTTATATATATCTTTTTTTGCACCTTTTTTTACAGTAACTTTTCCATCTTTACTAACCTTAACAGAGGATGCTTCTCCTTTCTTAACAAAGAAAATCAGCTCTCCTCCACCGGATTCCCTTATGATACTGTATGTCTTTTTTGATTTTTTAAGCCTGGATGCTTTAAAAGTTTTATTCAACTTTTTATATACAACCTTCTTTTTTTGTGAAGCAACAGCCTGCGGTGTAGTAGTTGTAGCACTTTCCTGATATAGTATCTTAATCTCTGTTCCGACTTTTTGTGGGATTACGATATCGCCAGGAGCAGGAGTAGATATTACAGAGATATCGTTCCCAGGTTCATCACCGCCGGGCTTATCACCGCCGGGCTCATCTCCGCCGGGTTCATCACCGCCGGGCTCATCACCGCCGGGTTCATCACCGCCGGGCTCATCACCGCCGGGCTCATCTCCGCTCTGTGGCTTATAATATTTAGGTATTACGACTTCGTTAGTATATTCTTCGTTAAGTGAACGGAGCTTGTAAGTTATTTGTTTTTCACTCCAGGTAATCAGTGAATAACGATTACTTGCAGAACCTATTGCGCCCGAAAGATATCCTGCGTGTGCATAGGTAAATTTAAGAGGGATAGTTTCGTAAGTACTGCTCTGATAATTTACAGTACTTATGATTTCATCACCGGGAGTCAGGATAAATTCAGCTTCACCCTTGGAGTGATCATGTCCGAATAGGAACATTATATCCATATCATATTCTTCTGCATAGAAATTAAGCAATTTGACGATTTTTTCAGAGTTATTTACATTGTAGCTTTCCTTACCTGCCCATGCTTCTATTTCTTTATTATCAGCGCCCACACTTTCAGGTTGCATACCTAGGATGTGAAGTCCACTGTGTGAAGATATGATAACAGTTTCGCCCCGATAATCCTTAGCTGCATTATCTAAGAATGCTTTGAGATCATCAATAACATTTTCATAATCTCGATTATTTTCTTCATCTGTAATCGAGTAAAAATTTAGTCCGTAAACAAGTAGATTCAAAGCTTCTTTTGAGCTTTTTGCATGATACTTTTCCATGGCGGTTTTGCTTGAGAATATTAAACCGGCCTGATTATCTATATATGCATTGCTAGCGCCCAAATCAGCTTTTACGGTTTCAATGGTAGCACACAGTGATTCTTCATGATTTCCTGCAACATAAACAGTATCTATGCCGCCAATCTGATTTTTGATGATAGGAAGAACTTCGCTTAGCATGATTTCATAGTTTGCAGTACTTCCATTGTGCCAGTCACCGGTACATACGATTAGTGAAGGGATACATCCATCATTTTCAGCCATTATCTGCTCGATTCCAAGGCTGATATTTTCAAATTCTTCATGAACATCTGAAAATGTGAAGACGGAATTATCGATTACTCCGTTAGCGACTATGTAGTTTATAACATATGATTTTTCACGATAATAGATATTATCATCATCGTGTCCGCTTACGATACAGTATACAGGATGAACGCCTGCGCCTGATTTAAGTAACTCTGTCGCGTACATTATAGTAGAGTCATAATCTGTTATTTTATCATCAATATACCAAGAAATATTATCTACATCTACATCTTCATTTATACCCACATGGAATAAGGGAGTGGTGTAGTCATTTGGAATCAGTGAGTAGCTTACACTGTTTGGTTGTGCTTCTATACAATTATCAAGCTTTTCTCCGCTGGAGTAAATTGAAACAAGCGAAGCATCCGCTACATTTTCCGTGATAGAAAAGCCCCTTAGATTATCATATGTAAGATAATAAGTAGATTTGTTTGCAACGAATGAGAGGTATTTACCGTCATAGTTAATATTCAGGGAACTACGATTATTGCCGCTGTCTCCGGTTGAAACGATTGAGTTGGAGGATGGGTTACTCTGCTGAGAATTGTCCGGGTTATCTGTGTTTTCCGATGGGGGACCCGGTGGAGTATCACCTGGATTGCCTTCAGGTGGAGCCATCCCTTCCTTCGGTGGTTCAGGTCGATCCTTGCTCATGACAGTTTTTGATTCTGCCTGTGTTAAGGCACCGTTAGAGCATACCAAGGTATAATCGCCCATGGAAAGATATGAGCTAGCGTCACCCATACCTACTCTCTGGGTAAATATCCAGGAAGCGCTGATTTCATCTAGTATATCTGCCAAGATGACAACTGATGTGCTCTCAGAATCACCTGATAAATCAGAGCCAGACGAATCAGATTCTGATAAATCCGTTTTTGATAATTCTGAATCTGCCAAATCTGAATCTGATAAAGGAGAAATCACTCCGATTAGATATTTTTGCGAATCGTGAAGCTGTGTGGTTTTGTAGTATAAATCATCTTGATAAGATATCACACCTTGTTTATCTACTGCCGCGAGCGTGGCAAGTCGTGGAGTGGTTTCTAGCGAAATATCCGAAGCATGAGCGTAAGTTGCAAAAGCATTATTTGATAAAAAAAAGCTTCCGGAGTCTAAGAAATCGTTATTTGTAAAGCAGTAGTTTGCAAAAAATGCAAATGCAGTAATAATAAACAATTTCAAATAAAAATAGTTTTTCATATTTATGTTCATAGCTTATTCTCCTATAATCTGTTATAGTTTCGCTCACGATGAAAAATCTGTAGATATAATTATAATATAATTTTTTTGTAAAATCAATGAAAGGGATAAACCAGAAAGCTTATTTTTAAGAATTATTCGTCAAAAGTACTAGTTGTGAGACGGAAATCAAATATATAAAAAACTATCCTTGACAAATTAAAAGATTAATAAATAATAATATAGAGTGTAAATCCGAAACGGGAACTCAAAAATCTTGTGCGATGTTTCACAATACTCACTCGACATGGAGGATATTATGAAGTATTATTTGGCGTCAGCATCTCCCAGAAGACGGGAGTTACTTGGATTACTTGGAATCGAATTTGAGACAATGGTTTCAGATATAGATGAAGATTTAGATTACGATAATCCCATACGACTTACAGAACTTTTATCATACGGAAAGGCTGAGGCAGTTTATAAGCTTCTTGCAGAAAGAGGAGAGTCGAACTTTTGCGTGATAGGATCTGATACTGTGGTTTATGCTACAGATGAAGGTGGAACGGATGTGATACTTACCAAACCGAAAGATAAAGATGATGCAAGACGTATGATAAGGATGATTAGAGGGACAAGTCATACTGTCTGTACAGCAGTTACGATTTGCAAAAAAAATGGAGACACTTATAGATGCGACACATTTTGCGAAAAAACAAAAGTCTATGTGAGCGATATGAGTGATGATGAAATAGAAAGCTATATCAGCTTAGATGAGCCTTACGACAAAGCCGGTGCATACGGAATTCAGGGCACATTTGCCCGATTTGTCGAAAAAATAGATGGTGACTACTTCAATGTTGTCGGTCTGCCGGTGCATAGATTATATGAGCATTTGAAGTAGAGAAGCACCCTTCACAGGTTTATTAACTCAGTCGGAGAAATCCCCCACCTCTAAGCTAGATCGTAGGTGGGGGTATTGACAAATTGGTAGAGGAAATAATAATGATAGTTTACAGACTAATGAAAATTGAAGATTATGAAGAAACATACAAGCTGTGGCTTGAATGCGGGAATGGGTTAAATAATAAGGACGATTCACACGAAGGGATTGAGAAATATCTTAAGCGAAATCCTAGCACTTCTTATGTTGCAGTACTTGATGAAAAAATAGTTGGAGTTATCCTTTGCGGACATGATGGAAGAAGAGGAATAATTCAGCATGCATGCGTATCTCCGAACTGCAGGAGGATGGGCGTTGGAAAGCAACTCGTCGACCTTGCCCTTAGTGCTCTAAAAAAAGAGGGTATCAACAAAGTACTTCTTCTTGCTTTTAAAAAGAACGAGATAGGAAATGCTTTCTGGGAATCACAGGGATTTACACTTCGAGAGGATCTGAATTATAGAAATAAAGCGTTAACTGATATGATTAGAATCGATCCGGATTATTTAAAGTGAGAAAGTTTTTTTATATTTTGATTTCCGTCCTACAGCCAGAACTTTTGACAAAAACCATGAAAATACTGGTCCGTGCAGGTCTACAGAGGAGAGAGAACCCACCTAAATCACAGAAAATCTCAAAAGGGATGGTTTTACGGAACCCGAGAAACAGGACATGGAATCGTGGTCAAAAACAACTTGACACGGACCAAAAAATAATAAAATTTGACAAAAATAACAAAGTTATTGTATAATGACAACTGATTCAGAAAACAGATTTTCAAGCAGTTTAGAGATTATGAAAAGTCAGTAATCTTGATTTTGCTACGAAGAAATGTTTATTAGATTATCTTAAAGAATAATATGGAGGTTGGTCGTGGAAGAATCAAATAAGAAGAGTCATGCAGGCGTTGCAGTCGGACTTGGTATACTTGGTCTTATAATTGGTGTTGTAGGCGGTTTAGGTTTTGGCGTGATTGCCGGTGGATTAAGTGTACTGCTTGGTGTTATCGCTCTTGTACTTGGCATACAGGCTAAGAAGGTTGATGGAAAAGGAAAGGGCGGAAAGATTACAGGTGTTATAAGCTTGATAATCGGAATTCTTACAATCCTTATCTTTTTATCAATTGGGTCAAGTATTCGGACGTCGCTGGATGAGAGTAAGACGCCTATCCTTTATAAATACGGACCAAAGTTTAAGTACGGTATGGTAGGATTTGCTGCTGCTATCTCAGGAGATAATATTAGTTCTGATGATTTAAGTGCAGAGCTTAACTCAATCAGTGAGTCAAGTGGAAGTACAACTACTACCACAAGTGAAAGCAACTAGTAAGTTGATTAAAGTATGAATATTCTTCTCGTATCTTAAAGTGGTTTTAGGATGCGAGAATTATATGCGGATGTGATGGAATTGGCAGACATGCAAGATTTAGGTTCTTGTGCGAAAGCGTGCAGGTTCGACTCCTGTCATCCGCAAAAAAAAGCCCCTTAAGGGGCTTTTTTTGTGGATGCGAAGCACGAACCAGAGGTTCGGTCTTCGCTTCGCTACGGTCGGCGCTAGGCGCATGTCCCCCGGACATGCAGCGCCCTGTCATCCTATAAAAACCGTACGATAGGGAATATAATAAACTTCAATGATAAAACCCTGTATTTTACATTTCGTCTGTGATATAATAAGGATATTGAGCGCATTCTACCCATTTTTGGCAGTTCACCGGAATTAACTTCTAAAGATTAGTTTCATAGAAGAACTTAACTTTAAAGGGCAGTTTGTCGTGACTATTTTCTGAAACTATAGAAATGGAGAAAAATATGATTTGTAACAATGTTTTAGATTACATAGGGCATACCCCTCTTATCAGATTAAACAGAATGGTTGAAGAGGATAGTGCTGAGGTTTTGGTAAAGTTTGAGGGCATTAATGTCGGTGGCTCTATCAAGACAAGAACCGCCTTCAACATGATAAAAAAGGCCGAAAAAGAGGGAATAATTACCAAGGATACTATTATTGTTGAACCTACAAGCGGAAATCAGGGTATCGGTCTTGCTTTGGTTGGAGCAGTGAGAGGCTACAGAACCATTATTATCATGCCCGACTCGGTAAGCGAGGAGAGAAGAAAGCTTGTAAGGCACTACGGAGCAGAGGTTAAGCTTATCCACGATGCAGGTGATATCGGAAAATGTATCGATGAATGTTTACAAATGGCACTTTCCATGCAGAAAAAGAATCCGAATGTTTTTGTGCCTCAGCAGTTTGCCAATAAGAACAATGTGCTTGCACACAAGAATCACACCGCGCTTGAAATTATGGAGCAGGCCGAGTGCACTATCGATGGCTTTTGCTCAGGTATAGGAACCGGTGGTACCATAACAGGAATCGGCGAAGTTTTAAAGGCTCAGAATCCTAACATGATAATATGGGCGGTAGAGCCGGAAAATGCAGCGATTCTTGCCGGAGGAACCATAGGAACCCACATGCAGATGGGAATAGGAGATGGTATAATCCCCGACATATTAAATCAGAATATATATGATGACATCTATGTTGTGACAGATGATGAAGCTATAGATACAGCCAAAAGACTCGCAAGAGAAGAGGGACTTATGTGTGGTATATCCAGTGGAACCAATGTCGCGGCAGCACTCAAGCTTGCCAAGAAGCTTGGACTGGGAAAAACGGTTGTTACAGTGCTTCCAGATACAGCTGAGAGATATTTTTCAACTCCGTTATTCGGCGAGTAGTTCAACCCGGTTTGCAATGCACCGGTACATTTTTTTGTACAAGATAAGATTTATATAATTCTTCACATAAACAAATAATATGCTATAATTAAATATATTTTATTAATATTTATTATACGTAAAAAAATAAAGAAAGGAGAAGCACATGTATCAATGTCCAAATTGCGGTGGTGAATTAAAGTACAACATCGCAGGAAAGAACATCAAGTGCGCAAGCTGTAGTAGTGAATTTGATCCCTACGAGGTAAAGCAGGACAATGACGCTGAAGAAGATAACTTTTATGAAGTTACGGTTTACAAGTGTCCTCAGTGCGGTGGAGAGATAACGACTACAGATAACACAGTGGCGGATTTTTGTAATTTCTGTGGCGCATCTGTAATCATGAGTAGCAAGCTTGATAAGCAAAAGTGTCCTGATTACATCATTCCATTTTCCAAAACCAAGGAAGATTGTAAAGAAGCTTACAAAAAGTTTACCGGAAGATCGCTGTTTACACCTGCCGAGTTTAAGGATGCAAAGTTTATAGATGGATTCAGGGGAATATACATGCCTTATTGGTCCTACTATATTACACAGGAGGGTGATGCTACATTCTCAATCAGTAACGAGTACAGAAAAGGAAACTATATATATACGGACTATTATAATCTAAAGGTGAACAATGATTCGTACTACAGGGGTATATCTTACGATGCATCCTCATCCTTCAGTGATGCTATAAGCGAATCTATAGCTCCTTACGATATTCATGAAGCAAAGCCTTTTACACCCTCATACATGTTGGGATTTTATGGTGATACGGCCGATGTAAAAAGTGAGGTTTACCAGGATAGCGCAAAGGCTATTGCTATAGATCAAACCATGGATTACATAAAGGATACTACTAAAACAACAACTTATAAGTATAGTGAATCCTTAAGCGCTAACGGTAAAAAGCTTAATACCAATATCGAGAAAGTCGATGCAGCGCTCTTCCCTGTTTGGTTTATGTCATACAGAAAAAACGGTCGTGTGGCTTATGCAACAGTAAACGGACAAACCGGAAAGGTGTTTGCAGATATGCCTGTTTCGGTTGGTAAGTTTATTCTCGGCTCATTTGTATTTGCAATCCCGGTATTTCTTTTGTTAAATATGTTCTTCACAGTTCAGCCTAAGTGCTCGCTTCTGACGGTTTTGGTAGCAGGCTTAATGACTATGTTTTTTTATAACATGGAACTTACGCAGATAGTTGCGAAGGACAATGGGTCGGATGACCTAGGTCTGCTTTCTGCAAAGGATAGACCTGATAAGGCAAAGGAAATAAATAAGCTAAAGGCTGCTAAAGAAAAGGAAGCCGCTAGTGGTGGCGGAGGCATGGGAGTTGTCGGAACCGCTATAGTTGCCATAATTCTCATAGTTTTACTTGGAGCGGTAATAGTACCTATGGTAGCAAGAATTCTTTTAGAAGAGGGTGATTTTACACTCTTCCTTGTTTCTTTAGGATTATTTATTATCGGAGTTATCACATTTGTAGTTGGTATAAACTCGCTAAAAAATATAGCCATAAGAAGCAGTGTTCCCGGAACCATATGGGCGTTGATTTCCATATTTATAGGAATGGTGATATTCTTTATAAATCCGGTTTCGGACATTTTCTACTACGGAGCAGTAATTGTAACAATCATAGGCGTATTTTTTTCATTAGTAAGCCTTATTCGATATTACAATATTCTTGCCACCAGAAAACTTCCACAGTTTGATCTTTACGAGGGAGGTGATGACCGTGCATAGGTTTAGACGGATGTTGTATATTATACCTTGTTTGATCATGCTTTCATTCATGTTAGAGGTTATCCCTTCACAGGCAGAGATTACAGGTGTTAAGTTGAAGTCGGGTGAGGAAGCTAACGACGATCTTGAGACATACGAATCAGATGAAGCTGCTGATGGAGAGATAGAAGGAGATGGTGAGCTTTATGAAGATGTGGGCGATGGTGGTCTCATCGGAAGCGATTCAAGTAATATATATAAAACCAATGCAGAGACTAAGTATTCTGCTTATATAGAGGATGCTGCAGGGTTACTTACAGATGAGCAGAGATACGATCTTTTAGATTACATGCTTGAATTGACAGAGTTTGGTGGAGTTGCATTTGTTACAAATCCAAAGTCAAACAGTATCTCTAGTGCACCTGACTTTGCCAGAAGCAAGTATAGAGAGTATTTTAATAATAGTAGTGCATCTCTCTTCCTGATTGATATGTGCACCAGAAAGATATACATATTCAGTGATGGTGATATGTATGATGTCATAGATGATTCTTATGCTGATACAATAACAGATAATGTATATAAGTATGCATCAGATGGGAATTATTATGAATGTGCAAAAAGCGTTTTTGAGCAGGAAAAAGACCTTATTGAAGGCAAAGAGATAAGACAGCCTATGAAGTACATAAGCAATGCACTTCTTGCTATAATGATGGCAATGCTCTTTAATTTCTTCTATATCAAGGCTGCTTATAAAGCAGGAAGTCCTGAAAGAAAGGATCTTCTAAATAACATTTTCTATAAAAATAACATCAAAGATGTTAATAAAGTATTCGTTCGTCAGACCAAAGTCTACGATCCGCCAAGCAGTAGTAGCGGAGGCGGAGGCGGTGGCGGAGGCGGCGGAGGAGGCGGCGGTGGCGGCGGCCACTCCTTCTAGTCCGTCGATTATTAATACACGGACACCTTCGCTTGTCTTAATTATTCTACATAAATATCTTTGGAGTAAACAATCTCCTTTAATGACAGGCCCTGCGGTACAGCCGTGGGGCCTGCTTTTTCTCTGTCTTTTGACATAATAATTTCAGGGATACTTCTTGGAGCTATAGCCCCAGTACCAACTTCTAACAGGGTTCCTGCAATTATTCGAACCATGTTGTAGAGGAAACCGTTTCCGGTTATGGAAAGGGTTATGAATCTTCCACCCTCCTTGAGCTTTTGCTCATTAAGACCTATATCGTATATGGAGCGTATAGTGGTCTGTGTGCTTGTTTTTGCAGAGCAAAATGCATTGAAATCATGTCTTCCCTTAAAAAAATGAGCAGCTTCCTGCATAGCCTTTAAATCCAAAGGACGATAATAATAGCAGGCGGTATTTCTGTATTTTGGTAATGGAATCTTTCGAGCCAGTATCGTATATTCATAAGTTTTTTTGCATTTTACTTTTCTTGGATGGAAATCAGGTTTAACCTGTACTGAATTTTGGACAACAATATCTCCGGGAAGACGAGAGTTAAGGGCAGGCATGTACTTCTCTGCCGGCATACGAAGAGGAGTGTCAAAAACCGCCACATTGCCATAGGCATGAACACCTGCGTCGGTTCTGCTTGCACCTATTACATGTATTTCTTCACCTAAAAGGTCCGACACGGCCTTGTTAAGCTCACCTTCGATTGTTGTTGCATTAGGTTGCTCCTGCCAACCATGGTAGGCAGAGCCATCATAACTGACTCTCAGTAGTATTCTTTTTGTTTGAGAGGTTATAATTTCTTTATTTTTATCCTGTCCTTTTTTTGACTCTTTCATTTTGTATTCCTTTATTTTTTTGATAGAATTGTCAAGGTTCGTTTGCGAGTCTTGTGCACCTTGATTCAAAGAGGTGCTCTGCATTTATTTCCGGCATTTAGTAGACATATACCTACATGACTCGTATCTTAACGCGTTTTCCTTGATATTCGAATATAATATTACATCTTTTCTTTTTTAAAAGTTTTACAGAAAATCGAATTCTTTTTCCGGATAAAGATTGTTTATTAACTTTACAAAAGTTTTCAGTCTTTATGTTAAGCGATGTGCTCCTTTTCTTGCCCGGCAAGTACAGATTATAACATGTTTTTACTTGTTTTTGGACTTTTATTTTTCTCTTGATTTTAACTTTTATATTTACTTCATTTGTGCCGATATACATATCTTTAAAAACTATCTTGGCTTTCTTTCCCATAACAGCATTTTTTGAGGCTTTTACATATAGTAAACCATCGTCTTGTATAAGCTTTATATAATTATTAGAAGTAATTATTTTTTCATTTGGGATTTCGCTGCTAATGCTACCGATATATTTTTTCTTACCAGGCATAAGACTTAAAGAAGTCTTTTTAAATGAAACGTAGATGGCTGAGGTTGTTGCCTGAGTAACAGTGGTTACTTGGGCAGTCGCAGGAGTAGCAGGAGTCATAGAAGCATTTTCTGAATCTGATCCCGGTGCAGGATTTACAGGAGAAGTGGGCTCCGGAGTTTCATCTATATATGGTTCTGCTTCAATCTGGTCCTTTTCTACTGCGGTTTTCGTAGCAGTTTCTGTATCGTACTTAAAGTTACTTTCCGGAATAGCGGGAAGATTATAAGTATATATTACCGAATCACCTATATTGTAGAGCTCACCGTTTGTGATAGAGTGATTTTCAAGTAGCTTACTTCCGATTCCAAAATAGTAATGTGAAAGGCTTATACCGGAATCATCCCAGGTAGTATCGATAAAATAGAAGTTACCATCATCAAACTTCGCCATATTCCATGCGTGTCCGGTAGATCCGGTATACCCTGCTACAAATAGGGTTTCGATATTTAAGTAAGATGCTATTGCAAGAAATGTGGCGGAATAACCTTCGCAAACTATTTTCCTTGACTCTACAAAACCAGCGATAGAGTGAGCTTCCCTGGTTTGCAATGCATTTCCCTGTGAATCGTTAGCATAAGAAACAATTCTTGAGATTTCATCATGGATATAACGTAGTATCTTATAATTGGAGTTAAATTTCTCACACTCTTCCGAGATTTGTAAAAGCTTTTCCGTAAACTTCCGATAGATTTCTTCTCTCACCTCGCCGGATATATATTCATCACTAATAGTGAGGTAAACCTTATTACCACTGTAAATCAAGGAAGGATCTGCAAAGAAAAGCAAAGGGTGATCGTACAGCATACTTAAATAAGATTTGAAAATCATACGTATCTTATCTTCGTTAACATATGATTTAAATCGAAACATTTTCAGAAGATATCTCTTGGTATTATTGTAGGTTACATATGAAGTAACATCTTCGTCAGACAGATATATCTCTAAAGCTGCTGACAAGGTATTGCGATAGTATTTTTGATAATCTTCAGATGCTCCGTATGTTTCAAACTGTTTGTATCCGTAAGAAGTTGAACAGGCGTAAAAGTACTGCAAATCGAGGTCATCAGAACCTGCCTGTAATGAAAGGTCAGAAGTGATTTCTGCCAAAGCGTCCTTAGATGAATTCCTTAAAGCTTTAGATTCTCTTTTGGACGAATCGATATGCTCTAAAACTTCTCCCTCCGGTATATGGTAAATGTGATTACAAGACTCATAATTCGCAGAATTATTGTTAACAGGATTATTGTTTTCAGAATTGTTATTTGCAGTATAAAAACTACTCTCAACAAGGGCAGGACTAACAGCTGTTCTTGTGACATTTATAGCATAAGCAGAGGCAGGACTAACGATATTTATTATAATTGCAAGTAGTAAAAAACTAACACTGCAGTGTAAAATTCTTTCTCTCATATGACATCCGACCTCCATAAATTATTTTTATTAAAGTAAATTCTATACTATAGATATGTTAAAAAGATGTCAAGTGATAGAAATTATTAAGGTATCATCTTGACCATTATTTATCTGCTATGTTAAAATGTATTGCAATAAAAATTTCGAACCGACATGGAGGTAGTATATAGATATGGACAAGGAAAAGTTACGTTTGGTCAGACAAAATTTCTGTCGTGTGTTTGGAGATGAAGGCGACATACGTTGCTATTTTTCTCCGGGAAGAGTAAATCTTATAGGTGAACATACTGATTATAACGGAGGACATGTATTTCCATGTGCTCTTACCATAGGAACTTATGGAGTAGCAAGAAAAAGAAATGATAGGAAGCTTAGGTTCTACTCCGTAAACTTTAATAAGCTTGGAATAATCGAAGCATCTTTGGATGAGCTTGAATATCAAAAAAGTTTAGGCTGGGTAAACTATCCGCTTGGAGTTCTATGGGCTATGGAAGAACGTGGTAAAAAAGCAGATTATGGATTTGATCTTATGGTTTTTGGAACCATACCAAATGGCTCAGGGCTTTCTTCTTCGGCGTCCATCGAAGTACTGACCGGATTTATAGCTAATGATATTTATGGATTTAAGTTTTCTAATCAGGATCTGGCCCTTATAGGTCAGTACTCTGAAAATAATTTCAATGGTGTCAATTGCGGAATTATGGATCAGTTTGCCATTGCTATGGGTAAAGAGAATAATGCTATATTTTTGGATACATCGAATTTAGAGTACGAGTATGCCCCTATTAAGCTGGATGGAATGAAGATTGTTATAGCTAGTTCAAACAAGAAACGTGGTTTGGGAGATTCGAAGTACAACGAACGTAGAGCACAGTGCGAGGAAGCATTGGCAGATTTGCAGACAAAGCTTGATATAAAGAGTCTTGGTGAGCTTAGTGAAGAGGACTTTGAAGAGCATAGCGGCCTTATAAAGGATAGCACTAATCAGAAGAGGGCGAGACACGCAGTCTATGAGAATCAGAGAACTATAAAAGCTGTAGAAGCCCTTAAAAATAACGATATAGAGACTTTTGGAAAGCTTATGAATGAGTCGCACATATCTCTCAGAGATGATTATGAGGTAACAGGCAGAGAGCTGGATACACTTGTGGAGTCATCATGGGAGCAGCGTGGTGTAATAGGATCACGTATGACCGGCGCAGGATTTGGCGGATGTACCGTAAGTATCGTAAATGAGGACGATGTTGAGCTCTTTGTCGAGCGAGTTAAGCGTGACTATAGAGAGAAGATAGGCTATGATGCCGACTTCTACATAGTAAGCATCGGCGATGGTCCTGTGAAGGTTAAATTTTAACTCTGTCAGAGATATATTGCACCTTTAAGCTAAAGTGTCGGCGGGGATCTTTAAGCTAAAGTGTAGGCAGGGATAGTGACAAGCGAGTCTTGAATAAAAATCTATACAACGAAAAGAGGTACGGTCACACCACACAGTGAACCGTACCTCTTCTTTTGGGGATAGGTGATTTATCGAAAATTAGTAAATATCAAATGTTAATATTTAGACACATTATATACGCATTTTTACAAAATAGCAATAGTAAAATTAAAATATTTCATTAAAATTTTCTTACAAAAAACCACATTATTTAGTGATTATTATCATATCAACTACTATATATCCTTATGGATGCTCGGAGTGCTTATTTTATCGCAAGTCTCGTTTTGGTACATTAAAAAAGACCCGTAATTCCTAAAGTTCTGTCAATTCTTTTCCTCATGTTTACTGTTTTTTATGGTTTTTCGATAATACTCCCAGTCCTCTTTTATTAGTTCATAAGCAATAGGATTATCGGATTCTAAGGTTTCTTTTGTAAGTTCTTCGAGCTTCTCATAAGACACTTCACCGAAGGCCCACTCAAACTCAGCTATATGATGGGAAGATGCTGAGTGATGATAAAGTGTTTTACCTCTATCGGATGTTGTCAGTATGTAAGGCTCTACAATTCCTATATTTCTGAGGCCTCTTTGAATTGTGGATGCTACAGCACCCTCCATTATAAGCTCGGAAGCTCCGTATTTTCTGAATTGATCATTCAAGTCGCCGGAGTGTCCCGCATATACCAGACTTACGCCTTTTTCGGCATATTTTCTATAAAGATTCTTTAGCTTTTCACAGGCTGTATAGTCCACAGATCCGACCCCCGACATATCTACAACGATATAGCGAACAGAATCCGTAACCTCTTCTTTAAGGGAATCGATGAAAATATCTACATTTGCATAAAAAACAGCACCGTTAAATCGATAAATAACCGTGTGTTTCAGTGGATGAGCATTACTGTTTCGCTTTAAGGAGTAGAAGCCCGGTACACCTTCTATACAGCCGAGGAAGTCGGTGGTTGGTCTTGCCTGTCGTATAATAAATGTGACGGAGGACAGTACTACTCCTATTAAAACACCATAAATAGTTCCGAAAACAAGGACTGTAAGGCATGCTGTCATGAATATCCAAAATTCGGTTTTGTCGGTTTTTCTAAGTTTTGAAGCAAGACTGAATTCAAATGTTCCGATAAGGGCAGATATAACTATGGCTGTTAGTACGGGTACCGGAAGGTAAGGTATAAAGCCTGTTCCAAACATTAATACAAAGAACATAGAAAGTGAAGCAACGATGGAAGCTAGCTGTGACTTGATGCCGTACTGCTCCGCAAGACCGGTTCTGGATACGCTACCATTTACCGGACAGCATCCTGAAAGCGAAGCAATAAGATTTCCAACGCTGTAAGCAAGGATTTCTCTTCGGTTGTCAATCTTATCATCATGCTTATTACCAAAGTTCTTGGTTGCAAGAAGAGTTTCTGAAAAGATAACAAGGGCGATAATAAGGGCAGATAAGAACATATAGCCTGTATTGTCAATTAGAAGAGTAACATCCGGAAGTACAAACTTAGGAAGTCCGGACTTTACATCAGGAAGGAGTTTAACGCCGTATTTATCGATATTCATAAACTTGGTAAGACATGCTCCGCCAATCATCATGATTGCGGCCATAGGTGCCTTGGGAAAAAGTTTTTTACATATAAGTATAATTATTATCGTTGATATACCCAAAGCAAAAGAAAGTAGATGAAAACCTTCGCCGGCTTCTGTATAGATGTGAGCAATAAGGGCAGAAAGCTCACCCATTCCGCTGTCACCGCCAAAAAGTTTAGGCACCTGCATGAGTATTATGGTCATACCTATACCTGTTATAAATCCGCCCATAACAGATTCTGATATATATTTGATTATTCTATCAGCTCTGACAATATAAAATATAATTAGCCAGATAGCAGTTATTAAGGTAATTACCGGAACTATTTTTATAGCTCTTTCGGATTCGTTTGTTATGGAAAGTGTAAGCAAGACACCACCGGTAAGTGCTGCCGGGGCAGCATCCACACCAAATATATATCTAGGTGAAGAAGTCAGAAAGGCATATGCAAGTATGGGAAGAAGAGAGCCATAAAGCCCGTATATTACCGGAAGTCCCGCAACCAAAGCATATCCCATGGATATCGGAATTGAAATTAGCGCAATTACTATACCTACCACTATATCAGTTAAAATGTTTTTAACAGTGAAGTTTTTTTTATTTGTTTTAAATTTAGTCATGTATTATCTCCAAAGTGTTTGTTTATTGGAATGAATCTGTTGTTTTTATTAACGTTTATGTACTTATATTATAATAAAAATGAAGTAGAAAATCCATATTAAAATCAGTTAGTAAGTATTATAAGTGATTTTATGGGGGAGTGGACCTACCTAAATTGCAGAAAATCTCAAAAAGGATGGTTCCGAGGTGGTTTCAGGCGGGAGAGAACCATCCTAAATCGCAGATTTTCTCAAAAAGGATGGTTCCGAGGTGGTTTCAGGCGGGAGAGAACCATCCTAAATCGCAGATTTTCTCAAAAGGGATGGTTCAGAAGCTTTAAATTTCGTCCCACAGCCAGAACTTTTGACTAAAACCGCCAAAAAATCTGGTCCGTGCAAAATCCAGGCAAAAAAATCTAAATGGTAGTTGACTTCATCTTGAACATATGATAATATGTTCATATGAAATAAGAATACAAATATTTATATGATAAATTAGTGGCCGCAAATCCAGAAGTTACAATCCACACGCCATAATCCACAGGACAAAAGCCGCTTCAAACCGTATCATATAAAGAAAGGAAAGTCATGGAAGAAGATAAGCTAATAGATCTGTCAGAACTCTTTAAGAATTTTGGCGATTCTACCAGAATTAAGATTCTATTTTCTTTGATGGAGTCAGAGAAAAACGTTTCTGACATTTGTGCGGATATAAATATGAATCAATCAGCGGTATCGCATCAGTTAAAGATTTTAAAGTCATCAAAGTTGGTCAGTTCACAGAGAAGTGGAAAGGCTAACATATACTCCCTGGCAGATGATCATGTAAAGAGTATTCTGGCACTGGGAATTGAACACATAGAGGAATAACAAGAGAAAAAATGGAGGTTAGTATGAAAAAGAGATTCAAATTAGAGGAATTAGATTGTGCACACTGTGCATCAAAGATGGAGAAGGCAATCAATGCACTTGACGGAGTAAACAGTGCAACTGTTAACTTTATGCAGCAGAAGCTTACCATAGATTGCGATGATGATTCATTTTATGAAATAATGGATAAGGTTGAGAAAGAAATAAAAAAGATTGAGCCTGACTGCTCCATCGTAAGATAAAAACTATAATTGAGAACCTGACGGAGAAGCAATAATTATCATTATTGAGAAGAAATAATTCAGACCGAAGTTTATTTTCAAGTTTCCTTGGTTATTGGAGCATCTCCGACAGAGTCAAACAGTTCTCGGAATGGAAGGAATCATGTCAAAAAAGCAGAAAAAGGAGCTTCGACTTATAATAATTGCAGGTGTCCTTTTTATTGTACTCGAAATATTAACAGTTGTCCCGATTTGTCCACAAGTTTTCAACAATAAGTGGATAAGTATGGGATTATTCACAGTTCCATATCTGATTGTCGGATTAAATGTTATCAAAAAATCTATAAAAGGGATATATAACAAACAGCTTTTAGACGAGTCATTTCTCATGGTTATTGCTACCGTCGGAGCATATATTACAGGAGAGTACGCGGAAGCATGCGCTGTTATGCTTTTCTATCAGGTGGGTGAGTTCTTCCAGCAATACGCAGTAAAAAAGTCCAGAAAATCGATTAAGGATTTGATGGATATTGCACCTGAAAGTGCATTTGTTGAAAGAAAAGACGGAAGTGTTGAGGAAGTATTTCCGGACGAGGTAGAGATTGACGATATCATAGTTGTTAAGCCAGGCGAGAAGATTCCTGTAGATGGTACTGTAATTAGCGGAGAAAGCATGATCAATACCGCAGCGCTCACAGGTGAATCTGTCCCAAGAAGTGTACACCCTGGATGTGATATTATCTCCGGTTGTGTTAACGGAGAGGGACTTATAAGGCTTAAAGCAGCTAAGAAGTATGAAGACTCTACTGTGGCCCGTATCCTTGAACTTGTGGAAAATGCATCGGAGAAAAAGGCAGTTACGGAGAATTTTATAACCAGATTCGCAATTTACTATACTCCTATAGTTGTTATATGTGCTCTTTTGCTTGCAGTTGTCCCATCAACTGTACTCGGTAATCCACTTAGTTGGATATACAGAGCTTGTACATTTCTGGTTATTTCATGTCCTTGTGCTCTGGTTATAAGTGTACCCCTTTCTTTCTTCGGTGGAATAGGCGCAGCTTCGAGAAACGGTGTGCTTGTTAAAGGATCTAACTATCTTGAGCTTCTCGCAGATATTGAAGTACTTGTAACAGACAAGACCGGAACACTTACAAAGGGTGTTTTTGAGGTTAACAAGGTGGAGGTTATGCCTGGATATACTGAAGATGAAGTGATTTCAGTAGCAGCCGTTGCAGAAAGCATGTCAACACATCCGATTGCTGTATCTATCAGAAATTATTGGAACCTTCAACTCGTCTCGGATGATGTAGATAACAAAAACAAAGAAAACAGCGCCATACCTGGAAATACAGCAAACCTCAAACTAAAATCCGACAACTTAATATATACCCTAAAAGATATCCAAAATATAACCGGAAAGGGTCTTAAAGCTACCATTCTCGATGCTGATCAGAGTGAACATACTGTCTATGTCGGAAAACGTCAGCTCATGATTGAAAAGGCAGTAAAGGGATTTTCTGATGTTTCGAGTGAAGCCGGAGGAAGCACTGTTGTTTATGTTGCTAAGGGAAATAAAGCTCTTGGAATCATATATATATCCGATACCATAAAGGGTGAAGCCGCGAAAGCGCTAGAGAGTGTTCGTAAAGAGGGAGTAAAGAGTGTAGTGCTTCTTACAGGCGACGACAAAAGAGTCGGAGACTATACAGCATCGGTGCTCGGTATAGATATAGTTGAATCTGAACTTTTACCTGAAGAAAAGGTTGCAAAGCTGGAAGAGATGATAAATGCAAACACAGGAAAAGGAAAGATTGGTTACATAGGTGATGGAATAAACGATGCTCCGGTTTTAACCAGAGCAGATGTTGGTATAGCTATGGGTGGCATAGGTTCGGATGCTGCAATTGAAGCGGCGGATGTTGTGGTTATGGACGATAATCTTATGCATCTTGGAAGTGTAATGAGAATCGCGAGAAAAACAACCCGAATCGCAAAGCAGAATATCATATTTGCATTGGCTGTAAAGGTAGGGGTGCTTATACTTGGCGCTCTGGGTATAGCAAATATGTGGGCCGCTGTGTTTGCAGATGTAGGAGTTGCGGTTATCTGTATATTAAACGCCATGAGAATGCTTAAAAATCAAAAAGAAAAACATCAATAATCAAGATATGTCCCCAATAAAAGATAATCATCATAAGATAATCATCATATGATAATCATTATAAAACACCATAAGATTACAAAAAACTCTTGAAGCAAATCCAAAACACTGCTACAATAAGGAGTGGTTAACTTGGGAGGAGAAATCCCCCATCTCTAAGCCAAAGTATGGGTGGGTGTACTCGCAAGCGAGTATTGGCTTTTAGAAATATTTGTTTTGTTATAGGAAAGGAATAGTTATGGGCGGCTTTTTTGGATGTGTAGGTAGAGAAAATTGTTTATTTGATTTGTTTTTCGGAACAGATTATCATTCTCATCTTGGAACCAGAAGGGCGGGACTTGTTACTTATGATGGTAAGGACTTTGACAGAGCCATACATAATATCGAGAATTCACCTTTTAGAACCAAGTTTGACAAGGACGTACAGGATATGGACGGCTACATGGGAATCGGATGTATCTCCGATTATGAACCACAGCCTCTGATAGTGCGTTCTCATCATGGAACATTTGCCATAACAACAGTAAGCAAGATAAATAATAAGCAGCAGCTTATAGAGGACCTCTTCTCCGCAGGAAATTCACATTTCTTAGAGATGAGTGGAGGAGATATCAATTCTACTGAGCTCGTTGCAGCTATTATAAATCAAAAAGAAAATCTTATAGAGGGTATCAAGTACGCGCTTGACAGCGTAGATGGCTCTCTTTCGTTGCTTCTCCTTACTCCAAAGGGGCTTTTCTGTGCTCGTGACAGCTACGGACGCACACCTGTGGTTTTAGGAAAGAAGCTTAATACCGACGAAGAAACAGGTGATAGCGAAAGTTACTGTGTTTCATTCGAGGATTTTGCATTTCAGAAGCTTGGATACGAGACATACAAGGAACTCGGTCCCGGCGAGATAGATGTTATCACACAGGAGGGTGTAAGAACGCTAGTTACTCCAGGGGATAAGATGAAGATATGCACATTTCTCTGGGTTTATTATGGATACCCGTCAAGCTCATATGAGGGCATAAGTGTAGAGAAGATGCGTTACAACTGTGGCGCATGTCTTGCTAAGCGCGATAATGTAAAGCCTGATATAGTCGCAGGAGTTCCTGATTCAGGAACAGCTCATGCTATAGGATATTCCAATGAGTCAGGCATTCCATTTTCAAGACCATTTATAAAGTATACTCCTACATGGTCAAGATCTTTTATGCCTACCATACAGAGTAAGCGTAATATGATAGCAAAGATGAAGCTTATAGCTGTCAACGACCTTATCAAGGATAAGAGTATGCTGCTTATTGACGATTCCATAGTTAGAGGTACTCAGTTAAGAGAAACCACAGAGTTTCTTTATGATAATGGAGCGAAGGAGGTTCATATAAGACCTGCCTGCCCACCTCTTGTATATGCTTGTAAGTACCTGAATTTCTCACGTTCTAATTCAGAGATGGATCTTATAACCAGGCGAGTTATAGCTAAGCTTGAGGGAACAACCGATGTTTCTGAAGAGATTCTCAGTAAGTATGCCAATCCTGACACGCCTGAATATGAGAAGATGGTTGAGGAAATTCGCAAGGAATTACATTTTACAACACTTAGATTTAATCGTCTTGACGACATGTTAGAGTCGGTTGGAATAGATACTGATAAACTATGTACATATTGTTGGGACGGAAAAGAGTAAAGAATGACCATTTTGGGTTGACAAATACCCTATTTTTAGGCTAAATTATAGAAGTAAGATTTGTCACATAAATTATTAAAAGGTTGGATAATAAGATGGCCAGTTCGAGAGATGATATTTCCCGTAGAAAAAGAAGGGAAGAATTGAGATTAGCAAGGGCCGAGGCTGCAAGAAAAGCCCGTCAGAGGCTTGTGATAGGTGCTGTAGCAGTCGTGGCCGTTTTAATAATAGTTATATTGATAGTTGTGAAGTGCTCTAAGGGCTCTGACTCTTCAAGTACATCAAAGAAGAGTGATACTACTAAGGTTGAGAAGTTCTCGGGTAGCGTAGAGCCTACGGTTACTGATACTAAGGGTAAGGTCGCACTTTCATGGGAAGCTTTTGAGTCAGCAACAAGCTACAGTGTACTTCGTGCCGATACGGCAGAGGGCACATTTGAAGCTATCGGAAATACTGAAACTAATGAGTATACGGATACTACAGTAACAAAGCGTACTAAGTACTATTATCAGGTTATACCTGAGAAGAAGAGTAAGGATGGTAAAATTGCCCAGGGTGATGCCAGTGAAGCGCTTGAAGCTTATGTTCTTCCTGCTAAGCCTAAGATGGCTATAGTTGGTGAGTGTTACGTAGAAGGTATCTCAGAGTGGGCTAAGGGTGAGCTTCCAAAGAATACTCTCATACTTGGAAAAGAGGGTACTACCACATATAAGATTATAAATGATTCGGATTACTCATATAAAGGATCAAATGTTTCAGCTCTTGAGAGAACAGCAGTTTACAAGCCGGATATAGTTTGCTTGCTGGTAGGTATGAATGAAGCAACTAACCAGGATACACTCGATACTATAAGTAATTTCGATGAAATTATATCTTCACTTCAGCAGATAAATGAGAATGTCAAGGTTGTAATTATGGCTGTGTCGCCTACAGGTAAGACATCAAGCCTTAATATCCCTACACCTGTACAGAGAGATAACTTCAATCATGAGTACGAAGCATTTGCTGAAACTAAGGATAATGTATATTATTATGATTATTCCGAAATCATTACAGGTGAGGATGGATATTTAAGTGCTGAGTCAGATGCAGGTGATGGTTGTCACTGGACATCTGCAGCAACTATAAATGTAATGAAAGACCTTATGATATGGTTAGATGATTATTTGTATTGATTTTAGAATTATGAATAGTATTAAAATTCAATAAATATAAAGGGATAGATGATAATAAAGAATAGGGAGAGAAAATAAATGAATAAAAGAAGTGCATTAAAGTATATATCAGCAATTGTACTCATGTTTGCTTTATCATTTACTGTTGCGATGCCAGAGGAAGCAGCTGCAGCAGCTACACCAAGCAGCATTTATACTGCGGTTTCCGGTGCATACGGAAAGTCTTATCCATTAAGTGATGATAATGAGATTAATACCGCCAGAACCAATGTTTTCGGTAAGTATTCCAACATCTTAGGCGTTTCTGCAAAGCTTTTTACTTCTTACAAAGCTGCTAAGAAGTCAAACAGTAAGTATGAGTACGTAAGCTTTGTTTGCGAGGCTGATGGTTCAGCTAATGTAAATAAAATTAAGAAAAAGCTTAAAAAATATGTAAAGAATGAGACCAGTGGCAATGAGAATTACTTCAGTGCTACAGGTAAGAAGCTTATGAAAAACGCAAAGATAGGTTCAAAGGGAAATTTTGTATATCTTTTTATCTTAGATACAAGCGGAAACTCAAAGGCTGTCAAAGCATTTAACAAGAATGCATAATTCTTTACTTACGATAAAACTGATTTAGTTCTTGAAAGGCAAACCGATGGTTTTCAGTAATATAGAGTTTTTATTTGTATTTTTACCAATTGTATTATTGTGTTATTATATTGCACCGCGTTTCTTAAAGAATGCGGTGCTTACTGCGTTTAGCCTGGTTTTTTACGCATGGGACAGACCGGCTTACACAATACTTATGATTATATCCATAGTATTTAATTTTCTGTTCGGTCTCTTGATATCACACAGGGCTAAGCTTGATGAAGCTTATAATAAAAGCATATCGGATAAAACAAAAGAAAAGCATACCACCAGGGTTATACTGGTTATATCAGTGGTTTTCAACCTTTTTTATCTTGGAGTTTTTAAGTATACCGGATTTATAGTAAATACAATTAATGATTTATTCCATACAGACATAGATAAGATTGTTATAGGGACAGCGGATAAAAACATAGATCTTCTAAAGGTTGCGCTTCCCATAGGCATCAGTTTCTATACATTTCAGGCTATGAGCTATGTAATAGATGTTTACAGGAAGAATGTAAATGTAAATAAAAACATTGTAAGCTTTTCGACTTATATATCTATGTTTCCTCAGCTTATAGCAGGTCCTATAGTAAGGTACAAGACTGTCGACAAGGAAATCAGGAGCCGTAAGGAAACAGTTGATATGGCTTCCGAGGGCATATTCCGATTCAGTATCGGACTTGGAAAGAAGGTTCTCATAGCAAATAACGTAGGTGCTCTCTGGGATAGCATAAGGGTTATGGAAAGATCTGAACTTTCAACCTTTACCGCGTGGCTCGGTGTATTTGCATTTACTTTACAGATTTACTTTGATTTTTCAGGATACTCCGATATGGCAATAGGTCTCGGAAAGCTTTTTGGATTTAATTTTTCTGAAAACTTTGAACATCCTTACGAATCCAGATCTATCACGGAATTCTGGCGAAGGTGGCACATAAGCCTGAGTACATGGTTTAAGGAGTATGTTTACATACCTCTTGGCGGAAACAGGAAGGGTAAAGGACGACAGATATTAAATATAGCGATTGTATGGCTGCTTACGGGACTTTGGCACGGAGCCAGCTGGAATTTTGTGCTTTGGGGAGTGTACTACGCTATACTCTTACTGATAGAAAAGCTTGGATTCCTTAAGGTATTAGAGAAACTTCCAAAGCTTATATCATGGATATACACATTTGTGCTCGTAGTTATTGGCTGGGCTATTTTCTCATTCAGTGATGTAAAGTACGGAAGTGATTTTGTAAAGAGCCTTTGCTTTAATGCCGGAAAGGGGCTTGTAAGCAGAGACGCAGCATTTATGGTGATGAGTAATATAATATTACTCTTGATAGGCCTTATAGGATCATTTTCACTTATCAAAAAGCTTTGTATAAAGGTGTTTGGTAAATCTGAAAGTGCAGCATGGATTGGAAGAGTTTTATTTGTTATAACTTGTCTCTTTCTTTGCAGTGCATACATGGTTTCAAGTACTTATAATCCATTCTTATATTTTAGATTTTAACTAATGTTATTAATTGGTGATATTTATGAAAAGAAAATTACAATATTCTTTGATTATTCTATCTGTACTATACATATCAGCCATGATTGTATTTACTGTTATGAATCGAAATAAGAGTTATTCAGAGTTAGAAAAAAGAAAACTCGCTACATTTCCAAAGGTTAGCTTATCGAGGATTTTAAACGGTAAGTTCCAGAAGGGATTTGTGGATTACCTAAGTGATCACTTTGCTTTTCGTGACGGCTGGGTAACCATAAAAACCAAGGCAGACATAACCACAGGAAAAAAGCTGATAAATGATATATACATCGGGAAGGATGATTATCTCATAGAAAAGTATGAGGATTCTGATTTTGAAAAAGATGTTATAAAGGAAAATGCGCGCTATGTATCTAAGTTTGTCAACATGGCATCGGAAAGCATAGGAACTAAGCATGTGAAAGTTGTATTGGTTCCGGGTAAGGCGAGGGCATTAAAATCAAAGCTTCCGATGTTTTCGAGCAAGTGCAGTATGCAGGAATACATGGAGAAGAAGCTTGCTAAGAAGATAAATGATTCGGATTCAGTAATTATCAACTTACTTGAACCACTTAAAAAGCATGATGATGAATATATATATTATCGGACGGATCACCACTGGACAGCGCTTGGAGCAGCATATGGATACGAAGAGATCAAAAATTCCCTTGGAGTCAAGGGAACCGATGACACCAGAGAAGGTATGAATTCGGACTCTGATACAGATAAGAATAAAAAATCTGATTCTGATTCAAGCTCTGAAAATGAGAAAAAGAAGGATTCAAAATCCGATAAATCAGGTAAGAGCGACCTGATAACCAAGCCGGACGGATTTAAGTATGTTAAGTTAGCAGATGATTTTTATGGTACAACATACAATAAGATTCACCTCAAGGTAGAGGCTGATGTTATAGAAAAGCCTGATATAGAGGCTGCAGAGAAGGCGGACGTAACTATTAATGATTCCGGAGAAATAACAAAGGGAAAGACCATGTACTATCCAGAAAAGCTAAAAACTGCTGATAAGTACGAGTATTTTCTTTCAGGTAATTACAGTCAGGTAATAATTGATACACCTAAGGATGACGGTTCAACCCTTATCATGGTTAAGGATTCTTACTCCAATGCGCTTGTGCCTTACCTTTGTCAGGATTATGATTATATTTACATGATAGACCTAAGATATGCAAACTCAAGTATATTTGACACTTTGCAAAGCGTAGAAAGATTTGATGATATCCTACTTGTCTATAATGAAGAGAAGTTTATGCAGGACAGACATCAGTATTATCTGCAGTAGGTGCATATAAAATCTATTATTAATTATATAAAAAAGGGGCTGTTGCATTATACTTAGTGCGACAGCCCCTTTGATTTTGTTATTTAGTCAGTAGTTCTTAATGAACTATTGCTCTTAATTCACGCTACTATCTTAGAATCCCTCTTCAGGAGTTCTGAAGTTATTAGCTGTTACATGAAGATAATTATCATCCCATGAATACCAATTTCCGTCTGAAGACTTCCAAACATCGATATATCTGTCAGTTCCCCAATCGTTTTGCTCATCACCGTTTCCGATGAACATCATGTATGTCGCGGGTCTCTTACCGGTAATAGTTTCCTTTTCAGGAATCATGTAAGGTCCGCGATAAACAGTAAGCTTATAGTTTCCTTCGCCCGGATCCTCATAGAAGAGATCTGACTTAGCTCCGAAGTAGCTTAAGTATACATTTGGATGAACTGTTGTAGCATCCTTCATGCTCTGTACACATGTCTGCCAACGGGCATTAGCGATATTGTTAGCTTCGCGAGGTCCATTTAAGTACTCGAACATTTTTCTGCACTCCTGAACCATAGGATCCTTATCACCCATTGGGTCTGAAGGATTTGAGTATCCTCTAAATGTAGCCGCTACACAAGCAGAAGCCATCATAGTATTGAATCCGATTCCATCTTCTTCATACTCATAACCATCGATAGGATCTTCGAAAGAATATTCTCCTGTAAGAGGAATAGTCTGTAATCCTCTGAGTGTGTTAGGAAGCTTCTGGAAGGTGTATTCTCTTACTTCGCAGATAGTATCCTTAGAAGCAACGCCATCTGTTACATCGTAGCCGAGTTCAATAAGCTCTTCTTCGGAAACAACATCTTTATTGATCTGGAATTCAACTCTAACATTCTTAGCGTTGTCAACATAAGTTACATCGTCTTCATAATTAAATCCGTTATCCTCTATACCGGGAGTTGGAGTAGGATTATCTGAAGGATCTGTAGTAGGATTTGATGAAGGCCTAGTAGTTGGTCTGGTTGATGTTCCGGGTGAACCTGAAGGTCTTACTGTAGGTGAAGCAGATACACCTGGCTTTGTAGATGGTGTAGCTGATGGTGAAGGTGTAGCATCAGACTTAACTGTTACCTTGCACTTATAAACCTTACCTTTGAACTTGGCCTTAATAACTGCACTTCCCTCTGAAACACCGGTTACCTTACCTGTCTTCTTTCCTACAGTAGCTACTGTAGAATCGCTGGATGACCAGGTTTTACACTTAAGTGTCTTTTTTCCTTTCTTAAGAGTAAGTTTCTTTGACTGGTCAACAGAAAGAGTAAGCTTTGTCTTTGAGATTGTGACTTTTTTGCTTTTCTTCTTTGCATCAGCATTGGCACCTGTAAATGCGCTGCCGAAAACCATGCTGGCACAAAGAGTGAGAGCTAAAGCTTTCTTTGTTAACTTTTTCATTGTTAAACCTCCTTTTAAAATGTTTAATTGTATTACAATGTGTAATATGTACACACAATGTACTAATTAAATGTAATAATTTTAACGAATAAAAGATACGTTAGTATAAAAGGTAATAAAATTTACATTTTTAATTCTTATTCACAACCACCCATTTGACAAAATTGTAACATATATAGCCTCAAATTCATAATGAAAAATTATTACAATTTATTAACAAAAAAATCTACAAATTCGGTATAACCTTCTTTTTCCATCTGTTCTTTCTGGAATTTCTTATTTTTCTTCATGATTGCAATATTTACGATTGTACCTTGTTCTCTTTCCTCTTTAGCTTTCTTAAGGATCTCAAGCATTTTTTCGGAAGGCATGTTCTTCTCGACTAAGTAACAAACCTTATTTTTACTTGTAGGAACCTGATAATCTCGCTCTAAGAGAAGCATAACTATTCGCTCGAAACCGATAGAAAAACCGCAAGCCGGAGTACTCTGACCGGTGAATTTACCAATCATCTCATCATAACGTCCGCCACCACCCACAGATCCGCCGTACTCATCCATGGATATCTCAAATATAGGTCCGGTATAGTAGCTCATACCACGAACCAATGTAGGATCAAACGCAATCTTAAAGTCAGCTGACTTAACACTGTCCACACTTGATATAATAGTCTCCAGGTCTTCGGCAATTCCCGGTTCTAAGTATTCCCCCAAGGTATCCTTTAAGTATCTGACACCTTCTGCATCAGGAGTGACTTTATCAAAAAGATCCAAGTACTTGTCTACGGACTCCTCAGAGTAACCCTGCTCTATAAGCTCGGAATTTACCCCCTCAAGGCCGATTTTATCCATTTTGTCAAGGGTTATAAATACGCTGTCATAGTCTGCTTCACCAAAACCACTGTAGGCAGCCATAGCCTTAAGCATTTTTCGATTATTAAGACGTATGGTAAATTTTTCAAAGCCTATCTTTCCAAGAAGTGTTGTGGTTGCAGTGATAAGCTCTATCTCAGCCAGGATGGTGGGTTCACCCAAAATATCTATATCACACTGCATAAACTGACGATACCTGCCTCTTTGAGGTCTGTCAGCTCTCCATACATTTCCCATCTGGAGCGCTTTAAAAGGACTTCCCAGTTCATTTGCATTGTTTGCATAGTAACGAGACAGAGGTAAAGTAAGGTCGTAACGAAGACCACTGTCAGTCAGAGTGCTTACATCAGGAACTGTAGCTTCAGAAATTCGAGAAACGGCTGACGAAAGCTTATCTCCACGCTTCAAAATCTTAAATATTAGCTTTTCGTTTTCTCCACCCTGATTTGAGGAAAGATTCTCAATGTGCTCTACACATGGGGTCTCCATAGATGAAAAACCAAATGTTCTGTAAGTCTCCTTTATTTGCCCTATAACATAATCACGGATTTCCATTTCTCTGGGCAATATATCCTTCATGCCGGTAACCGGCTTTTTCTTCATAGCCATACTACTTATTCCTTTCTTTATAGAAGTGCATACATTTCCAATTATATACGAACTTTCCAAGATAGACAACTTATTTCTTTTGAACAACAAATTGACACGGACATTACGATATCGATACTTGTTATATTTTGAAAAATCAGATATAATATAAAAAGCGTGTAAAGTGCACGACATGAACAAATATGAGAAGGAGGATTTTATAATGAGTGTAAATCGTTTTGTATTGAATGGTGTATCTTACCATGGTCATGGAGCAATCCAGGAGATTCCGGGAATAGTAAAGGCTAAGGGGTTCAAAAAAGCCTTTGTTGCATCTGATCCGGATCTTGTAAAGTTTGGATTAACAGCTAAGGTGACAGATTTACTTAAAGAAAATGGAATTGATTTTGAGGTTTACTCAGACATAAAACCAAATCCAACTATTGAAAATGTACAGAGCGGAGTAGCAGCATACAAGGCATCAGGAGCTGATTTCATGATTACCATCGGTGGTGGTTCTTCTATGGATACAGGAAAGGGTATAGGTATCATTATAAACAATCCTGAGTTTGAAGATGTTCGTTCTTTAGAGGGTGTTGCACCGACCAAAAAGCGTACTGTATTTACTATAGCAGTTCCTACAACAGGTGGAACAGGAGCAGAATCCACCATTAACTATGTAATTACCGATGTTGAGAAGAAGCGTAAATTTGTTTGTGTGGATCCTAACGATATTCCTGATGTAGCTGTAGTTGATCCGGATATGATGTCTACCATGCCAAAGGGACTTACTGCTTCAACAGGTATGGATGCTTTAACTCACGCTATAGAAGGTTATACAACAGCTGCAGCATGGGAGCTTTCAGATTGCTTGAATCTCGAAGCTATACAGCTGATTGCTAAAAACTTAAGAAAAGCAGTTGAAAATGATCCTGATGGAAGAGAAGGAATGGCTCTTGCGCAGTACGTTACAGCTATGGCTTACTCAAATGTTGGTCTTGGAATAGCACATTCTATGGCTCATACCTTAGGTGCTGTTTACGATACACCTCATGGTGTTGCGTGTGCTATGATGTTACCTATAGTTATGGAGTTCAATGCTGAGCAAACAGGCGAAAAGTATAAGAAAATTGCTGAGGCATTTGGAGTAGATACTACAGGTATGGATCAGGCTACATATCGCAAAGCTGCTATAGATGCTGTTCGTCAGCTTTCTGTAGATGTTGGTATTCCAACTAAGCTTGAAAAGTTAAAGGAAGAGGATCTTGATTTCCTTTGCGAATCTGCAGCAGCAGACGCATGTGCACCGGGTAATCCAAGACCTGCATCGCTTGAAGAATTCAGAGAGATGTTTAAGAAATTAATGTAATCATAATATGTTAAACTTATAATTTGCACTTGGTAGGGGCAGTGATATCCAATGGCTTATTACTGCTCTTATCGAGTGCTTTTTTTACCCGGTTTACTAAGTCTAATATAATTAATTATTGTAATATCTGTATGATTCGGTTAAAATAAATCTAGATTATTTGTATAGGAAAAAGGCAATGAAATAAGTAAAGTGGAGGTTTTTGATAATGACACTTTTATCATATCAGGTTTTTAAGACTGTTACAGAACAGGGGAGTTTTCGGAAGGCAGCAGAAATACTGGGATTAACCCCATCTGCCATAAGTCATACCATATCCGCTATGGAAAGTGAACTTGGTTCGGCTGTTTTAAATAGAAGTAAAAACGGTGTAACATTAACAAATTACGGAGAACAGATATTTCCCTATGTTAATGCCGTTTTAAACAGCGATGAAAGCTTGAAGCAAGTCATAGCCGAGATGAATGGACTTAAAAAGGGCAAGGTCAAGATAGGGTGCTTTTCGAGTATATGTACCAATTGGCTGCCTGATATCATACATTCCTTTGAAAAGCAGTATCCGGATATAATAATTGAAGTTTTTCAAGGTTCATATGATGATGTTTCATATTGGCTTAAAAACGGAATCGTAGATATAGGCTTTTTATCTGCCTCCAGCGCAGGTGATATACCCATAGAGTCCCTTTATAAGGAGCCGCTTTTATGCGTATTCCCAAAGGGAAAGGGGCCTGATGATAAGACTCTCCCTATAAAGATTGAGACACTTAAGAAGCAAAAGTTTGTAGCTCAGAGAGAGACCACCGATGCAGATATACAAAGATTTTTTAAGAGTAATAATCTAAATATCCAGTCGGCATACCATGTAGTTGACGACATGTCTGCTATTGCCCTTGTTGCTAACGGATTTGGTATAGCTATTATGCCGGAGCTTGTTATGAACGATATGCCTTACGATGTAGATACATACTCCATAGAGGGTAATGCATACAGAACTATAGGTATAGCAACCCTGGATATGGATTTCATGGCACCTGCCGTGGAGACCATGTACAAGCATATAATAGAAAACTATAAAAATATATAAGACAAATACACATAATAAACATATTTTAATCATACAATTTTATCATCTATAATCGTTTTTATGTCAAGACTCGCTTGCGAGTCTTGCGCGCCGGATTCGGGTCTGCTTTAGCAGACATTTACCTATCCGAATCCGTGTGCATCCTCGCGGAGCTTTTTAACTCAGTCGGGGCTTGAACCCCGACTGAGTTAAATCAATGTAATACAGACCATATCTTATTAGTATTATACATATATAAGGGAAAAATTAAATACTATAAATCATAAAATAAAGAAACGGGGAAATTTATATGGCATATGCAGACAAGTTACGAATAGTTATCGATAATGTAAATACTGTTATTAAGGGCAAGGAGTACGTAGTTGAGAAGGTTCTTGCCGGTATGATAGCAGGTGGACATATCCTTATGGAGGATATTCCGGGAGTAGGAAAGACTACCCTTGCAACCACATTTGCAAAGACTCTTTCCTTGGATTATAAGAGAGTGCAGTTCACTCCCGATGTTCTTCCTAGCGATATCCTTGGATTTTCCATGTATAACAATGCAACTCAGGAGTTTGAGTACAGACCGGGTACGGTTTTTTGTAATCTGTTCTTAGCTGACGAGATAAATCGTACTTCACCAAAGACTCAGTCGGCACTTCTGGAGGTTATGGAGGAAGCGCATGCCACAGTTGACGGCGTTACCAGACCTCTTCCCGATCCATTTGTGGTAATAGCTACCGAAAATCCTTATGGTTCTTCTGGAACACAGATGCTTCCGGAATCGCAGCTCGACCGTTTCATGATTTGTCTTTCCATGGGATATCCGTCACATTTTGATGCCATACAGATACTTAAGGGCAATGCGTCTAACCCTGTAGAGCACGTTCAAAGCGTGATTACACTTGATGAACTTAAGGAAATAAGACAGTATACCAACGATATGTATGTTAAAGATGAAATATATGAGTATATAGTTTCCATAGTTGAAGAAACCAGAAACAATGAGATGTTTAGCGCAGGAGCGAGTCCTCGTGGAACCATAGCCATGCTCAAGATGGCAAAGGCGATGGCGGTGATAGGTGGTAGAGATTTTGTTACTGCTGAGGATGTTCAAAGTGTTACAAAAGATGCTCTTGGGCACAGAGTAAAGATAAGTCAGAGAGCCAGAACACAAGGCATGAACATGGAAAATGCCATGCAGGAATTGTTAAAACAAGTGAAATTGCCTAGGTGATAAGGTTTTAACTCAGTCGGAGAAATCCCCCACCTCTAAGCTAAAGAGTGGGTACGGATATTGACAATACGTAAATTATAATAATTAAAAACATTTAAAGTAAATGAAGGAAAAAGAGGAGTAAGGGCAATTTGAAATATACAAAAATATTTCCGGGCAGATTGGTAATGTATATAATACTTTATATTGTCAATCTTGTGTTCTTTATATTTTTTCACAGTTATACGTTTTTAGCTTTCCTTATAATTATGACTATAGCGCCACCTCTTTCTATCGCTAGTACGATATATGTAAGCAGGAGGCTCGAGTTTTCTCTTAAGTGTGTCATGCAGTCCACCAGAAAATATGAGCTCAGTTACCTAAAAGTTATAGTAAATAATCCTACTTACATGGTATCACTTGACCTTAAGGAAGCACTAATCTGCGAGAATACATTTTATCAAAATAAAGATACTATTATACTTTCCATGCCTGTAAGATTACATTCACGGTATGAATTGGACATTCCCATGAAACTCAGTATGAGTGGTAATATCAGATATAGGGTGGAAATCGTCAGATTACTTGACTTTCTGGGATTTGTGGAGGTCAGGAGAAAGATTGATATAAAGGCTGAAACTCTGGTGCTTCCGGCTTCGGAGGAAGAGTATAAGGGTAGCATGAGTGATATATCCGAAGGTATGACCGAGGTTGAGGAAACTAAGAAGAGAGGCTATGATTTCTCAGATGTTACGGATGTAAGAGAGTATATTCCGGGGGATAAACTTATGAATATCCATTGGAAGCTTTCTGCAAAGCGAGATGTGCTTATGGTAAAAGAGAGAGAAAGCATGTCAAATGAGCAGATGGCTCTCTTTGTTTCTCTGGACGGTTATAAAGAAAACATTGAAAGTGTAGTATGCCTTTCCTATGCACTTGTAAAGCGGCTTATACGTGAAAATGTAGTAGTGAGACTTATATGGTGGAACGAAGACTTAGGAGAGTTTGAGTGTAGAAGATTACTTGAATTAGAAGAGCTTGACGAAGCATTTGCCGACATGTATAACGTTCATATATACGAAAACTCTGAAGATGTGTTGCGTCACTTTCCGGGTATATTCCCTGAGTTAAGAGCATTTGTAAAGGTAGGATATATGGAGGGTGAAGCAGGCGTGGAGATTCGAGAGCTGATGTAAGTTATAAATACAAAATTAAACCGGAGATTAGTATGGCTATAGATAAAGATAAAAAGAAAGCCAAAAGAGGCTTTTATGAAATATACAGAAACCGAAGACAGGAAATAGAAATATGTGACGGTATTGCCATAGATGAGTCGATGTACGACCTGAAGGAAAACCGTCTGCTTACCATGTTTTTAAAGGGCATTATGGTATATTTGCTGTCCATGGGATCCATAGGAACTTATCTATCCTGCGTCGGTTGCGATTTTAACGAAATTGCCGTCAATGTAGTAGCTTTTGTGACTGCCATTCTCTGTTCACTTCTCTATCATAGTTATCTTACCGAAAATGTGGGTTATCTGATTTTCTTCGCTATATTTGCAGTAATTACTTACTCCGTAAGGACATATATAAGTAGTGGATTTAACTCAATATTAAATGATTCCTACGAAGAAATGTCTAACTACTTTGATTCAGAGGGTATGCAGAGATTTGCCGAAAGTATGGATGACAGGTATACGGCAATTACAGTCTGTGCATGCATTATATGTGTGGTTTTCAATATATTTATTAATAACTATATATCCAGAACCATGAGATATATGGTTTCTACGATTATTGTATTTTTCTTCAATGTTGTTCCGTTTTATATCGGTCTTGAGCCTGATCTCCTTTACATGATAATGGTTGTTGCCGGTCTTATAATGGCCTATGTTATCAGAGCCGGACAGCATCATATACTTCACAGAAGTGAAAGTATATATAAGTATCACGATAAACCCTCCTTCCGCAGAAGGATGTTCTTAAAGATAAAAAAGATTTTTACCAAAAAAGAAGAAGATGAAAATATAAAAGTATTAAAGTATGGTAATGATTTTAAGGCATTGGGGCAGATGCAAGGAGTTCTGCTTTTATTTACGACAGTTGTTATATTAATTGCCAATCTTATATCCCCTAAAGATACATTTCAAAAGAGACACGAAGAAAACCCATTTAAACAGGCGACGGTAGAAATAATGGGAAATGTGTTGTTACTCGGCGTTGGCAGTGTATTTAACTATTATGAAAATTCAGGTGGATTAAGCAGTGGTCGTCTCGGCGGCGTGGGTACTCTTACCTTTGATTATCAGACTGATATAGAAGTAGAATTTACGCCTTACAGCTATGACACCCTTTACATAAAGAATTTTATAGGCAGGGAGTATATTCCTTTCCAGAACAGATGGACTCAGACCACTGATTTCGAGAAGCCTTCCGAGCAAAATGAGCACGAGGCTAAGGCTCTAGAAAAGCTTTATGAGAACGGTGGAGAGTATAGTGCAAAGGGTAAGATGACTATCAACAACAAGGCCGGAAATATCGGTGGATATCTGCCTTACTACTCCTATGACGAGAGTACACGCCTTACATTTAGAAACCCAAGAGAGTACACTTATTTCCCGAAGCAGGCGGATACTGAGTATACTATAGAGGATTATAGGACTGATTCGGGATACCTTAAGGTTCCGGATGATAATAAGGATATAGTTGCCCAGTTTGGAGAGCAGGCCGGACTTTCGAGAGATAATACAGCAGAAGAAAACATTGAACTCCTTATAAATTATTATCAGGAAAATATACCGTATACCACAAGACCGGGTATAAATTACAGAGATGATTTCGTAAACTGGTTTTTAGCTACCAATAAAAAAGGGTATTGCGCTCATTTTGCATCAGCCGCAACTCTGATTTTTAGGTATTACGGAATTCCTGCAAGGTATTGTGAGGGATATGCGATTCCTTACGATGATGTAGTAATGGAAGGTGAAATAGAGGAGAATAAGAAGTTTTCTGATTATTATCAGGGATACTCCGAACTTGGAGAAACCGCTTATGTTAAGGTGCCGGCTTCGGATGCCAATGCTCATGCATGGGTTGAGGTTTACTTAGAAGGCAAGGGCTGGACTATAGCTGAGGTTACTCCTTCGGTTACTGACGAACAGACCTTGGATGACTTCTGGACCGCACTTCAGAGGGCAAGAGAGAACAGAAGCAGTGAGGGAAATGATGGAGACGGAGGAGGCTTTAACTTTAGACTTCCTGTAAAGATGACTACAGTTATGAATGTACTGTATGTGATTATGGGTATTATAGGTCTCATAGTTCTTTTCTTCCTGCTTCGTCCGGTTGCAAGAAGCGTAGTAGCCGGATATATATACAGAAAAGCTAATTATAGCGATAAGCTTGTTATAAAGTATAATTCTCTTTTGAAGGGCATAAAAAGAAGGGAACGCTTTGCGAATAAGGAAGACAGTATATATGAGCATATTAATTACAATACTCAGCTTCGCTACATGGCAGCCAAAGGATACATAAATATAAGCTCTGAGGAACTCGAAGAGTACATAAAGATATTAGAGAGAGCCGGTTTTTCAGATAGGATTATAACAAAAGAAGAATTTGAAAAGGTATTAGAAGGCTTGAAAAAGAAGGGAAAAAGTTGAAAAATATGAGTGTAGCAGCTTTGATTGCGGAGTTTAATCCCTTTCATAACGGACATGAGTATATAGTAAGAAAAGCAAAAGAAATAACAGGAGCAGAGCACCTCGTAGTGATAATGAGTGGTGATTACGTCCAAAGAGGTGCTCCTGCAATAACAGATAAGTGGAGTAGGGCAGAGATGGCATTAAGACACGGAGCTGATATGGTTTTAGAAATTCCGGTTAGATACGCATCGGCATCTGCCCCGTTTTTTTCGTATGCCGGAGTCTTGATTACTAAAAAACTTGGATTCATCGACTATCTTTGCTTTGGCGTGGAAGATAAAGATATATTGGAAAATGATCCTATAACAGATATAAATCAAAAAGATAAGAAAACCTACTTAGCTCCCAACGATATATTGGCGACTCTGTATAAGGAAGCCTTGAATCAACTAAAATCAGACATAAAGTGCGTTCCCATAGAAAGAATTAGCGGAGAGAGTATAGAGAGTGCAAGCAATATAAGAGATATGATATGCAATTCTGACTGTCGGAATTATCTTCCGATAGATGTTTTAGAGAAGAGAGGAATACTAAAAGTCGATGAATCAATTCTGGATGAAGCGCTTTACATAGCTATTAAAAGCATAATAGATGAAGGAGAAAGTATAAGTGAAAAGCTATGTACCTTCAGTGAAGTAACAGAGGGGATTGCAGGGAGAATAATCGCAGAGTTTCCGGAGTTTAAGGGCTTTAAGGATTTTATACAAAGAGTAAAGGTTAAGCAGTATACTTATACCAGAGTAAGCAGAGCGCTTCTTCACATTGCACTCGGAATCAAAAAGACAGAGGATGAACTTACAGGACTTAGGGATGCAAAAGACCTTGTTAAGATAGAAGCTGTAAGACTGTTAGGAGCATATTCATCTGCAACTCATCTTTTAAAAGAATCAAATATCCGAATAGTAACGAAAGTATCTGATTATCTTACATCTACTGAAGAAGAGATAAGAGGAAACAATTTAAGTGAAGAAAAGAAAAAGATATTACTCGCAAGACAGATGATAATACAGGACATAAATGCCGGAGAAATGTACACAAATCTGGCAAGAATCAAAGGTTTAGCTGATTTTGAAGGTGAATATAAAAGTCCGATTATCATAAAATAAAAATTTTTTTAAAATTCATGCAACACTTTCATATGTTTTTTACACTTATTAAACAGAAGACGTAATAGTTTGATAAAACAAACCAGGTTTGATTTTAAGGATGAAAAAAAGAAAGGGGGAATAGAATAATGGCTGAAGAAATGTCTGCTTTGGTTATGAAAGCAAAGCAAAGCGACCCTCATGCATTTGCTTGTCTGTACGAGATGGTATATGAGGATTTGTATAAGATGGCACTCTTTTCACTCGGAAACAAGGAAGACGCTGAGGACACAGTGAGTGAAACCGTAATTGAGGCGTATACGGGGATGGCAGGTCTTAGAGACGAAACAGCATTTCGAGGCTGGATATTCCGCATATTATCCAATAAATGTAAGGCTAAGATAAGAGAATACGTAAATCAAAGAAATTTATTTATGAATGATAGTGTAGAAGACATGGCAGTTCAGGTAAGTTCTGATGCAGATGTTGAAGGAGAGATTGTAAACCGTGCACTCCTTGAAAAAGCATTTAATGTAATTTCGCCCGAGGACAGACTGATAGTAACTATGGTTGTTTATGGAGGTTACACCAGTAAGGAAATATCCGAGGAACTTCAGCTCAACAGAGCCACAGTACGATCCAGATACAGCCGCTCATTGCAAAAGATGGCAGAGGCTATCAAGGATGAGTGAATTTTTAGAAAGTGAGGTATGGCTATGGACGATAGATTCGATAAAACCAATAATGCTGATAATATAAATGAAAATATAGGTATGGAAAATGAAAAAAAAGAAGCAATGCAGTCCGGTTTATGGGACAAGATGAATGATGGAGTGGAGGTTCCGGATTCTCTTAAGCCCGGTGCAATAGAGGACATGCTCAGAAGAAAGCAGGAAGCAGGAGAGTTTGAAAATACTAAAGCAACAGTTACACCGCCTGTAAATTCGTTAGAATCAGTTCCTCATAAGCAAAGAAACAGTAAAATCCTTAACTTTATGAAGAGTACTAAGGGGCTTGTAAGTGTAGCTTGCTTGGTGGTTATAATCGGAGGACTTGCTGTCTTTGGAGTAAGCATGAATCAGAAGCGAATCACTGATAATCCAAAGAATATTGAAAAGAATAACATAGATACCATCGGAATCAAGTATGCAACCGAAGGTGATAATTATAAAAAAGCATTTGATGCCATAAACAGCTTTTATAAAGAAACAGAGGAAAGTTTTAAAACCAACGGAAATGTTGCAATATCTGAATCTGCAAACAATGCTGTAAATGACACAGCTGTTGATGGTGCAGCAGAAGGCGAGACAACACAAAGCTACAGTGCAGAGAAAAATGCATTAGCCTCTACTGACGACTCAAGATCAAACGAGTACTCTGAGACAAATACCAGAACAGAAGGCGTTGATGAGGGAGATAAGGTAAAGACTGACGGAAATTATATTTATTCTTATAATCAGCACAAATCAGAATTTACTATTACAAAGGCTAATGACGGAGAACTTGAGGTTGTGTCCGAAACAGGTATAATGGATGATGGAATATATGTAACCGATATGTATGTCAGGGGAGATATGCTCATATTTGTCGGTAATTATTCGAATGTAGAAACATCAGAAGATGGAAGAAAAAAGAAATTCTATGTAATTGATTATGGTTATGGTTACGGATATGATACTACCGCTATAGTTATCTATGATATATCAAACAGACAGGAACCAAAGAAGATTGAGACATTTAAGCAGGATGGTGCATATAAGAGTTCAAGGATAGCTGACGGTGTTCTCTATACATTTTCTGAAAAGAATATGTATAACTACGAGAAGAAACCTAAGTTTGAAGAAAAAGAAACCTTCATCCCAAAGGTAAATGATAAAATTGTGGATGAGGGCTGCGTGATAGTTCACCCATATGTAAAGTCTCAAATTTACACAGTTATATCATCTTATAAGCTTGAGGGTGAGCCGAAGCAGGTAGATACCTTAGCAGTTCTTGGTGGCAATGCATCGGAGTATGTAAGTGCATCAAATATTTATCTTGTGGATTATAAGATTGATTATTATGACAAAAAGGGAAATATAATCGATAAGTTTTACTCAATATGGGATGAAAGTGTCAGAAGCAAGACAAAGACTATTATTCAGAGAATAGCATATAAAGATGGAAAATTTGCATTAGAGGCAGAAGGTGAATGTGTAGGACAGATACTCAATGATTACAGCATGGATGAATATAATGGATATCTAAGACTTGTAAGTACGGAAACAAATTACTCAACATGGGTAAGAACAAATCAGCTTTATATCCTTAACATGAGACTTGAAGTAGTTAGCTCTCTTAAAAATATTGCAAGAAAAGAAGAAATCAAATCAGCAAGATTTATGGGTGACACAGGTTACTTTGTGACATATTTAAATACCGATCCACTCTTTAGTGTAGATCTTTCCGACCCTATGAATCCAAAGCTTATAGGACAATTAAAAATCCCCGGATTTTCAGCTTACCTTCATCCGTTTGGAGATGGACTTTTACTGGGAATAGGCTATGATTCCGATGAAAACGGCGGTCCAACAACAGGTATCAAGCTATCAATGTTTGATGTAAGCGATCCTACCAATGTTAAGGAAATCAACAAGTGTGTCGACAGAAACTACACTTTCGCTCATTTCCTTAGCGAAAATATGAATGGTGTCCTTATAGATCAAGAAAAGAATCTTATAGGCTTTAGTGCATCAGGAAACAGTAGCGCAGATTATCTGTTATACTCCTATACAAAGGAAGATGGTTTTAAGCTCAGACTTAAGTATGTCGGAAACAGCTATGAGCAGGATGAGTACTATGTAGATGAGCCTTACTATATAGACGAAGATGCAATAGAAGATGAAATGAATGAGGGTGTAAAGTCTGATGAAGAAAAGATTGATAATTCAGCAAAGGATGATTCTAATTCGGCTTATGACGGAGTAAGAGTGTATAGCGCTAAAGAGAATAAAGCTCTTACATATGAGTATATATTTGAATCTTCAAGAGGACTATATATAAATGATTATCTGTATGTAGTTAAGCCGGGCGTAGACATGGTAAGCTTCGACCTTGAAAACCTTAATATGAAAGATAGGATTTAAATTAAGTCAACTGATTTGATATCGAATGATCCATAGCCGCCATGAAGTGTCAAAAGATACTTCATAGCGGCTAATAATATCTTAAATAAGAATTTAAGGTTTTATCCGGTAGACATATGCTCTTTTTATAGTATCCACATGCTCGATAGCACCGACTTCTCGCATAATATTCGCCACAATACCGGCTGTACTACGGGTTACATGCCCCTCTTTTGCAAGTTGCTGAACAGTAAAGCACTCAGGTAAACTTTTTGGAAGAAGGGCAACATAATCTGAAAATGAATTCAAACAGTATTCATCTATAAGTTCGGTTGGAATCCTATCATATCTTGTTGTATGATATTTGGCATATTTGGGATTTTTATTTAGAATTCTGTACTCGGTGGCATCAACCATAGTTATATTTATAGTTAGATTGGGATCATTAAGATACATTTTGATTTTATATATTTCACGAAATGCATCAAGTACAGAACCTGTTTTTGGAGATTTTCTAGGCTCTGAAAGTTCTCCTGTGTTAGGGTCTATCCATATGAGTTTCTTTTTATGTACTATAGGATGAACAATTGTAACCGGGTGCTCTGGAAGGAAAGCATCCAGTTTTTTTCTTAATTTATCAAATGATCGAGTCTGGATTTCTATTATCTCACCGTCTTTATATATATCAGCAATATTAGTTCCAACCCTTATTTCCTGATAGCTTTCATCAGACTCGTAATAGTTTTTAATTATGGCATGCATGGTTTTTTCACTAAGTGTGCCTATGCCACCATTTAATGAATTCTTATTTATCACTTTGTCATAAGCTTTAAAAAAGCAATCCTTTTCGTAAGATGTGATACTCATGATAATCTCCGTATGTGTATGATTAAATTGTTATGCAAGAAAAGAGTACATCCGAACAGAAATAAAATCAACCCCCAAATACATTTCCTTTTTTTTTAATATTTTAAATATTATGTCGTTCATGACAAATTAACTGTCGTTCATGACGGTAATGGACCTCTATTGATAGAGAAGAGGGAAGAAAAAGAAAATTATTTACCTTTGACTTATAAAATAAATCCAACGCATATTCTGGATCTAAATCAAATACCATCGAATATGAGAGACATGTATCGTAAATTAGCTGAGTTACTTGGCGATACTATTATCGAAGCAGAAGAAAATGATGAAATTGTAATTAATTATCAGCCGGGAGAGCTGATTCTACCTGAAAAAACCGTTGTAATAGAGAGTCTCTCTAATTCATTAAACTTACAAAATAAGGAAAGCGATATTAAGACAATCAGCTCAAATCTTTCATTATCGGGCAACAGAGCCGGAAATCTGTTAAAGGCGATAACAACAACAAAAAAACCTAAGGACTTTTCATCATTTAATGATTTCATCAAATACTTAAAGGAACTTCCTATAGAAGGGGCATATAAAGTTGATTACAAAGCTTTAGGCTTCAAATCCAGAAGTGATTACGTAGATAGTTTGTTTTTATCGAGAGATGAGTTTTCTTCAGATAAAGAATACTATGATTATTGTTTAATATTTGGAATCAAGCTTTTTAATGAAACACCTGATGTTGATAAAAGTATCAGTTTCATGAAAGAAATGATAGAAGGTATGGGTGGAGAAGTTGAGATTGAGGTTTACGCCTTAACCGGAAATCTGGTTGAAAAAGGTTACTTTGATGAGAATTCTAACAAATACTTTGGTGGACAGGGAGAAGAAAAATATAAATGCTTCCTAGATGCAGATGGAGAAGAAGTTTCCTATGTTTTGCGTTATCAACCTGCTCCTGATGACTTTGATTCATATGAGGATTATGTTAAATATTGTAATAAACATGATGTGAAAGTCGAATTCCCTGATAGCAGCGGAAAATACGGAAAGTCAACCGGAAAGAAAACATATGTAGCAAAGAGACGTATGCCGGATTCAACTTCCCTGAGTGTACGCTTTGGTATGAGAACACAGTTTGTAACACTGGATAAATCCGGATATATGAATAGCGACTTCGTAATAAAGAATGGTGTTCTTTTACAACGTAACAGGAAGTATAAGAGTATAACAAAGATAAATGTAGGAGTAGGCTCTAAAATTATCGGAGTTAGTGATAATTCCATAAAAATACAAGTTAAGAGTAAATCATGAAAGTTCTCTGAAGGCAAGTGGAACATACCTTTTAAGACAAAAGATTCATTAAAAGTTCCGGACTTAAGTAAAAAAAGTAAAATCTGATTTATTTGATTAATACAACAGATTCCCATGGGAAGTCGTTATGCTAAAAAGTGTGACGGCTTCCTTTTTTATGGATTTTGTAAAACTATTTAGAAATATAATTGTAGAATTCTATATTTTATAATGCTTGTAATTTATCTAGAAAAAACTTGCATTTACAAAATTACGAGTGTATACTGACACGGATTGCGTAAGTAAAAATCATTTAAAAGTATTAGTTATTTATAGGAATGGAGATTATTATGAGAAAAGTTTTTAAGCGTTTATGTAGTAGATTTATTGCTACGACTCTCGTTTTAGGTCTTACAGTAGGGCTTTCAGGTTGCGGTAAGGATAAGGAAACTACCCAGACTAACACAAATCAGGGTCAGACAACCCGTGGTTCTAAGTATGAAAAATTCATAACTGTAGATGTTTATGATGCGCTCGCAAATTATCAGGGTATACAGTCAGGCTGGTTTGCTCAGATAGTAAGAGACAAGTTCAACATGGAACTAAATATCATAGCACCCAATGTAGACGGTAACGGAGATACTCTATTTCAGAGCAGAACTGCCGCAGGTGACTTAGGTGATCTTATTATAACAGGTGGTGCAGGAAATGATTTTAAGAATCTTATAAAATCAGGTCTTGTTATAGACCTTTCAACATATCTCGCAGATAAGGATGTTGTAAAAACATATCAGGCAGCTATAGAAAAGTTTAACGGAACAAGCGTATCTGAGGGAATCTATGGTATACCGAGTGAGATATCCATACGTTCTCCAAGACTTCCTGCAGATGGTAATGAACCTATAGTTTCTCCTTATGTTAGGTGGGATGCTTACAAGGCAGCAGGCTACCCTGAAGTAGGTACCCTTGAAGATTTAATTCCTGCACTTAAGGAAATGCAGAAGAAGTGTCCAAAAAGTGAATCAGGCAAGAAAACATACGGGCTATCACTTTTCAAGGATTGGGATGGCGCCATGATGTGTACCACCAAAAATATTGCATCTCTCTATGGATATGAAGAGATGGGATTTTCGCTTTGGAAGGCAGACGGAAGTGATATACAGGATATAACAGATTCAAACGGACTTTATGTACGTTGCTTAAAGTTCCTCTTTGATTGTAATCAGGCAGGACTTCTTGATCCGGAATCTACATCTCAGAATTATGATATACTTTCCAATAAATTCAGAGATGGTCAGATACTTTTCTCAACATGGAGTTATCAGTCTAAGTCAGTTTATAATTCAGTTGAGCATGGTGAAGAAGGCAAAGGTTACATGCCTCTCTTTATAAATGATTCAAATTGCCTTACTAATGGTTGCTATTCACAGGGTAACGCAAATACATGTATAGCTGTAGGGTGCAAAGCAGAAGATCCACAGAGACTTGCTGACTTTATCGATTGGCTCTACTCTCCGGAAGGTGTAGAAACAGCAGGCGCATCTAATGGTGCTGCAGGTCCTGAAGGACTTACATGGGAGATGAACTACGGAAAGGCTATATTAACTGAGCTTGGAGATAAAATATTCTCTGGAGAAGATGTTACAATTCCTGAAGAGTGGGGCGGTGGTAAATGGAGCGAAGGAGTTTCCGCACTCAACTATAAGACCGTTTCATTTGTTGATATTGATCCTAAATCAAATGAACCTTACCTTACTACTATGTGGGAATCTGTTCTCGAAAAGAATAATACAGCCCTTGATAAGGATTGGAAAAAGTATGCCGACAATTCCGATACCACATTACAGTTCTTAAGAAAGAAAAAAGCACTGACAGTACAGATTGGAACACAGTTTACACCTATAGAAGAAAGCTCTGAAGTCACAGCTATCAGAAATCAATGTAAGCCAATAATAGTTGACAATTCATGGAAAATGGTATTTGCTAAGGATGAAGCAGAATTCAACTCACTTCTTAAAGATATGCAGGATACAGTAAAGGGTCTTGGCTATGATAAGGTTATAAAAATTGATATAGAAAATGCAAAGGCAAGAGTCGAGGCTTCTAAGCAGACACTTGCAGATTTTGTAGAGCTTCATAAGGACAATCCTGTCTACGCTGACAGAAAGAAAAACTAATCAAATATGTGATAAAAAGGAGGTTCATGCATGAAAAACACAAAAAAAATAATAGCATCTATACTTGCTTTAGCTCTCACTGTAACATGTTTACCAACAGATACAGTAAAAGCTGAAAGCAAACCAAAGCTCAATAAAACCAAAGTAACCTTAGAAGTTGGTGAAACCGTAAAACTTAAAGTAAAAAAAGCTTCCGGTCTTAAGACAAAGTGGAAAAGCTCAAAACCAAAGGTTGCTGCTGTTTCGAAAAAGGGAAAAGTAACAGCTAAGTCAGTTGGTAGTACTAAGATTAAGGTAACTATAACAACCAAAGATAATAAAAAAATCAAGCTTAAAACCAAAGTTAAGGTGATAGAAGGTAAGGTAGCCAGTCCTGCCACTACTCCTGCTGTTTCTGTACCGTCAACTATACCTGCAATTACAGTATATGTTGTCGTTTCATTTCCACCGGCTGGAAGACCTGAAGATCAAAAAACTAACGAACCCGTTGCAGATCCTTCTCACGAACCAACCACTTCTCCGGCTGTAACACCACCTACCGAGCCAACCAAGACACCGGATACAGACCCAGCAGAGAAACCTACTGTAACTCCTACGGTCACTCCAACTTCAACTCCGACTCTTTCGCCAAATGATAACGTACTATTTCAGGGAGATGTTACATACGCTATGACAAATGCAAAATTCTGGGCTGATAAGTCAGAAACTGCGGATGATGTAATCATGACTGCTGAGCAGATAAAAGAAATAAATGAGTCTGTTTACAAGGATGCATCTACCAATACATATGATCTTAAAAATTTCAATATAGATAATTTCAATGCAGAATCTATGAAGACAACACTTAAAAATGACCTTATAAGTGTTCGTGATGACTATGTTATCGGCAGAGGAAAAACAATGTATGTTGAGGGTAAAGCTGTCGATACAAACGATTACTTTGATGATATTTTTGACAATGTATCAAATGCTGATACTACCGGATTTACCACAAGAAAGCTTGCCCTTGTTGTAAAAAGGACAGGTATGAGAAGTATCCCTACGGCAGATTGCGTAGGCTGGAGCGCCACAGATCCTGATGATGAGTTTATGAACACAGGATTAAATATAAATGATCCTATGATAGTAAGCGCTATTACAGCAGATGGGAAGTTTGCTTTTGGGATATGTTCTTATTGCTCAGGATGGGTTGCCACAGAGGATATTGCAATCTGTGATGATAAGGAAACATGGCTTTCCATGTGGAATACACCGGATAAAGAAACACTTGTGGTTAACACAAATCACATTACCTTAGATGCTTCTATCTCATATCCCGAATCCTCAAAGCTTGAGCTTTACTTAGGAACAACCCTTCCGATAGTCTCTTCTGATAACATTCCTGCTAATATAGGAGAGAGAAATACATGGTATAATCATGTGGTTTATGTTCCTGCAAGAGATGATGAAGGAAAGCTTGTTAAGGCTTATGCACTCATACCTATGAATGCAAAAGTAAATGCAGGTTACCTTGACTATACTGAGAGAAATGTGCTTGAAACTGCTTTTACATGTCTTGGAGACAGATACGGTTGGGGTGGAATGCTTGACGCTATGGATTGCTCTCTTTACATGAGACAGATATACAAGTGCTTTGGATTTGACCTTCCGAGAAATACTACATGGCAGGCTCGCGTACCGGGATATGTAACAAATATAAGCGGCAAAACTGATGAAGAAAAGACTGATTACATAAGGACATGTATGCCGGGCACTATACTGATTTTCTCTTCTCATGAGATGATGTACCTGGGTGAAGCAGATGGAAAACTTTATGTAATAAGCGATCTGGGTTCTCTTGTGGAATCAGAAAGCGCAAATGCAGGAGATGATGTTAAGACAGTTTACGGAGTAGCAATTAATTCTCTTGATGTAAGACGCGGTAACGGAAGAACATGGCTTAATTGCCTTGAAAATGCACTTGAGTTAAAGTAGTAAAAATATATTAATAAAAGAAATAAAAACAGGCAGTTTTCTTAAATGATTACAGAAAACTGCCTGTTTTTTAATTATTTACATTATGATGAACTTCCTTCGTAGCTGCGGTTATGGCTCTGAATTTAAACCCGTGTTTTTTACCGTACTTTATGATGTCCTCTAGAGCATTTACAGTAAACATCTTAGTTGGAGCATCGTGCATGAGAACCACATTTTCCTGGCCCTCTCTTAAACAGCTTGTAACATTACGGTAAACTACCTTAGTTGAGGTAGTGAGGCCGGCATCTCCCGAAGATATATTCCAATCAAAGTAGTGGTATCTCCAGTCATGTATCTTTTTGGTAATTTTTGTCATTATACCTCTGTTAAAGCGACTTACGGTATTGGATGAACCACCCGGAAAACGGGATACTGTGCACCATACACCGAATTGCTTAAAGAAGAGCTTCTGTAGGTCGTCAAGATTTTTACGATATATCTTTTTGGAGCGGTATATCTGTTCATAATGATGTGAATATCCGTGAAGAGCAAGTGTGTGACCCTCACGTATTACTCGCTTTGTTATATGATAATCGGTGCTTGCGGGTCTAAGCTCAAAAAATGTAGCCTTTACATGATACTTCCTAAGTATATCAAGAATTTTCGGCGTACAATTAGGACTCGGTCCGTCATCAAAGGTAAGATAGATAATGCTTTTTGGCTTTTTCTTAACAGTAAGTCTTAAGAAATATCTTCTTTTATTTTTCTTTCCTGTTAGAGTAACTTTGCCTATTTTTTTTGCTTTTACAAGGCCGTACTTCTTAACGCTTGCAACACTTGGGTTGTTAGAAGACCACTTCATGTGCTTTAACTTATTGGTAAAACCAAGTCTTAAGTCGAGCTTCTCACCCTTCATGATAGTGTAATTATAGTAAATAAAGCCTTTTTTTAGCACTTTAATCTTATATTTGTAGTATTTTCCTTTGGCGTCTCTTGAAATTACTTTAGTTTTACCACTTTTTTTCGCATATATTTTTCCGGAATCGCTTACGTGAACGATATTTTCATTCATTGATTTAAAAGCTTTACCGATATTGGCACAGGGAAGAGTTGTATACTCACCTACATGAAGATTGCATTTGTTGTGCTTTGCAAGATTTTCAACAACCTTACTTTTGTAAACTACAGCCGCCTCTGTTACAACATCCATTATATTTTGTTGAGCTCCGAGTTCGGTACCTGTTTTATTATTTATCGATTTTCCATTTGCTTCCACACCTACACTGCTGCTTCTGTCGTCTTCCGAACATGCTGTAAAAAGCATCACAGTGGCGACAATTGAAAGAAAAAAGATGGCCATCACTTTCATGTTTTTAGGTTCCTTTCGAGTTGTCTTAATTTACATGCATGTAAATACTATACTCCTATATTATTTATAAAGCAAGAGATATATTGAACCTTTACATCTACATCTAGTGCCTTGACATTGGCATCATATCGTGACATAATCACTTTGAATTAACTTAAATAAAGAGGTGACACTATGGATTTTCTAATAAGAAAGGGAATTCCCGCAATATTTATAATAGCAGTTGTTGCACTGCTTTACGGCTTATGTACCATGGAAAGCCCTAAAGAGGCGATTCAAGAAGAAGTTATAAAGGCAAAGGTTGCTACAGATGCAGCTGTTTCTGATGATAAAACAGAAGAAGAAGTGGATGACACTCCGCCTGGAAAGACTATCTGGAAGGATAATGGTCTTGTAGAAACCAAAAGAGTTGAAGGAAAGATAAAGAAAAAGAACGGAGAGCTTTTCTTTAAAAACAAGGATGGGGTAATAGTAAAGGAAAAATTCTTTACTTACAAGAAAAACGTTTACAGAGCAGAGAAGTCCGGTGTCTTGTCCAGAGGATGGAGAACCGTACTTGGGCACTATTATTTCTTTGATAGAAAAACAGGAAAAATGCTTTTTAACAAGAAAAGCGATGGTATAAAAATAAAGAAAAATGGTATTGCAAAGGAAACGGATTACAGTGTCTCTAAGATTAAGACTCTTATAACTGCAAGGAAAATCATGAATTCAGTTTCAAAACCTACAGAGAGCAGAGAAGATAGGCTTTATAAGTGCTTTAAGTGGGTTGAAGCTCTTGGATATAATCGTTATAGGACTTATGAGGAAGCGAAGGTTTCCAATCCCGAAGATTGGGAAATAGTCTTTGCAAATGATTGTTTTGAAAACCATATGGGATGCTGTGTATCCTTCAGTGCAGCTCTTGCATTTTTTGCTAAAGAGTGTGGATACGATCCTGTAAAGGTATGTTGTGATACTGCTCACGCTTGGACTGATATAGAGGGCAGGCTCTACGATCCGCTTTTTGCTGAATCCAGAGATTTTAATGCGAATTACAATGCGGCATATACTGATTTCAGAGCAAATCCCCCTGTAAGCAAGGAAATATAAGCTGTTAAGTTGTCAGAGTCAAAGTAGTGTGAGCAAATCATGATACTTGAAAATCAGTTCTGATTTTTTTATAAAGAAACGGAGGCAGATATGTCATTTGATGCAAAGAAGGTAAAGGATGAAATAGTTGAGTGGATAAGAGATTTTTTTGAAAAGAACGGTCCGGGTTGCAATGCAGTTGTTGGTATATCGGGAGGAAAGGATAGTTCTGTCGTAGCAGCTCTTTGCAAAGAAGCCTTAGGAGCAGACAGAGTAATCGGTGTTCTCATGCCTAGAGGAGAGCAAGTTGATATTGATATGTCCAGACTTTTAGTAAATCACCTTGGTATTAAAAATTATGAGATAAATATAGCAAAGGCTTGTGATGGAGTTTTAAGCGCCATGGAAGAAGCAGGAGTAACTGCTAAAGAGCAGACCAATATAAATCTTCCTGCCAGAATCCGCATGGCAACAGTATATGCAGTAAGTCAGAGTAATAATGGAAGAGTAGCCAATACTTGCAATCTTTCAGAGGACTGGGTGGGATACGCAACCAGGTATGGAGACGGAGCAGGTGATTTTAGCCCCCTTTCACGCCTGACCGTTACAGAAGTAAAGGCTATAGGTCGCGAACTGGGTCTTCCGGATGTACTTGTAGATAAAGTTCCGATTGACGGACTTACAGATAAAACAGATGAAGATAATCTTGGATTTTCTTATGCTACTCTCGATAAGTACATAAGAGAAGGCATTTGTGAGGATGAGGAGATTAAAGAAAACATAGACAGAAGACATGCAGCAAATCTTTTTAAGTTGGAGCTTATGCCTGCTTTTCTTTATGAACCTAAATAAAAAACGGGAGATGGTAGCGCAATGAAAAATGTATTGGCTTTTGATCTTGGAGCGAGCAGCGGACGAGGTATACTTGGAAGTTTTGATGGGGAAAAACTGAATCTCAAGGAAATTCACAGATTTCCGCATAATTTTACGACTCTTAATGGTCATGCTTATTGGGATGCTCTTTACCTTTATGAAGCAATGAAGGAAACTCTTTCAAAGTGTCCTAAGGACCTGTCCGGAATGGCTTTTGACACTTGGGGTGTCGATTGTGGTCTTATAGATAAAAGCAAAAATCTTATTAATATGCCATTAAGCTATAGGGATGCAGGACTTGATGACACCAATATGGAAGAAGTTTTAAATCTTTGTGGCGGAGAAAAGAAGATGTTTGAGAATACCGGTATTGCGAGTCTTGCTTACAATACGGTCTACAAGCTTTACTATATCAGAAAGCATTTTCCTTATCAGTTTGAAGCCATAGATAAGGTGCTTTTTATGCCAAATCTCTTTGCTTTTCTTTTTTGTGGAGATATAGCTGCAGAGTACTCTATAGCATCCACTTCACAGTTGCTTGATATGAAAACTTCCAGGTGGTCTGATAGTATTATAAATGCACTGGATTTTTCAAAAAACATATTTCCTGAGGTTGTTTTCAGCGGCAGAGTTGCAGGTAATCTAACATCCGACATAGCTTCGGCTTATGGATTTAAAGATACAAAGGTAATCACTGTTTCAGGACATGATACAGCCTGTGCATGCTCAGCGGTTCCATCAAGCGAGAAGGAGTACACATTTTTATCCAGTGGAACATGGTCTCTTATGGGAATATCAACTGAGAATATGCTTACGGGAGAACAGGTTATAAAAGATAAGATTTCAAATGAAGGTACCTACGATGGAGGGTATCGCCCTACCGTAAATATCATAGGGCTTTGGATAGTTCAGCAGCTACGCCGCAACTTTAAGGATGCAGGAAAAGATTATGAATTTGCTACTCTTGCAGATATGGCCCAAAGCCAAGGAATAAGTGAGTCTTTTATAAATCCGGATGATTATATGCAAGAGGGTAATTATCCTGAGAAGATAAGGAATTATTGTAAAGAAACCGGACAGAAAGTGCCTGAGAGTGACGCGGAGCTTATATCTACGGTGCTTACAAGCCTTGCTATGAAGTATCGTCAGGTCTATGACTCATTTAAGCCTTACATACACTGGGAAGAGAAGGTATACATGATTGGCGGAGGCATCAATAACAAGGTGCTTTGCCAATTCACTGCCAATGCCCTTGGAGTGCCTGTTATAACAGGAGCTTCGGAAGCGACAGCAGCAGGAAATATCATGCAGCAGTTAAAAGCCGTCGGAGAGTATAATTCAGAAGATGATAAAAGCAGGATACTCATCGATTCTTTCGGGAGTAAAGTATATGAGCCCTGCGATACAGGGCTCTGGGAAGCTGCTTACGATAAGTATAAGCAGGTTATATTAAGATAATTATTCATTTTCCTTCGTAGCTTTTTTATCTTTTTTAAAGTAGGCTTCAGCCTTAGGGTAAAGCTTTGATACTGTAATGCCTATGATTATACCGATGAGAGCACCGCATATAACATCTGTGGGATAATGAACGCCCATGTATATACGTGATATAGCGATAAGGCAAGCTATAACAAGTGAGAAGATTCCGTATTTTTTGGGAACGTTATTATAAAGGATGACTGCTATTAAAAAAGCAGCACAGGAGTGTCCGGAGGGAAATGATTTGTCGGACATGGGTCCTATAACTGAAGTCAGTCCATCAATCACCTCATAAGGTCTGGCTCTGTTTACCAAAGGTTTTATAAGTAGATTTACAGTCAGGGATTGTGTGATAAGTCCAATGGCACACATAATTCCTGTTTTTCTGTATGCAACCGACATAAGAAGAACTATGGCTACAAATATTGGGAGCATTCCCCAGTTGCCCGTACTTGTTATGGGTGTAAAAAACTTAGTTAACTTTTCTGTTCTTATATTATCTTGAAAAAAAAGCAGTATTGTCCTGTCAAAATTAAAGATAGCTTCCATGATGACCTCCGTAGTTTATATTTGAAATAAATAGAATAAATCTTTTGCTATAATAGACCTCTTTTGTAATTTTGTCAAATAAAACAGACCTGATTATTGCATATTAACCTTGATTATGTTACTATTGATAAAGATATTTGACTGATTATAGGAGTTTATTTGTCGGACTGATGACGACAGAAGATAGTAGTGCGAAAAATCACGCTGATGCGATGATTCCTTCACAAACAACCAGAGGTTGTTTAGCTATTTGTGCTCGGCATGGAGGTTAATATAAAAAGCGAAGGACGTATTCGCCAAATATGGAGGTAAGGTTAATATGAAAAAAAGATTAGTAACAAGAAGTGATTTTGATGGATTGGTTTGCGCAATGCTGCTTAAAGAACTTGATATCATAGATGATATAAGGTTTGTCCATCCTAAGGATGTACAGGATGGGAAAATAGACTTAAATGAGAATGATATAACTACAAATCTACCTTTCGACAGCCGCGTAGGTATGGCATTTGACCATCATGAGAGCGAGCTTATTAGAAATGATGTTGAAAAGAATAAAGATAAATATGTAATAGACGGAAAGGCTAAGTCTGCTGCAAGAGTGGTATATGACTATTATGGCGGAGCAGATAAATTTAAGAGAGTATCTGAGGAGATAATGCTTGCTGTTGATAAGGGAGACAGTGCTGATTTCACCGAAGATGAAATACTTAATCCAACCGGATGGGTGCTCATGAATTTCCTTATGGATGCTCGTACAGGACTCGGAAGATTCCGCAATTTCAGAATTTCAAATTATGAGCTTATGATGGAACTTATAGATTATTGTACCAATCATACCATCAATGAAGTTTTGGAATTACCGGATGTAAGGGAAAGAGTGGATATGTACTTTGAGCAGCAGGAGCTTTTCAAAGAGCAGTTAAGCCGTATAACTAAGATCCATGATAAGGTTGCAGTAATAGACCTAAGAAATGAAGAAGTTATCTATACCGGAAACAGATTTATGGTTTACGCTATGTGGCCTGAAATTGAGATTTCCGTGCATGTTGCATGGGGATTTAAGAAGCAAAATACTGCAGTTATGATAGGAAAATCCATTATTAACAAATCATCAAGCTTTAATATTGGAGAGCTTTGCCTTTCATACGGAGGCGGAGGTCATGCCAATGCCGGTACATGTCAGTTGGATAATGATAAGGTAGACGGTGAACTTCCTACAATAATTGATAAATTAAACGGCAAATAATAAGAATTTTAAACGGAGGGAAAAATGAGATTAAATAAATATTTTAAAAATATCAGCTTGATCTGTGCACTTAGTTTGAGTTTAGGAAGTGCAATGCCCGCAGGTGCTGTTATTACCGATAGTAACGAAATTAAGGGAGGTGTGATATCTTCAGTATTAGGTGATTCTCTGCCGGCCACCGGAAGTACTGTGACACCAAGTTCTGCTCCTGCTACAAGTGCTTCTGTTGAAACCATCAGAAAAGAAGCTGCAACCAAACTGAGCCAGGAAAAGATTATGGGTATCTCTTTTGACCTCAAATCTCTTCTCGGACCACTGTACTCATCAACCTACAGCAGTGCTTTAGGTAATTATCAGATGGTATTTGAGCACGATGAGAATACTAATATTTCCTATGGAGTTATGTTAGGTACCGAGTACTGGATAGATATGAACAAAAACTTAGAGTATGCCCGTTCTTCAAAGCTCGGAACCCAGTATACTCGTATAAGTAATAAGAATAAAAAAGCGGTGCTTGAGACTGTTACTCAGGTAAGGGATACATTTGTAAATGTACTGAATTCCGATAAAGTTACAATTAAGAAAAAAGAAGATGTAAAGAAGGAAGTACATGGAACAACATATGACTGCTATGTTATAAAGTCAGATGAAATCAGCGGAAGTCTTGCATCTGAGATCATGGGAAAAGTGAGTGGAGATTCAAGTACTACAACGTCTTCTAGTTCATCAACGAAGGAAATATTTACATTTTATATTGACAAGAAAGACTTAAAGGTTCGTAGTATAGAGTCTGAGAATGTGAGTAGCTACAGAACAACTTCTGCTTCCTCCTCATTTGCAATTGATTTATATTATCCTGAAAGTGTAAGTATACCTGTAAGTGTCTCTTTGAATGCTACTATAGCAAGCGGATATACAATAAAGAAAAGAGGAATAACCTATAAGATTGCATATAATAGCAGCAAGATTCCTTACTTTACGGTTTACAAAGCAAGGAAGACAGCTAAGAAGGTTGTAATACCTGCCAGGATAAAAGCATTAGGAAAGAATTATCCTGTAAAAGAGATATCTGCCGGTTCATTTGCATACAATAAGAGAGTCAGAGCAGTTATACTTGGTAAGTCCGTAAATGTTATCAAGACAGGAGCATTTAACAGTTGTAAAAAGCTAAGACTTATAAAGCTAAGATCTAAAGTGACAAGAGCAAGTATTAGATATCTTAAGTCCCTTAGAAAAAAGCATGTAAAGATTCGTTAGGATATACGAATATAAGAAAGAGAGGAAATAATGGCGGGAGAAGGCAAAAAGCACACAATTAGATTTTCGTTTAATTCGCCTGTTATACTATGGTTTACCATAATATGTGTAGGAGCGCTTATACTTAATTACATAACAAATGGATTTACCAATAAGCTGCTTTTCAGTGTATACAGATCATCCATGATAAGTCCGTTTACTTATATTCGTTTCATAGGACATATATTTGGACATGCAAACCTTACTCATCTTGTAAATAATCTTATGATGCTTCTCTTAATAGGACCACTGTTAGAAGAGAAGTATGGATCTAAAAGTCTGGTTGTAATTATAGCTATAACAGCCATAGTTACGGGAGTTGCAGAGGTAATATTCTTCCCTCGTGTTATGCTTTTGGGAGCGAGTGGAGTTGTATTTGCATTTATTCTTCTCTCTTCATTTACAAGCTTCAAGGATGGAACCATACCTGTTACATTTATACTTGTTGCAGCGCTTTACATAGGTAATCAGGTTTTAAGCGGGATCACAGAAGTTGATAACATCTCAAACTTTACACATATAATCGGCGGAGCGGTAGGTGCTGTAACAGGTTTTGTAATCAATAAAAAAAATAATTGATTAGTTTAACGACAGACTTTTTGCTAGTTGCAGAAAGTCTGTTTTGTAGTGAGAGGCACTTACGGAACGTTTATAGAGTTTCGAAGCAGCTCTTAAAGTCAGGAACTTGAACCACGACTGAGTAAAGTTTGTCATTACTCCCGCCTACGCTTTAGCTTAGAGGAAGGGAATTTCTACGACTGAGTTAAAAAGAGAAGTAACGAGGGGTGAATAAAAAGAAAGAATGAATGAAAATATAGATGTTTATAAGAGATTAACAGAACTTGCAGATGAAGCGTACAGAGAGAACAGATATGTATATACGGATTTTTTAAGCATAGCACAAATATCAGTATATAATAAGTCTGTAAGAGATTTTGATTACGCAGGAAGCGAGTCATATGGCGGCTATGAAACAGCTGAAAGAAGGATTGTAAAGTTTGGATCTAAAGATAATTATGGTTATGATGAAGCTTACCCTGTTAAACTTCTTAAGATAGAACCTATTATTGCTAAGTTTTCAGACAATCTTACTCATAGGGATTTTTTAGGTTCTGTCCTGGGTCTTGGCATAAAACGAGAAAAAATAGGAGATATAATCGTGTATCGATAAGTAAAATACTACTCACAACTTATTTTTAATAATTGATTTTTTTTGTATTAATGTTATAATATGAAAAGATATGTTTTTCGATACGAATTATCCTATGATAATTGTATCGCAGACTAACCCCTTGTGAGTATATTTTGGGGTTTTCTCCTATTGAGTTTTAAGGAGTTTTTTAAGGATATGGTGAAAAAGAAAATCCCCTGGATGATTCTTTTTGTAATCATAGCAGGGTTGAGTATATGGGCAGTAGTGTCTCAAAGCTCAAGCTTTTCATTTAAAGCTCTTATAGAATCACTCAAGCATGCGAAGGTACCTTGGATGATATGTGCAGGTATATCCATGCTTGGTTTTATAGTATTTGAAGGTCTTGCTTTATCAAGCCTTATAAAGGGTGTATATAAAGAAAAAAAGCACCCGGACGGAATAGTTTATGCGGCAGCAGATGTTTACTTTTCAGCTATAACACCATCCGCTTCCGGAGGACAACCAGCCAGTGCATTTTTCATGATGTGGGATGGTATACCTACAGCCGAAACAACTATAGTACTTTTGGTAAACCTGATCATGTATAATGTGGTTTTGATGCTTTTAGGTGGAATTGCTTTTATTATTCATGGAGAGATATTTTATAATTTTGAATTACCCGGACAGATACTTATCATAATTGGTGTTGTCGTACTTGTCCTTTTGGTTGTAGGCTTTTTAATGCTTATTAAGAAACATAATATCATGAGGAGCTTTTTTATACTTCTGATTATGTTGGGCTATAAGTTGCATATTATAAAATATCCACACAGAAGAATTAGAAAGCTTGAGCTTACGGTTGCTCGCTATTCAGAGTGTGCAGAAGCAATTTCGGGTAAGGTTGGTATGCTTTTGCAGGCATTTATTTATAATTTCTTACAAAAACTGAGTCAGATTTTGGTTACCGTCTTTTGCTACCTTGCATTGGGTGGTAATATTCATAATTTTGACGAAGTTCTTTGCTCACAGATATTAGTTACGGTAGGTTCTAACTCCGTTCCTATTCCGGGTTCCATGGGTGTTGCTGACTATCTTTTGCTTCACGCACTTTCCGAAATAAAGGACATAGAGAACCCTGCTAATCTTGAGCTTTTAAGCCGTGGTATATCATTTTACATTTGTATTGTAGTAAGCATCATCATACTTATTTGTGGTTATGTATCCAGACGAATTAAGGGTTCATCAAAGAATAAGGATAATTAACGTATAATACAGATTATAATAACAATTATTATGGGTGGAAATATTTGGAGGAATTATGCTAGGAGTTTATGATTATACTGTTATACTAACCTATATGTCTGTCCTGTCTGCGGGACTGGGTATATGTGTATCTCTTAACGGAAACGGTCATCCTTATATGGGTGTATTTTTCTTATTATTTTGCGGACTTTGTGATGCATTCGATGGCAAAGTTGCAAGAAGTAAAAAAGACAGAACAGAATTTGGACAAAAGTTCGGTATTCAGATTGATTCATTATCCGACTTGCTCGCATTTGGCGCTTTACCTGCTTGTATAGGTAATGCCATGATTCGTGTTAATCCAAAGATTGAAGAAGTTCCAAAGATTAAGCTTCATCATGGATTTATCCCATGGCACGCAGCTCTTATCTTCTGGATCATCATCCTTCTTTACATACTGGCTGCACTTATAAGACTTGCTTACTTCAATGTTGCAGAGGAAGAAAGACAAAAAACAGAAAAGACAGTTCGTAAAACATATGAGGGCCTTCCTGTTACTTCTTCAGCTCTTATCTTCCCCAATGTCCTGCTTATACAGTTTATAACCAAGTGGGATGTAACCATACCTTACTTTGTGGTTATGGTTATTGTAGGAATCCTTTTCTTAAGTAAAATAAAAATTCCAAAGCCCGGAAGTAAGGGACTTATGGCACTAATAAGCATCGGAGCTCTGGAGTTTATAGCATTACTTTTTGCAAAATTATATTCATAATACTTTAATAACAAGTAACATTTTAGTAGCATCATTTTTATGATGCTACTTTTGTTAAATAATTAGTATTAATTCATAATTCAACTGAAATTTTCCTAAAAATAATATTATAATTAATACACAGAGAGGTAAAATTCATGTTAAAATTTTTATACGAAACTTTTCCCGGCAGAGTCGCTCTAAAACTACTCACAAACAGGAAAGTATCGCAGCTTGCGGGGAGTTATATGGATAGTCCGTATTCAAAGTGGCTTATACCGGTTTTTATGAAAATGAATCATATAAATCCAGATGAATATATAGATGAAAACTATGAAAATTTCAATGATTGTTTTTCAAGACATATAAAACCTGAACTCAGACCTATCGATTACTATCCGACACACTTTATATCTCCCTGCGATGGTTTATTGAGTGCATATAAGATTACAGGGGATCTCGTAATTCCCGTAAAGCAAAGCAATTATCACATCTCGGATTTGCTTAGAAGCAAAAAACTCGCTTCTCTTTATGAAGACGGAACTGTCCTTATTTTCAGACTTTGTGTAAATCATTATCACAGATATGCTTACCCTGACAATGCAAAAAAAGCGAACAACAGATTTATCCCGGGCGTACTTCATACAGTTCAGCCTATCGCACTTAGACATACACCTGTTTTTGCCGAAAATTGCAGAGAGTATACCCTTATGGATACCGAAAATTTTGGAAAAATCATACAAATGGAAGTAGGTGCCATGCTGGTAGGAAAAATCAAAAATCATCATGAAGCACGCATAGTAAAGCGCGGCGAAGAGAAGGGGTGCTTTTTGTACGGTGGTTCAACTATAATTATCCTGCTTCAAAAAGATAAAGTAAATATTGATAACTTCTACTTTGAGGCAACAAAGCGGGAGATAGAAGTACCTGTTAAGTTGGGTGAGTGTCTTGGACAAAAGGCGTAAATTATGTGTAATACGAGGATAGAATCATGATATACTTTAAAAATGATACATTTTACCTGATGACAAAAGAAATCAATTATATTTTCCGAGTGTCAAAAACGGGACACCTTATAGAACTTTATTTTGGTGCTCCTATTCTAAATCCTTCTTCCATGGATGAGGATGGTGAGCTTTTCCCGGAAGAGGCTACAGAGCTACATCTGCATGAAATGGGAAATACAGTATCCTACAATAAAGACACACCTCCACTTTCTATGGAGGATACACGATTTGTAGTATCGTCCCTTGGAAAGGGTGATATAAGAGAGCCTTTTATAGAATTAATATATGAAAATGGAAGCAGAACTTCTGACTTTGTGTATGTGCATCATACTATAGATAATAAACTTCCATCTATGAAGGATATTTCTGTATGTACTATGGATGGTATAGTAGAAAGAAGTTCATCATCCCAAGGAGAACTTCCGGCTTCCTACGGTATTTCCGGTGATAATAACCACCTTTCTATACTTTTGAAGGATTTAAACACCTATAAAGATAAAGAAAAGACGAATAATGATGTTATACTGGTGCTGGATTTTCTTGTGTATGAGGACACCAATATCATAACAAGATCTGTAAAACTTGAAAACAACTCTCCTTATCCTGTCAGAGTAGAGCGTTTTATGAGTAATCAGTTAGACTTTGATTCAAACAAATATAAGATTACATACTTTACCGGCAGATGGGGTGAGGAGATGCAAAAGCAAGAGTTAACACTTCCTGCCGGGAGATTTGTTAATTCATCCTTTACAGGTACAACTTCAAGCAGAGCAAATCCCTTGATTTTTATATCTGACGAGTGCGCTACCGAAAATTACGGTTCAGTATACGCATCAAATCTTATCTACAGCGGAAACCATTATGAAAGTGTAGATGTCAGTGGATTTGGCAAAACCAGATTCCTTACAGGTATCAATCCTACGGGATTTTCTTATCTTTTAAATCCGACAGAGTCCCTTCGTTCTCCTGAGGCAGTTATGACCTATAGTTGCGAAGGATATAGAAAAGCCTCTCTTAATATGCAAAATTTTGTAAAAAAACATATATTACGCGGAAAATATGCTCATTCTCCAAGACCTATACTTATTAACAGTTGGGAGGCAGCTTACTTTGATATTAATGAAGAGAAGCTTACAAACCTTGCAAAAAGCGCTTCGGACTTCGGTATAGAACTCTTTGTAATGGATGATGGTTGGTTTGGACACAGGGATGACGACACATCAAGTCTTGGTGATTGGTTTGTAAATAAATATAAGCTTCCTAATGGCTTAAAAGGTCTTTGTGAAAAAATAAATGAAACAGGGTTACAATTTGGTCTCTGGATAGAGCCTGAAATGATAAATGTAGACAGCGAGCTTTTTGAGAAGCATCCGGAGTGGGTTATAGATATTCCGGGAAAACCTCACAGTGAAGGAAGACAGCAGCGTTTACTTGATCTTATCAATCCCGAAGTTAGAGACTATATAGTACATTCAATTAGCGACATACTCTCGTCAGCTAATATAACATATGTAAAATGGGATATGAACCGTATTTTTTCAGATGCATACTCGAAGTATCTTCCTGCAAAGAGACAGGGTGAGGTTTATCATAGATATGTATTGGGATTCTACGATATACTCAAAAGACTGACAGAAAGCTATCCCGACATACTTTTTGAAGGCTGTTCATCCGGTGGAAATCGCTTTGATCTTGCTTCTCTTTGTTTCTTCCCACAAATCTGGGCAAGCGATGACACAGATGCTTATGAAAGATTGGATATACAGGAAGGTTACAGCTATGGTTATCCACCTGTGTGCGTAAGTTCTCATATATCAGCAGTTCCAAATCATCAGACCGGACGTATAACTCCGCTGCTCACACGCTTTGCTGTTGCATCCTTCGGCGGTTTTGGCATAGAGATGAATCCGGCCGACCTAAATGAAGAAGATAAGACTTTTCTAAAAAAGACAATAGATTTTTATAAAAAATATAGAAATATTTTCCAGGATTCTTCATTTTACAAAAATACTCAAAATAACCTTCATGTATGGGTTTATGTAACTGAAGAAAAGGATAAAGGAATTGCAGCTATAGTAAAAGAGAAAAACACTCCTAATATGCCAAGTGACAGGGTACAGCTTTGTGGACTTAATCCTGATTTTAGATATCGAATCAAAGATGGTTTTGACGGAACCGAAGCTATAATGACAGGTAGGCTTCTTATGGAAGCAGGTATCTGCCTGGGTCCGAACTTAGAAGCTACCAGACCTTACAGAGGCGAATGGAGTCACGGAGATATGCAATCCAACATAATAACAATTGAAAGAGTATAAAAAAACTCAGTCGGCCTCTAATCTCCGACTGAGTTTTTATTATTATTTTTTCTTTTTATTGTCCGTCTTACTTTCAATCATTACGGCTTTTTTATACTTTTCAGCAGGGTCGTAATCCATATCGTCATCATCCTCTATTTCCCAGGGTTGTACGGTTTTGATAGTTATATTTTTAGCATTCAAACGCTTATATATAAAGGTTCTGAACAGTGAGTAAAGCACTGATACAAGCGGAATAAATACAAGCATTCCTACTATACCGAAGAGATTACCTCCTATTGTAACAGAAGCAAGAACCCATATACCGGGCAGTCCCACCTGATTTCCAACCACATGTGGATAGATAACATTTGCCTCTATCTGAATAACAACTATAAACAAAACAACGAATACAATCGCTTTTACCGGATTAGCTATCAGTATAAGAAGGGCGCCTATAGCACAACCTGTAAATGATCCAACTATAGGAATCAGCGACAACACTGCAATAATAATACTGATAAGCAAAGCGTAAGGAATATCAAAAATGTTCAAGGTAATTATGAAAAGTCCGAAGATTATGCATGCCTCCAAACACTGTCCTGCTATAAAATGAGAAAATGTTCTGTGAGTCATACCTGCGACTTCCAGAAGGACGTCAGCCTTATCCTTTTTTAACATGGCATATATTATCTTTTTTGCCTGTTCTCCAAGTTTTTCCTTGATTGAAAGAACATATATGGAGAAAACAAGTCCAATGATAAATGTGATGAAGCCGGATATGATTCCACTTACAGCATCGATACTTCCTGATAAAATATTATTAATATATTTTTTGATAAGATTTACGCCTTTTTCAAGTAAATCCTGCCAGTTTTCAGTAAAATCCATAATCGGATTTAATATATATGGGTAGTCCTTAAATGTTGTTTTTGCCCAGTTGCTCACGTTTTTAACACCGGATGGAATCTGCTTTACAAGCTGTGTAATAGTATCCGTCAGTTTTGGAAGCACCAGATAAGTTATCAGACCTACAATCGCTAAGGCTAGTATAAGTGTAACAATAAGGGATATAACTCTTCTCAATGTTTGCCACTTACTTCCGGGATACTTCTTTCTGTTCCTGAAAAGTCTTTTTTCAAGCTGTCTCATGGGCACATTTAGAAGAAAGGCAATCGCTCCACCCAGTATAAAGGGGAAGATAACACCTATAAGGTATTGCGCCAACTTCCATAAACTGTCTATATTGTATAATGCAAAAAATATTATCATCAGACATGTTCCGACGAATAAAATTTTTCTCACTTTTTCATCTTTTAAGTATCCCATCTCATCCCTCCGTATTATTGCAAGTTTTCCGGTTTCTTAATGATTGTTTATATTAATGATTGTTTATACTAAATCCTAAAGTCAGATCTTTAATAACCTCTCCCGCAATCATTAGACCACAGATGCCGGGAGCATAGGATATACTTCCGGGTGTCCTCTCGGCTGTGTTTACCGGCTTTTCTTCAGAATATACAACTTTTAAGTTTTTTATGCCTCTAACCTTTAATTCCTTTCTCATAACCCTTGCTAGCGGGCAGACCTTCGTATCGTAGATATCAGCCACTTTAAATGCACCTGCATCCAGCTTATTACCGGCTCCCATCGCACTAATAACAGGAACACCTGTTGCCTTCGCTTTTTGAATAATTTCGAGCTTCGCAGTTACTGTATCTACTGCATCTATTACATAATCATAATTATTAAAATCAAAATCATCAGAGTTTTCAGGCAGGAAAAATGTGTTATGAATAACAACCTCAGCACACGGATTTATGGATAATATCCTTTCCTTCATAACCTCGGTTTTATATCTTCCTACAGTATCATGCAATGCTATTATCTGCCTATTAATATTTGAAACATCAACTACGTCTTTGTCCACAAGGTCGAAGTGCCCTATACCACCTCTCGCAAGTGCTTCACAAGTGTATCCTCCTACACCTCCGATGCCAAAGATTATAACCCTGCTTTGGGCAAGGCGCGAAACTGCCTCTTCTCCTATTATTAACTCTGTTCGTATAAACTGACTATCCATGTTATTTTATACCATCTTTCCATAATTGTAAAGTTGTCATACTCTGCGATAAAAAAAAGAGACAAAAGAATCTTCCTGATGTCTCCATGAATAATCGGGGCGACCGGATTTGAACCGACGACCTCTTGCCCCCCAGTCAAGCGCGCTACCAAGCTACGCCACGCCCCGTATACATTTGTCTTATTGATAATAACAAGAACATATAAAATGATACACCTAAACTGCTTATACGTCAAGGAAAACGAAGTATCTAAAAATTAATAATTGACTTTATAGTGTAATTATGCTATCTTTATGACGTTGAAAACATTTAAGTAAGTCAACGAATTTTTGTCTTAGGAGGCACAATTAGTATGAGAGGAACAGTTAAGTGGTTTAATGCAAAGAAAGGCTATGGCTTTATCTCAGATGAAACAGGAAATGATGTATTCGTACATTTTTCTGCACTTCAGATGGATGGTTACAGATCTCTTGATGACAACGAAACAGTTGAGTTTGACGTTGTTGAGGGCGAAAAAGGACCACAGGCAGCTAACGTTGTAAAGGTAGCTGAATAATTAAAGTTATTATCATTGCATAAATCATTTTATAATAGATGGATATTTGCTAATGAGGAGTAACAACAAAGGGAATCCCGAGGGACTCCCTTTTTTATTTCTATATTTATCATTCTCCGGAAACTCTTAAGATATCAAATTCCTTTAGGTTAGTGCTTGAAAGCTTGACACCAACCATAACACTTGCGTGTGGACAGTTTTCGATAGCCTCGTGATCTTCGTTGTACATCTCGAGCACTTCAGCATCTATATTGCTTCCGTCAGGCTTCATTATCTCTATCTTATCTCCAACCGAGAATTTATTTTTTTGCTGAAACCATGCGATTCCATCTTCATCCATCCTATCTATAATTCCCAGGAATATATAATTTGTAACGTAGGTATTATTATCGTAAATCTGGGCCTCGTGAGTGGTAGGACCATAGAAGAATCCCGTTGTGTACTGCCTGTAGGTACATTTGGCAATCTCATCCAAGTACCAGTCCTTGTTTTTTTCATACTTCTCAGGAGATTCTAAGAAATCATCTATTGCTTTACGATAAGTTCTGGCAACACAGGCTACATAAAGTGCTGTCTTCATCCTTCCTTCAATCTTAAAGCTGTCTATACCTGCATCCATAAGGTCAGGGATGTGCTCTATCATGCATAAATCCTTAGAGTTAAATATATAGGTTCCTCTTTCATTCTCCTCTATCGGTAGATATTCTCCGGGTCTTTTCTCTTCAACTATATAGTACTTCCATCGGCATGGATGAGTACATGCCCCCAGATTGGCATCTCTTCCGGTAAAATAGTGACTTAGAAGGCACCTTCCGGAATGGGATATACACATAGCTCCGTGAACAAAGGTCTCGATTTCAAAGTCTTCAGGAATACTCTCTCGGATTGTCTTTATCTCTTTAAGCGAAAGCTCTCGAGCGCTCACAACTCGGGTTGCACCGAGAGATCTCCAGAAGTTATAGGTCCCGGAATTAACATTGTTTGCCTGTGTGGATATGTGGATATCTATCTCAGGACACACTTCCCGAGCTATGGTAAACACACCCGGATCCGATATAATAAGGGCATCGGGCCTGTTTACTCCCAGAGCATTAAGTTCGTTGAAGTACTTCCGGATTCCCTCTAAATCCCTATCATGAGCCGTAATATTTGCTGTAACATATACCTTAACGCCACGGGAATGGGCAAATGCGATGCCCTCCTCCATCTTGTCGAGTGTAAAGTTCTTTGCTCTGGCTCTGAGTCCATACATATCCCCACCGATATAAACTGCATCTGCACCGTAGAGCACTGCTATCTTAAGAACCTCTAAGCTGCCGGCTGGCACCAGAAGTTCGGTTTTTCTGTATTTCTTATCCAATATAAATTCCTCCAAATATATTTCTACTCTCACTTTCAATTTATAACACTATAAAGGGTTTTGTGTCAACTTCATAATAATGTAACACCCCTAAAGGATTTTTACAGATGACAAACCCATTTTTGTTTGATATATTACTTATGAGAAGTTGCGAAGCAACTTCAGCAGGTTTTTTGTTACGAAACCTGCGAAGACACGAAGTATCTCATAATTTACCGAGAAAAATTCAAATGAAATTTTCGAGGTTAAACCGAATTTTGATTTGTAAAGAAAGCAAATGAGAAAGAGAGGTCTAAGTCACATGCAGTGGATAGAATATACGATAAAAACAGTCCTGTCACAGGTTGAAAAGGTAGAAGGAATTCTCTACGAGCTTGGATTTACATCCTACGAGATAAGGGATGATGTTCCGCTAAGCAGGGAAGACGAGAAGCGTATGTTTACAGATATAAGTGCCGAACTTCCAAAAACTGACAGGGCAGAATTTATAGTTTACTCAACAGAGGACGATGTTTCGGGACTTAGTACAGGCTCGTCTATTCGCGACGAAGCTCTTACCGATACATTTTTAAGGAAGGGTGCAGAAGAAACCATGAAGCTTATCGGTGAAGCACTAAGTAAAGCTTATGAGGGAAATGAGTCAGAGAAGCCTTCTGTTACTTACTCCATCAGAGATGACAGCGAGTGGAAGGATAAGTACAAAGAAGCTTTTAAGTCATTTCGCGTGACTTCTGATATAATTATAAAGCCAATGTGGGAAGAAAGACCTGACTTTGCAAATGAAGAGGACATAATTGTTACCATCAATCCGGGAGCAGGATTCGGAACCGGTATGCATGATACTACAAAGCTTTGCCTTACGGCTCTTGAGAAGCACTTAAAACCCGGAATGGACGTTCTTGATATAGGTTGCGGAAGTGGAATACTTGGAATTACAGCTCTTTGCTTAGGCGCGAGGAGTGCTGTCCTTATGGATATAGATGAGCTTGCTATCGATAACGTAAAAGAAGATATGGAATTAAATTCTATTACTGAAGATAAGTACAGTGCTTTCAGAGCAGATATTCTTACAGATACAAAGGCTGTGAAAGAAAAGGTCGGTCACAAATCCGATATAGTTTTGGCCAATATACTGGATGATGTTATTGTGCCACTTACATCTGTAGTTTCAGAGTTTATGAATCCGGGTGGTCTCTTTATAACATCCGGAATCTTACTGGAAAGAGCCGAAAGAGTGAAGAAGGCTCTTCTTGAAGCCGGTTTTGAGATAGTAGATTACAGTGAATCGGGAGAGTGGTCTTCGTTTACAGCAAGACTTGCGGGAGAGTCTTAACATAAAACAGTTTTTTTAACCTTTAATCCAGGATAAAATCTCTGAAGAATGCGCTTTGAGTGTGTTTATATATAATAATTTCATTTAGAAAGGTACCTAAACATTGAATAAATGGGTTCATAAAAATATCGACTTTGATCTTTCAATAATCACGGAAAGGTACAAGGTTTCCGAAGTATTTGCAAAAATCCTTATTAATAAGGGTTTTAAAACACTGCATGAAATGGATGCTTACTTAAACGTAGGTGCACCAAAGTTAGGTGACGTAAGCGAAATGAAAGGTATGAGTGCAGCCTGTGATTTTCTGAAATCGAGAAAAGGTGAGTATATAAGGGTTGTAGGGGATTATGATGTAGATGGTGTCATGTCTTCATACATTCTTGTAAGGGGTCTAAGAGAATTGGGCTATAAGGTGGATTATCGCCTGCCCCACAGAGTACATGATGGTTATGGTATACGACCTTACATGGTAGATGAGGCGAAGGAGGCAGGGGCAGATATTATCCTTACCTGTGATAATGGTATATCGGCAATTGAGGCAGTAAATAGAGCAAGAGAGCTGCAGATACCTATTATTATAACAGACCATCATGAAACTCCCAAGGAGGATGGGAAGGATATACTTCCAAATGCAGACTTTATCGTAGATCCAAAGCAAAGCGATTGCAAATATCCATATAAGGATATGTGCGGAGCGGGCATAGCTTATCGTATGATACAGATGCTTACAGCCGGAGATAAAGCCTACAATCCTTTGCTTGTGCAGCTTATGATACCTGCGTCAATCGCCACTGTTTGTGATGTGGTTCCACTTACGGGCGAAAACAGAATTATTACCCGTTATGGCTTAAGCTACATTAATAAGGTATGTCAGATTATGGGGCTTAATAAACTTATAGAGAAGTTGGAGTTTAAAAAGGATATCGGCTCATTTGACTATGGATTTCGTATAGGTCCTTGTATCAATGCGGCGGGAAGATTAGAAAGTGCTGAAAAAAGCCTTAAACTCATGCTTACCGAGGATGAAAATGAGGCGGAGAAATTGGCAACTTACTTAAAAGGTCTTAATGATGAGAGAAAGGATATTACAGAAAGAGGCGTAGCACTGGCAGAAAGCTACATAGAAGAGCATAATTTAAAGGAGAAACCGATATTTCTCATCTATCTGGGTGATTTAAGCGAATCAGTAGTTGGGATCGTGGCAGGAAGGATAAGAGAAAAGTACTATAAACCTGTAATGGTAGTGGTGGACGCTCACTCGGAGAGCTCTCATAAGGTTAAGGGATCCGGCAGATCTATACCCGCGTACCATATGCAGAGGGCTTTAAATGAAATAAGTGAGCTTCTATTGGAGTATGGCGGACATGCTCTTGCAGCAGGTTTTTCATTCGAGAAGGATCGCATGGAAGAAGTTTACACAGCATTGCTGAAAAATCAAAATCTGACAGATGAAGATCTTACTGAAGAGATTTACTTTGATGCTGAGGTAGACCTTGGTGACATAAGCATAAATACCGTAAAAGAGTTAGCTCTTATGGAACCCTTTGGTACTGACAATCCTTCTGCAAAGCTTGTAAAGAGGCACGTGCTTATAAAAAATATATTTTTGTGCGGAAGAACTCAAAATGTCGGCAGAATAGTACTTGAGGACGGTGGAAGAAAGTACTATGCAGTGGACTTTGATGTTGAGTCGGGTATTAAAAACCGAATAATGGAAAAATATGATGAATCAGTGTGGAACGCTTTGACCGAAGGTGATTTTGAAGGTGTCTACATGGATATTATGTATGCTCCCGACATCAATGATTACAATAATTCAGTTCAGTTTAAGATTTTAGATTCAAGATAAAAATGCGTTAATCTCATTTATAGTATATTGACGTTCAGAAAAAAGTGTATTATAATCAAATGGCTTAGGTGATTTTTTGCTTTTGCGAATATGGATAGGTAGAAGAAAATATTGAGGGATAACAGATTAGATTAAAAAGTGTATTAGAGAAAGAGGTTTTAAGATGGTTAGTAGTGATATAGGTATAGATTTAGGTACAGCCAATGTCCTGGTATATGTTAAGGATAAGGGTGTTGTTTTAAGAGAACCTTCAGTTGTTGCATTTGACAGAGATACAAACAAAATCAAGGCAATTGGTGATGATGCGAGACTTATGCTCGGACGTACACCCGGTAATATAATTGCCGTAAGACCGCTAAGACAGGGTGTTATATCTGATTATACGGTTACAGAAAAGATGCTTAGATACTTCATACAGAAGGCATGTGGTAGAAACCGTTTCAGAAAGCCAAGAATAGCTGTTTGTATACCAAGTGCGGCTACAGAAGTTGAAAAGATGGCTGTTGAACAGGCTACATACGAAGCAGGTGCCAGAGAGGTTGCAATCATAGAGGAGCCGGTTGCAGCTGCCATTGGTGCAGGTATTGATATAGCAAAGCCATGTGGAAACATGATAGTTGATATAGGTGGTGGTACTACAGATGTTGCGGTTATTTCACTTGCAGGTACAGTAGTATCTACATCCATTAAGATAGCAGGCGACGATTTCGATGATGCTATCGTTCGTTATATGCGTAAAACTCACAATCTTCTTATAGGTGAGCGTACAGCAGAGGAAATAAAGATAAAGATTGGTTCTGCTTACAGAAGACCGGAGGTAGTAACTCTTGATGTTCGTGGACGTAATCTTATCACAGGTCTTCCAAAGACAATAGAAATTACATCAGAGGAAACACTCGAAGCACTTTCGGAAGCAACCTCACAGATAGTTGAGGCTGTACATACAGTACTTGAGCAGACACCTCCTGAGCTTGCTGCAGATATATCTGACAGAGGTATAGTTTTAACAGGTGGCGGAAGTCTGTTATACGGTCTTGAGGAGCTTATCTCAGAAAAGACCGGTATCAATACCATGACAGCAGAGGATCCGATGACAGCTGTTGCTATCGGAACAGGTATGTATGTTGATTTCTTAAGTGAGAAGAGGGACGACGAATAAGGAGTCTTTTTGCATGCATTTAGAAGGTTATATAGAAAAAATAGTATTTCATAATGAGGAGAACGGCTATACCGTTCTCTCTCTTTCTGATGCTGATTCCGGAGAAGAGATTACCTGTACGGGTAATCTTTCTTTTGTTAATGAGGGTCAGTTCTTATCCCTTGAAGGCGAGATCGTAGTTCATAAAAATTATGGTGAACAGTTCAATATATCCTCTTATGAATCAAAGCAACCTGACAGCCCTGTGGCTATGGAGAAGTATCTTGGATCCGGTGCCATAAAGGGTATAGGTGAAGCTTTGGCTGCAAGAATCGTAAAGAAGTTTGGCAGTGATACATTTGATATCATTGACAAAGCTCCTGAAAAGCTTGCGAGCGTAAAGGGGATAAGCGAGAAGAAAGCAAGAGCTATAGCAGAGCAGTTTGCGGAGAAAAGGCAGCTTCGCAATGCTACAATCTATCTACAGCAGTACAATATCCCCATGAATCTTTCCGTAAAAATTTATAAAAAGTATGGCGAGAAGATGTACCAAATATTGGACTCGAACCCATATCGACTTGCTGAAGATATAGAGGGTGTGGGATTTAAAACTGCCGATATGATTGCATCATCCATGGGCATAAATGCGGATTCTGAGTTCCGTGTTAAAGCAGGTATGAGCTACGCACTTTACGAAGCCCTTAAAGAAGGAGATTGCTATCAGCCACTCGATATATTTGTGCCAAGGGTTGCTGAGATGCTTCATGTAACTGAGGATATTGTGGAAGTGAACTTAGAAAAGCTTTCATTTGATAAGGATATAGTCATAACAGGTGATGAATACAGTAAGAGGATATATTTGTCTGAAATTTACTACATGGAAAGAAATGTAGCTTCCATGCTTTTTGACCTGGATATTGGCTTTAAGGTAAATGAAAAGGATCTCGGAAAGCAGATTTCGAATATTGAAAAAAAGCTTGGTATAGAGCTTGATGATATACAGCGTAATGCCGTGGTTCAGTCCGTAAAAAACGGTATACTTATAATCACAGGTGGACCGGGAACGGGAAAGACAACCACCATAAATGCTATTATAGAGGTTCTTAAGGATGAGGGAATGACAGTTTTACTGGCAGCCCCTACCGGTCGCGCCGCGAAGCGAATGACTGAAACTTCAGGCTATGAAGCTCAGACCATACACAGACTTTTGGAAATAAATGCTAATCCGGAGGAAGAGGAAACCGGGCGAAGAATGAGATTTACAAGAGATGAAATGAATCCTCTGGAGTGTGATGTAGTTATCGTAGATGAAATGTCTATGGTCGATATATATTTATTCAATGCACTTTTAAAGGCTATAGTTCCGGGAATGAGACTCATCATGGTAGGTGATGCCAATCAGCTCCCAAGTGTTGGTCCGGGAAATGTGTTGAAAGATATGATAAAATCCGGTTTTTGCTCCTGTGTAAGACTAGAGCGCATCTTTAGACAGGCTGCCAAAAGCGATATAGTTCAAAATGCTCATAAGATTAATCATGGTGAGAAGCCGGTATTTGACAATAAAAGTAAAGACTTTTTCATGCTTAAGAGGGATGACATAAGGTCCTGCTTAGGCGTAGTTCTTACTCTTGCCAAGGATAAAATTCCTAATTATGTTCATGCCAATCCTTATGACATACAGGTGCTTGCGCCTATGAGAAAAGGTGAGCTTGGAGTTGAAAATCTAAATAAATATCTCCAGGAAAGTCTTAATCCTAAATCTCATAAAAAGCGTGAATACGACTTTCGTGGGACCCTTTTCAGAGAGGGTGATAAGATAATGCAGATAAAAAATGATTATCTTATGGAGTGGAGAATTGTAAACAAATATAAGATAACTATTGATGAGGGTGCAGGAATATTTAACGGAGATATGGGGATTATCGAAAGTATAGACGAAGAGGGCGAGTATTTTACCTGCGTATTTGATGGAAATAAAGAGGTAATCTATCCATTTTCAGATCTTGAAAATATAACTCTAGCTTACGCAGTAACCATTCACAAATCACAGGGTAGTGAGTACCCTGCGGTTATCATGCCTATCCTTTCAGGACCTCCAAGACTTCTGAACAGAAATATACTTTACACTGCAGTAACGAGAGCAAAGAAGTGCGTAATACTGGTTGGAAGGGAGAGTACGGTAATGAGAATGATAGAAACCCTTGACAGCCAGAAGAGGTACTCAAGCTTAGAAGAGAGACTGAGGGAAGAGTGAAATAGTAGTAAATAGACTTATAAGAGTTTGGAAGTATGATAAAAAAGTGAAATAATAATTATAGAAATATATATAATACACAGAAAGAAGGAATGTTACCATAATAGCAAAAATCGGTGAATCCTTTTTGGATTTAATTTATCCCAGGAGATGCCCTATATGCGATGAAGTAAGACCATTAGGAAAAAAGGGGCTTTGTAATAAATGTACAAATTTAAGGACATACATAGAAGAACCCTTCTGCATGAAGTGTGGAAGAGCGTTGATAGATGAGTCGGAATACTGCGAAAGCTGTAAAAATCATAATTTTCGTTTTGATAGTGGGAGAGCACTACTTTGGTATGATGATTACATGAAGGATTCCATAACCATGTATAAGTACCATGGAAGACAGGAGTATGCAGATGAGTATGCTCTTTGGATCACGGAAAGACTATCCGACTGGATAGTGGGAAGTAAGTGTGAGTGTATAACCGGCGTTCCCATACATAAAAAGCGTCTCCAAAAAAGAGGATTCAATCAGGCAGCACTTCTTGCTTTAAAAATCTCAAATCTAACCGGTATCCGGTACGAAAACGACTTACTACTCAGAACAAAAGAAACCAAGAGACAGAAGGAACTCTCGGCAGAAGAAAGATTCTTTAACCTTTCGGATGCTTTTATCTACAATAAAAAAAATCATGAAAAAATCCCTGAATCAGTATTGATAATAGATGACATATTAACAACCGGAAGTACTTTAGACGCCTGTGCCAGAGCTCTAAAGCACGCAGGCGTTCAGAAGGTCTGTTTTATCGCACTTTGCACCGGCCAGGTGTGACAGGGAGGGGAAAAATCACATTTTTATGAACGACTTTCTCTAGCCATTTTTTGTTTACATTACGCCTAAAGTGTTATATAATACAGAAGTATTTGTTAATCATAGTTAACTAAGGCGGATCTATCCGCTTCAATTGAGTCGGAGATTATACCGATTCCATTATTTTATACAATTTATACATTGGAGGTAAATTTACATGTTGGTATCAGCAAAGGAAATGCTTGAAAAAGCAGAAGCAGGTAAATATGCAGTAGGTCAGTTCAACATCAACAATCTTGAGTGGACTAAGTCAATCCTTCTTACAGCTCAGGAGTGCCAGTCACCGGTTATTCTTGGTGTATCTGAGGGTGCAGGAAAGTATATGTGTGGCTACAAGACAATCGTAGGCATGGTGGAAGGAATGATTGAAGAGTTAAATATCACAGTTCCTGTTGCACTTCACTTAGATCATGGAACATACGACGGAGCTGTAGCTTGTATTAAGGCTGGTTTCTCATCAGTTATGTTTGATGGTTCTTCACTTCCTATTGATGAGAATATTGAAAAGACAAAGATTTTAGTAGACGCTTGTAAGGTACTTGGTATTTCTCTTGAAGCTGAAGTTGGTTCTATCGGCGGAGAGGAAGACGGAGTTATCGGACAGGGCGAGTGCGCTGATCCTGAAGAGTGTAAGATGGTTAATGATTTAGGTGTTACCATGCTTGCTGCAGGTATCGGAAATATTCACGGTGCTTATCCTGAAAACTGGGCAGGTCTTAGCTTCGAGACACTTGAAGCAATCAGAGCCGTAACAGGACATACTCCACTCGTACTTCACGGTGGTACAGGAATTCCTGATGAAATGGTTAAGAAGGCAATAAGCATGGGCGTTGCTAAGGTTAATGTAAATACTGAGTGTCAGTGGGCATTCCAGGAAGCTACTCGTGCTTACATCGAGGCAGGTAAGGATAAAGAAGGCAAGGGATTTGATCCTCGTAAGCTTCTTGCTCCGGGTGCTGCTGCAATCTGTGATAAGGTTAAAGAGAAGATGGAACTTTTCGGTTCAGTTGGAAAGGCTTGATCATAGACCTTAAATGATAAAAAACTATAGGGGCTTTGTGGTTGGTTATATAATCACAAAGCTCTTATTCATATAAAAGAAAGGTTATCTATGGGAAAAACTGAGTTTTTGGCAGGATTAAGAAAGACGTTATTTGGTAGGATACCGGAGTCTGAAATAGAGAAAAATATAGCTTATTACAGCGAGTATTTTGATACTTCAGGAAAAAGCGAAAGTGAAGTATACGAGGAACTCGGGGATCCTTCGATTATTGCAAGAACCATAATTACCGCTTATAAAGAGAGTAAGGGCGATATGGCGGGGATTTTTGAGGAGCAGGCAAGACAGGAATACACATCCGGCGGAGCAAGCAGTGATTATACAGGAAGTGAAAACAGATATGATAATGGATATGATAATTCCGAATATAGCGATCCTTACGGAGAGGATTACGGGAACAAAAAGGCACCATTACTATTCAGACTTATTTTTGACAGAGAGTCAGTAAAGTGGTACGAACTTGCTCTGGCAATACTTATTGGCGTAGTGGTGATCGGCGTTGTATTTGCTGTGATTGCGATTGTATTTAAGTTTACTGTAACTGTTATTCTGCCTATATTAATCATATTTTTACTTGTAGGCTTTATAGTTGCGCTGTTTAACCGGGAATAACGCTCAAGCTAGTCTTGATTTTATTCATGGCAATTCCGTGATTTTCACAAGTTAATTTATTAGTTTGCGGTGTATCTGAACAGATAGGGATACATTATATTCTTAACAAAATAAGAAAACAGTATGAAAAAATGAGGTTAAACCAATGCAGGAAAATGATATTTTCGGTAGCATAGAAAATGTATTTGGTGAGGGAAGCGTAAAGGCAGATAATTATTCAGCTCTCACTCTTGCATACATAGGTGACGCTTTTTATGATATAGTAATCAGAACTCTTATGCTAAAGGATAAGAACCGAAAAGCACAGGAACTGCACAAAAAGACAAGCGCTATAGTAAAGGCTGAGTCACAGGCAGAGCTTGTAAGACGGATCATGAACAAGCTGACCGATAAAGAGAGAGATGTATATCACAGGGGAAGAAATGCTAAATCGCCTACAAGCGCAAAAAATGCATCTATACACGATTATAGGATAGCAACCGGTTTTGAAGCATTAATAGGATATCTTTATATGTCCGGAGAGTCAGGAAGAGCCATGGAACTTATTAAGTACGGGCTTGATGTGACAGGGCAGGGAGAGTTCTAACGGAGAATATAACTTATGGAAAACAAATTATTTAACAACGAATTATCATTTGAAGAAAGAGTTGATTGGCTTATAGATGAGCTTACACTTGAAGAAAAGATATCATGTATGACAACAGGAGTCCCGCATATGGAGCGCCTTTCCATACATGAGTTTTATTTTGGTGGAGAAGCAGCTCACGGAGTGCAGGCCAGACGTGATCAGAGCTTTGATAAGGGAAAAGCTGTCTATACAACTATTTTTCCAAATCCCATAGGCATGAGTGCTACTTGGGATACCAGGTTAATACATGAGGCTGGAAAGATAGCCAGTCGCGAGGCAAGAGCAATCTACAATCGTAAAGATAACGGAGTTCTCTGCGTTTGGGCACCTACAGTGGATATGGAAAGAGATCCACGTTGGGGTAGAAACGAAGAGGGCTACGGTGAAGATCCACATCTTACAGGTCGTATGGCAGCAGCATATGTTAACGGTCTTTCGGGTGATGGAAAGTATCTTAGATGTGCGTCTACTCTTAAGCATTTCTATGCCAATAACTCAGAGCAGGACAGGTGTTCAACCTCATCGGATATGAATGAGAAGGATAAGTGGGAATACTATCTCGAGGTATTTAGACAGGTTATAAAGTACAGTCGAGCTGAGGCTGTAATGGCTGCATATAACGCAGTTAATGGTATGCCTTGTGCCATAAATCCAGAACTTCAGGATATCTTGAAGGACTCATTTGGTTTAAATCATACAGTTTGTGACGGTGGTGGCATGCAGCCTGTTGTAAATGCACATCATTATTTTGAGGATCATTATGAGACCGTAACAGCTGGGTTAAAAAATGGACAGGATATGTTTACAGATGATTTCGATGTGGTTACGGAAGCGGTAAAGAAGGCTTATGACAAGGGACTTATAAGCATGGATGATATCAACCGGTCCATAAGAAATCATTTTATGACAGCTATGAGACTCGGTTTATTTGATAAAGATGCTCATAGAGATTGTAGCGAAGCTGATATAAATAATGAAAAAGGTCGTGCCCTTTCTCGTCAAATCCAAAGAGAATCAGTGGTTCTTCTTAAAAATCAGGATAACACTCTTCCGTTAAAAAAGGGAGATTCTGATATTATTATTGTGGGACCACATGCGGATATGACTTATCTGGACTGGTATAGTGGTATAAATGATAATTATGTTACATTGAAGCAGGGTGTAGAAAATGCACTTAAAGGGACAGGTAAAAAAGTAAATGTAGAAAGCATCTGCCCTGTAGTAAAGCTTAAAGCAAATATTGGTAAATGTAGCGATGAATATAAGAAGAAGTTAAAGTCTAATAATATAGATCCGGATAAAGAATATTATATCGGAAGAAGAGCCGATGAATATGTAAATCTTACCGAAAGTGACCGGGCTCTCACCTTTGAAGCTATGCTCTGGGATGACGAAAGAATGACTTTTACCTGCACTGATAATGGAAAACTACTTACAACAGCAGATGAAAAAAAGGTTATAAATTCTATTGATATCAACAGAGAGTACCTATCCGTAAAAGCCCAAAAGGCTTTTGGATGGTTTGTAAAGGAAGTGTTTTTGCCTGCAGACTGCGAGGGAAATATCATCTCTTTTAATGAAAATGATGCAGAGCAATTCACTACGGATAACCGTATAGAGAAGCTTTGTTCATGGAATAATAAAAACATATTCATGGATGAAAATGGGAATATATTTGCTGATCCGGATATTGAAGTGTCCGATGATTCAGTGTTTGATGATATATGTGTATTAAGCATTACCATGGAACCTGTGGATTTCGAAAAGGATGTGGAATTAAAACCGGAATCAGGAAGTTTGGAAAAATCAGGTAAAGATAGTTCAGGCACAACCTGTATAGCGGCTTTCGGAAGTCATCCGCTCATAAACTGCAAAGAGGAAACCGACAGAAAAACCATCGAATTCCCACCGTTTCAGAAGGCAATATATAAGAAATTAACCGGAAAGTACGAAAATGTAATATTGGTTCTTATAGGCTCATATCCGTTTGCAATAAAAGATGAGATTGATGCTTCAAAAGCAGCTGTCTGGACAGTAACAGGTGCTGAGGAGTTTGGTAACGGTATAGCGGATATACTTTTTGGTGATTATTCACCCGCCGGAAGGCTCAATGAAACCTGGTACAATTCCGATGATGACTTAAATCCTATTGCAGATTATGCTATAGCAGACGGAAACCGTACATATATGTTTTTTAATAAGAAGCCTTTGTATCCGTTTGGATATGGTCTTTCATATACTACATTTTCTTATGATAATTTAAGTGTAAATATAAGAGAAAAAACAGAGGATGAGATTAAAAAACTGCTTGTAATTACCGGTGAAGATTTAATCTTAAAAAGCCTTAAAAACAGGTATTTTGAAGATACAGTAATAGAAAAACGAAGTAGATATTATGATAAAAATCTTGAGGATAAAATCATAGAGATTTCGCTGGAACTTTCAAATATAGGAGATGTAAAGTCTGATGAAGTTGTACAGTGTTACGTAAGTAAACTGCCGGAAGAATCAAAAGAAAAATCCGGAGTAGGAATGCTTCCACGTAAGCAGCTAAAAGCATTTGTAAGAGTTAAGGAGCTTATCCCGGGTGAAAGACGCACGGTAAAACTTTTTATAGATACAGACGATTTAAGATTCTATGATGAAAACCAAAAGAAAATGGTAGTATTGCCGGGGAAATATGTGCTTAGTATTGGAAACTCCGAAGAAAGCTATATAAAAGATGAATTTGAGATTTGACATAAGAAAAAAGCATCAACATGGAGGAAATTCATGAAAAATAATGATTTAACAAGTAAGACTTTCAGATTTGTAATCGCAATCGTTTTTCTGGTTGCTATTCTGGTTGTAATTCAGATTAATTATTTTCACTCAGATAAAGATAAAAAGCAAGCTTCAAAAAGAACAACCTTTACAGTAGGTTTTGACGCTGCATTTCCCCCCTATGGATATAAAGACGAATCAGGAGAGTATGTGGGCTTCGACTTAGACCTGGCTCAGGAGGTTGCAGACCGTAATGGTTGGAAACTTGTAAAGCAGCCTATCGATTGGGATTCAAAGGATATGGAGCTTAAAACCGGAAGCATAGACTGTATATGGAACGGTTTTACAATCAATGGTCGCGAGAATAATTACACATGGTCTAAAGCTTATGTTGATAATTCTCAGGTCATAGTCGTAAAAAGTGACTCAGGAATCGAAAAGAAGGCAGATCTTAAGGGGAAAAATGTAATGGTGCAGACCGACTCTTCTGCACTAGAGGCTTTTACCGGAGAGGATGCAGATGAAGAAAATAAAGCACTCTGCAAGACTTTTGCGGAATTACAGCAGGTTTCCGATTATAATAATGCATTCTTGAATCTTGAATCCGGCTCTGCAGATGCGTTATGTATGGATATAGGAGTAGCTTCTTATGAGGTTGAACATCGAGGAGATGATTATAAAATTCTTGATGAGAGGATATCATCCGAGCTTTACGGAATTGGTTTTAAGCTGGGAAATACCGGTCTCCGTGACGAAGTACAAGAAACTCTCGACAAGATGAAGAATGATGGTACATTTGAAAAAATAGCTGAGAAGTGGGAATTATCTGATTTCGTATGCTTAGGTAAGCCGGGAACTGATGAAGCTTATAAGAAAGATAAGGATGAAAAGAAAACATCAGAAAGCGGAATGTTTGATACTGTTAAAGAGTTAGCCAAGGGCATGCTTTCTTCCTTGTTGATTTTCGTTTTTACCCTTATTTTTTCCATGCCTCTGGGACTACTGGTTATGGCTGCAAGAAGGTCGAAGTTTATAATTCTAAGTACAATTGCAAAGGTATATATATCTATACTAAGAGGAACTCCTCTTATGCTTCAGCTCTTGGTTGTATTTTTTGGTCCTTACTATATATTTGGAATGTCTGTATCTTCATCATATAGGTTTTATGCCGTAATAATAGGTTTTTCGCTAAACTATGCAGCTTATTTCGCGGAAATCTTTAGAGCAGGTTTTGACTCAATACCTGCAGGACAGACAGAGGCAGCCTTTATACTTGGTTATACTAAGACACAGACCTTCTGGAAGATATTGTTTCCGCAGATGGTCAAGAGAGTTATACCACCTGTAACCAACGAAATAATTACATTGGTTAAGGATACATCTCTTGCATTTGCCCTTGCATACACGGAAATGTTTACGTTGGCTAAGCAGATAGCTGCAGCACAGGCGAGTATACTTCCTTTATTTGCTGCCGGACTTTTCTATTACATATTTAACTTCATAGTTGCATTTGTTATGTCAAGAGTTGAAAAAAGCATAAAATACAATATCATGTAGTTTAGTTAGGAGGCTTGTATGCCGTTATTAGAATTATTAAATATAAAAAAGAGCTTTGGAGATAATGAAGTTTTAAAGGATATATCATTAAAAGTTGAGAGTGGAGAGGTGGTTTCCATACTTGGTCCTTCAGGCTCGGGAAAAACAACATTTTTAAGATGTGCCACCATGCTTGAGTCTATAGATTCAGGAATAATCTCCTACGATGGGACATGTGCCTATGAAATCACTGAAGAAAAGCGCTATAAGGCTGATGCTGAGAATATGAAAAAGGCTAGAGAGACCTACGGATTGGTATTTCAGAACTTTAACCTTTTCCCACACTTTGATGCCCTTAAAAATGTAGCCCATGCCCCTGAGCATGTAAAAAATGTATCGAAAGAGGAAGCTAAAAAAGAGGCACTTTCTCTTCTTGAAAAGGTTGGACTTAAAGGAAAAGAAAATCTTTATCCTTATCAGCTTTCCGGTGGACAGCAGCAGAGAGTAGCCATAGCAAGGGCTCTTGCCATGCATCCGAAGATCCTTTTCTTCGATGAGCCAACTTCAGCCCTTGATCCGGAGATTACAGCAGGCATATTATCCATACTTAAGGAACTTGCAAGTGAACACATGACCATGGTTATTGTAACTCATGAGATTGACTTTGCAAGGAAGGTGTCTGACAGGGTTGTTTTCATGGATGAAGGTCTAATAGTTGAGGAAGGTGCTCCGGAAGATGTAATTGATAATCCATCTAACGAAAGAACCAGATCTTTCCTTAACAAATTAAAGTGACGAAAGGTCCAGAGCCTTGACGAATGCTATATTTATTGGTAAAATACTTTTACTTAAGTTTTTTAAACTACAGAGGGTATACAAGTAAAGGAGGGATTACTTTGGCTATTATTAAGACAAAAGATGAGCTTGAAGTAGTTGATAAATTTGGGATAGGAGAGCCAAATGATGCTTATGCTCAATATTTTACGGGAAGGTCGTATCTAAAGGTTATTTCACAGCCGGGTAGCGGAAATTTATTTATGGCAAATGTGACATTTGAGCCCGGTTGCAGAAATTTCTGGCACATTCATCATGCAAAGTCAGGTGGAGGACAGACACTTATCTGCCTGGAAGGTGAAGGCTGGTATCAGGAGAAGGGGAAACCTGCCGTAAGTCTTACAGAGGGATCTGTTATCAATATTCCGCCAAATGTTAAGCATTGGCACGGAGCTAAGGAAAACAGCTGGTTTTCACACATCGCCGTAGAAGTTCCGGGAGAGGACACATCTACAGAGTGGTTGAATGAAGTTACAGATGAGCAGTATAGCCGTGCAGGTTTGGATGATGCTTATAATTACGGACTGGAAGGAGTAGATGATATGTCAGAAATTAAGATATTTATAGCTCAGCCGATGAGATATAAGTCAGATGATGAGATTATGGTCGAGAGACTGGCTATTATTGAGAAACTGGAAAATGTTATATTTAAAGGCCGTGACATCAATATTTTGAACAGTTACATGGACGACTTCACAGAGAGTGATTATAAGAATAAATCTCTTAATTATCTCGGAAGATCCATACAGCTTTTATCAGAAGCTGATTATGTTTACTTTGCAGCCGGTTGGGAAGGCGCAAGAGGGTGTCATATCGAGCATGAGTGCGCTGAAAAGTACGGAATAAAGATCATAGAGGACTGATTCTTAATATAAATAATAATTATAATAATTTATTATTATAATTTTTTTAACAGGTAACTTGGAGGTTTTTTCATTGGAAAGAATTGCATATTTAAAGGAACAATATAAAGAAATATACCCTGATTATAAAAAAATCGAAGCCATAGTGGATGCAAAGCTTAGAGAGAGAATAGGAGGTATCGATGTAAATCTTATGCAGGTTACAAGCCGCATAAAGACATGGTCCTCAATTGAAGGAAAGCTTGCAAGAAAGGCTGATAAGTATTCAACATTTAAGCAGTTTACTGACAACATAGGCTTTCGTATTATCTGCTACTTTTCAGAGCAGGTGGATGTGGTTGCAGATTATATCGAGGATATATTTGATATTGACTGGGAGAATTCATGTGATAAAAGAAGGATGCTCTCCCCCAATACTTTTGGGTACTTGTCCCTACACTTTATATGCAAATTGAGGAAGAGTGATGAGTATCCTGATTCCTATACCGATGTTTCCTTTGAGATACAAATCAGGACTGTGCTTCAGCATGCATGGGCGGAAATTGAGCATGACCTGGGATATAAAACGGTTTTTGCGGTGCCAAGAGACATAAGGCGTGAGTTTTCAAGAGTTGCAGGGCTTTTGGAAATTGCAGACGAGTCATTCTCCAGGATAAGAGAAGCTACAGCTGAGTACGAACTCGAGGTTCGAAAGAATATCGAAGAGGATAAGGCAGATGATATGACTATCGACCGCGTAACTCTTTGGGCATTTATGAAGAGAAGTAACTTCATGCAGAATTTCTTGTATGAAATAGCTTCAATATCTGGTGCACGCATACTTGATGTCAATCCTGAATCCTACCTTAAGAGGTTCGACGCACTTGGTATCAATACTCTTGGTGAGCTTAAAGCTTTTATAGAAGAGCAGAGGCCACATGCACTTAGGATGGCAAGAGATTTGCTTACCGATTCGGAGATAGATGAACTTATATCTACGGTTGGCTTTTACTATGTCTGCAGATCAAAGTTTATCTTCAATCCTGACGGAATAGATGAAGTAGAATTGAGAAGATATGTTACCAGTTACCTTGATACTGCAAAGCAGATTAAGGATGAGGAAGACAGAATTAAGGCCCAGTGGAAGAAGTACCGTACTTCACAAAGTATGATAAAGTAAAAAATATTATTTAAATAATTAAAAAGGATATCAGCATGCCATTTAAAAAATATAAAAAAGGCAGTGAATTATCTTATGCGCTTGGTATAACTTTGACATTTGAGCTTTTAAAGTTCAAGCCACAGTATGCTGAGCGCATTTATATTCATTCCCAGATAAAGAAAAATGAAAACTACGAAAAGCTTGAAGCACTTTGCAGGGCTACCGATACAGAAATTATTTTCAGTGATAAGCCCTTTAATATTCTTTCCGAAAAGGAAAATGTATTTGTGATAGGGGTATTTAGAAAATTTGATATGCAGCTTGAAAGCACAAAGCCCCACATAGTGCTCCATAACCCTTCAAATGCGGGGAATATTGGCACTATCATGAGGAGTGCTCTTGGATTCAACATGGGTAATATTGCCATCATAAGACCAGGAGTAGATATATACGATCCAAAGGCAGTGCGTGCTTCCATGGGGGCAGTTTTTTCATGTAATATTGAGTATTTCGACACATTTGATGATTATGATAAAGCCTTCGGAGATAACAGAGATTACTACCCATTTATGTTACAAGCAAAAACAGAGCTTTATGATGTAAAGAAAAAAGGACCGGTTTTTTCTCTTATTTTTGGAAATGAGGCCACAGGTCTTCCGGATGAATTTTTGAAAATAGGAACACCTCTTATCATTAATATTTCTGATAGGATAGACAGTCTAAATCTACCTATAGCTGCAAGTATAGCTATGTACAATATGTCAAATTTATCTACAAGGAATGGGAGAAATAAAAATGAGAACAGCTAAAAAATTGATGGCTTTTCTGGTATTAGCCTTTGTTATTATAACAACTGTTGCATGTAATAATGCTGAAACAAAGGATAAAACAGAACAAAATATGAAAGAAAAAGAAACAGATACAAAATCAAAATCAGAAGGTATCGATTATAAGGCTTTGGTCAATAAACTCAATCCTTTGCCGGAAGAGTGGGAGGATGAGCTTGAAATTTCTAATACGGTTAATTCTGTAGGTGATGATGTTGAAGTGGAATCAAAAGCCTATGAAGCATTTCTTAAATTAAAAGAAGATCTACAAAAAAATAATGGTATTTATATAGAATTGGATTCGGCTCGTCGAAGTGTGGCAGAACAACAAAAAATAATGTATGATTTTATAAAAAAATATGGAGAAGTTTATGCTGATAAGACGGTTGCTGTTCCGGGATATTCTGAGCATCATACCGGACTTGCACTTGATCTGTATTTTCGCTTAAAAGACGAGGATGGAAATTATAAGGATATTTATTACAATGAAGACATGGTTATGTATCCACATATCTGGGAACAGATTCATGCGAAATTAGCAGATTATGGATTTATCCTTCGTTATCCGGATGGGAGAGAACATATCACAGGATATGGATATGAACCATGGCATATCCGATATATAGATGATGTTAATGCTGCAAATGAGATTATGAAACAAGGCTTGACATTAGAGGAATATCTGAGTGGAGAACGACTCCCGGAGGTAAGAGTAAATTACGGCAAATCAAAGCGTTACAGTCATGATGAACTTGCTGAGGCAGTTGTTCAGATAAAATGTGAATTCTCAAAAATGGAAGGATTAGAGCTCCATGCATTGAATTATGTTGAGAATGAGAAAAAAGCAAAAAAAGCACTTAAAAGAATTAATATGATATTCGAGGATGCTGATTATACGCAGGCTGTATGTTTCATCAGTAGTTTTCATACGCCTTCTGATGCAGATAAAAATCACTGGGAGCCTGATAAAGAATATACTGATATGAAATGGTGGCTTGCCAGAAGCAAAGATGGAGAATGGGAATTAGTATTATACGGAAGGGATGATAATATATAGAGATGTTGACATATATAAAAAAAGAATGATAAACTTTATTCATTATGAAAAAATGAATGGAGAATAAAATGAATACTAATCTAAAAAGTAATTTTTAATATATCAAAACCGATAGAAAATTTAGATATAGAATTTATATCAGTATGAACTCCTGATATACCAAGTTTTTCTTTGATTTTGTCAATATGAAGAAGGCATATTCTTTCAAATGCCAATCCTGTCCATGAGTTAATCGCAGGGGTGTTGATCTGTGAAGACCAAAAGTGTTCATCAGTAGGATGTTTTTCTAAAAACTTATAATAAAATAAAGTGAAACTGTCTATAAGCTGGTAGACGGCATTCTTTGATTTCATGCCAAATTGTTGATATTTAAAATCGGCTTTATCTTTACTTTATTATGATTTACTGATATAATAAACTCATAATTGTGAGCGAGTCTTGACTGTATTAGGACTATTAATTATAAGTTGAACGGAGATTACTATGGGGACAAATGATTCAATATTTTTTACTATGGCTCAGAATAATCTTGAGATGTACACCGGAAAATACTGTATAATAGATGTTGATCTTGAGTATTATAAGCAGTTTGTAGAGTGGTACGGTATCAAGAAGAGTCAGTTTTTGATAGAAAAAACAGATGATATTTTGAAAAAGGTTGCAGCGCAAAACAACGGCCTTTATAAATATATGGGGATGGAGAAGTTCTGCATCATAATACCTTATGATGAAGAGCTTATTAATAATATACATACTGAGATTAAGAAGACTATCTCTCTTATCAGTGATATCGAGGGATTTTCTCCTCTCTTTGGTATAGCCATGATTGACGGTAGTACTAATGATATATATGAGTACTTCAATCATGCTTCTTTGGCGTGCGATGAAAACAAAGGCAATGTTCACTCCCGAATTTCTATGTATGATTCAGAGTTTCACAAAACAAATTCTCAGGAGTACCGTCTTCTCTATGAATTTCAGCATGCCATCGAAAATAATGAAATCCTTTTCTGGGTACAGCCTCAGTATAGCGTTGCTAACCGCAAGGTTGTGGGTGCAGAGTCCCTGGCTCGCTGGAAAAAGTCCGACGAAGAGTGGATTTCACCTGCTATTTTCGTTCCCATTCTTGAAAAGTATGGCATAGTAACAAGACTGGATAAATATATCTGGGAATCAGTATGTAAATGGATAAGAAGTATGATTGACAGAGATTTACCTATCGTTCCCATCTCTGTTAATATTTCTCAAATTGATATCATATCTCTGGATGTACCGGGATTTTTTAAGGGCCTTTTAAAGAAGTATGACCTTCCAAGTTCTTCTATAAAACTCGAGATTACTGAGTCTGCATATGTTGATAATGCTGAGCTTGTGAATCTTACTGTTTCAAAGCTCAGAGCCATGGGCTTCATGGTTATGATGGATGACTTTGGAAGTGGTTACTCATCACTAAATAAGCTTAACAGTATCAGTGTAGATCTTATAAAGCTGGATGCAAAATTTTTAAATCTTCAGGACGAAGTTGAAAGAAAGGGAGTAAGCATATTAGAGTCAGTTGTCAACATGACAAGAAACCTTTCTATACCGATAATTGTTGAGGGTGTAGAGAACGAAACACAGGCCAAGCTTATGTCCGACCTCGGCTGTGTATACATGCAAGGCTTCTTCTTTGACAGACCTATGCCTGTAGAGCAATTTGAGAAGTTAATACATAATTCATCAGTCATTGACTCCCATGGATTTGTATTTAAGGCAAATGAGCAGATACATGTAAGAGAATTTTTGGACGAAAATGTCTACAGCGACACAATGTTAAATAACATCTTAGGTCCTGTTGCATTTGTAAATGTCAGTAATGAAAACAATATAGACATTATTCGTTTCAACGAACAGTTCTACGAGATGATAAACCTAAGTATAGAGGATTTTGAGGAAACAAGACATAGAATTCACGAGTATACCACGCCTGAAGATCTTATTACTTTAAATGATATGTTTGACTATGCAAAACAACATAAAACCCTTGGAGCTCGCGGAGTTATAAGATTTAATCGTTCAAGTGGCATAACTCTTTGGTTATCACTTTTGATTTATTACATCAATGAAAATGAATCGGGTTCTAAGTATTACGTTTCTGCCCGTGATGTTACAGAACTGCAATTTATAAGTTCTGATCTTCCGGGAGCTTACTTTAGAACAACTCTGGATGACGGTTATAACTTCCTTTTTGTAAGCAATAATTTCCAGGAACTTACCGGATTTACAGATCGTGAAATAAAAATACTCTTTGAAGGCAAACTGATTAATATGATCCATCCGGATGATATAGATATGGTTAAAGCAGATGCAAAAAATATGAAAACAGGAGAATCATCTGTTATAAATCCTTACAGAATCAGACGTAAAAAAGGTGATTATATATATGTGGCCGAGCAGAGTCGTATAACCGATAAGTATGGTAATTTATGCTGGCAATGTATGTTAATAGATGTTACGGAAGTTATGAATATAAGAAATCAGATGCATATATTGTCAGATTCTCTTTCAGATAGTGTGCTCTTCCTTCATGATATTAATGATCAACTAAGTTATGAGGTTGTAATCCACGGTCTTTCCGATGTCATAGGTTTGGATGATGAATCCTTTGAGCTTGCTTTAAATACAGGTGAATTCTGCAAGTGGATAAGCGGGTACGATCCAACATTAGCTCACAGTGATTATACCAGATTCTTTGTGGAATCCACTTTAGGAAATAATAAAGTGCTTGAAGTTAATCTTCCTTCAGGTAAGAAGATTGAGCTTTCAGCACACATAGATGCTGTGGATGATAAACAAAGTAATATAGCCTATGTTGTACATTTAAGAAGAATATAATAAAAAACAGGTAAAGCAATCTTTTTGCTTTACCTGTTTTTTACATCGCAGAGTCGACGGATGGAGGAATTTTACTCATATATTCCAAGGTCATAAACCTTGCATTCCTTATAGCGCATTTTATTTATAAAAACAGCCGCCTGTGTTCCACCGCAGTTTCCCGCTATAAGACTGTCACATCTGGATAAAATCATAAGGGAAGAAAGATACTCAACTCCCTTATAATAATCATCATTTTCCCTGTTGAAGTGAACATCTTTTATAAGATCTATATTATTATTTTCGTATATTTCATCATAATAATTTCTCTTATTTATGAGAAGCTTATCTCCAAAGGTATCTCTGAATTTTTTATCGATTCTCCCATCCTCGGTGGCAAGATATATGTAATCATAATCGCCTGATATAAGCATATCCCTTGCATCGGAAAGTATTACATCGACTTCAGGCTGTACAGGGTGTCCTGTCGGTTTCAAGTGAGTATAATCAGTTCCTCTTACCAGACATCCCAGCACTCTTTTCTCAGGCTTTAATATTTCTCTAATTTCATTTGCAATATAATCATGAGTTTTTTTGTTAAATCTCATGTATTTTCGATAAAGACTTCCCCAGGCTCTAACCATATCCTTGTCATAAATATCCATAAAATTCGGGAAAATTCTTGTCTTATCATCTGTTATTTCTACAACTTCACCATTAAAAGCTTCCGGCGAAACACTTGCCTGCTCAAAAAACATTTCCCATATATTTTCACCGTTTTTATTGCGAATATCTATGTATGGCAAATCTCCGCCCATACATGTATCCAATATGAATTGAAGCATGTCATTTAGAAAACAGATATTAAAATATTCATAATCATAGAGTCCCTTTTTTAGGACTTTAAGACATGCATCATCTCTTGTGTTTATATGCTTATTAACATCCTTAAAACGTGCAAGATCAGCCTGTCCCACAAGCCAATCTCTGTTATGCTTTATAAGAGTTTTTCGTGTTTTTTTATACGAATTGTCAGATAAAGAAGCTAATGTATTTATAATAATTTTTTTAGGATCCATATTTTCCTCTCTTTCAAACAATCAGATTTTTCTGATAAGATTTTAAATATATATTTTAAGATTAGATTTCAGATTTTATTAGTCTGATTTTTTTCCTAAATATCCTTTAATTATGGTTATAAATTCACGTCTCTCTGCAGGATTTATAATAGCCTGAGCAAGGGTGTATATTATAAGCACTGCGATGCCGTATACCACTCCCCATCCTATAATAGAAAAATAAGAATTAAATGCAGGATTGTCAATATCCACAAAGAAAACTACACCTGCAAATATTATAAAACTTACTATCCAACGTTTATAAGTGGTCCACATCTTCCCGGGTATCAGATGTTTATATGCATATATAATAACATCATTTGTTCTGTAAAGTGATGCCATAATAGTTCCAAGAAGTGCACCAAATATTCCGAATTGAAGTATACCAACAATTGAAACCACAACATTTATCGTAGCTTCTGCTATAGCTCTCCACTTAGTCTGACTAAAGTGACCGGCGTAATTAATGGCACTCGCAGCAGCTGTTCTTCCGTATGTAAGAAGCGGAACCATAACAAAAATGAGTGGATATGCTTTATCAATATAATTAACATCCTTAACTCCTGCTGTATATAAATGCATGAAAGGAAGTATAAATATATATATCAAAGTCATGGCTGTAAAAACGAGGATTAGATATATAATCTCAAATATATGATGGAGTTTTAGATAGAGTTCCTTTTCTGTATTGTACATCTGACCAAGTCTGAAATCGAAGCTGGTTGATATTTGCTGGAGTAGTACATTTACCATACTTATTACAAAATTATACATTGTATAGATACTGACTATCTTTAGATTTCTTGTAAGGAAGGTCAGCAGTAAAACATCGGTATTATTAAAGATTATTGATGAGATTTGATGAACCAGCGCTGCATTTTTCTGAGAAATAGCTTTATTATCGGGTTTTACGTTAAGGTCCACCCAGGCGTACTGCTTTCTAACTACGAAGTAATATATAACCATCTGAAGTATGTTTACGCAGAAAAATGAAATCTGAACAGCTATAACCCCGAAGCCCATAAGGAGAAGAGCAACCTTAACAGCATTGGTTACAATATTTATAATTGTGGTTATATTGGTGGAAATATAAGTATAACCCTCTGCCTGCATAAGTACCTTGTACTTGTTCTGATAAAAGAAGTTAAGGCAGTTTCCGATACCCCCAAAGAATATTATAAGCACAACTTTAACATAGGGTATGTCCGATGGTACAAAAAGAGGATAAAGAAGTGAAAGAAGAGTAACAGCAATCGCATATATAATTCCGGTTTTTAAGTAAAAGTCGTGAGTTGCTTTGATTATAGCGCTAATCTTATTTTTATCATCCTTTGCAACAGGAACATAGAGAGCTTGCAGGGATGCAACTCCGACGCCGGCCTCAAAAAGACTGAAGCATATGAAAATTTGGGTAATGGAATTTAGGAGACCGTTAACCTCTGAGCCGTAGCTGACTACCACAAGTCTGGGAATCACAACTCCTAAGCATATGGTAATTACCTGCCCGAGCAGCCCGTAAATAGCATTGTATGCACCCTTTTTAGTTGCCTGCATAACCAACTTCCTCCATGTTGTAAAAAAGTCAATTCATAGTTAAATGCTTTTTCGTCCTTAATGCTTATATTTTAAAACAGAGGCAATAAAAAACTTTCTGCCCAAATCTGTCTTAAGATTTGTCAATTCAGAAAAACCGGAATGCCTTATCTGCCTCCACATCTCAAAAGAAAAATCCGGAGATAACTGTATAAACTCAGTAAGAATCCTCTTTGCAGTTTCATGGGCATTTCCTCCGGGTGAAATATTTGCTCTAACTGCTATTGAAAAGTCGTAAAATGCATCGATAAACTTACCCGTATCGGAGGCGTGAAGCTCTCCTCTGATATATTTTTTGAGAATTTCTTTTGAATCCTCCTCCATAGGGATTTTATCAAGATAATTAGATCTGATATTTACAGATGCCTCCATCATCTCGTCCCTACGCTTATCGGAAACAGAACCGGAAACTATCCTGTAAGCCACAAGTCTCTCAGGGATAATGGCTATAGGATGCTTTAAAGACATATTTACTATAGCGCCGTAATCCTCAGCGACCCTTTCAGGTCCGTATTTTATTCCATCTGCTCTGTACATATTAGCCCTAAACATAATAGAAGAATGTGTTATGGGATTTGTAAAAAGCAAGGCAAATCTTATGGTAGATGTCTTAAGATGTTCTATCTCAAAGTCTGCAGTATAGACTCCATCCTTAATTTCATGTCTGTAGGTTGCACACATAATAAAGTTTTTATGGGTATCTAAGAACGAAACCTGCTTTGCAAGTCTTTCGGGATAGCTTATATCATCACAATCCATGACTGCGATATACTCTCCTCTTGCCCTATCTATAAGCTTGTTTTGACTTATGACTATCCCTTGATTTTCACTGTTTTGAATCAGAATAATTCTTTCATCATCATACTCTTTTATAATATTGACAGAATTATCTTCTGAGCAATCATCTATTATAAGCAGTTCAAAATCAGGAAAAGATTGATTTAGTACACTGTCTATAGCCTCACGAAGGTACTTTTCCCCATTATAAACCTTCATAATGACTGAAACCTTAGGATTATTATTCATACGCTTCTCCATTTATGATTATTTATAATTTTCAGACATTTACTATTTCCGCTCCAAAAGGCATAAGAGATAGCTTTGCAATCTTAAAGCACTGCAAGCCAAAAGGAATACCTACTATAGTAACACAGTATGCGATACCAATGCAGACATCAGAAATAGCCATTGGAATTCCAAGGAATATAAGCCATATAATATTAGCCAAAAGTGAAGGTGCTCCGCCACCAAACTGTATCTCTTTTCCAAATGGCCAGTAACCCAGACTGGCAAACTTAAAGCACTGAAGTCCGATAGGTATACCTACAATCGTGATACAACAGATAAAACCACATATTATCCATGATGTTCCGATAATAATTCCGCCGAGTAAAAACCAAAGTATATTTCCTATTGTTTTCATATTATGTTCCTTTCAGATATCTGAATTTTTTTGTACAAATCCATGTATCTTTTGCTTACATTATCAATCTCAAAATTTTTGTAAGCATACTCTCTTATCTTATCTTTATCAAACTCCGGAAGTCTTCTAATCATTTCTTTAATTCCTTCAGATAGAGCTTCCACACTTTTTCTGTCCACAACTATTGCAGTCTCTTCTGTCACAAGCGAGTTAGCACCTCCCGAACGTGTGACAAGCATAGGATTTTTAAGAAGCATAGCTTCCTGTACAGAAACCCCGGAGCACTCATACTCGCTTGATGATATAGAAAAATCTACCTGCCGCATGATAGAGTAAACCTTATTTCTGTTACACTGGCCATGGAAAATAATCCTATCGGTAACATCCAGCGCTTCTGCCATGTCTTTATAATATTCAAAGTAATCTCCTCCGCCACAGACATGAAGAATTATATCTACATCTTCGTCCTTTAGCTTCTTTATGGCGGGAATCAAATACTGATAGCCCTTAACATATTTATCATAAAAAGCTGCGGTAATTAAAGCATTGGGACACCCGTCCACTTTGTACTTTTCTCCATCATCCTCTACTCCTTCAGGGTTAATGATTCCGTTATATATAACACTGAAATCACAGTTTGGAAAATAACCTTTAAGTCTGTCTTTTGAATCCTTGGAAACGCATATATTAGCTGCTGAATAACTGTATATAAGTCGGGTCCTCATGCGTGTAGGCACATTATCAAGATTGCTCTGCTCTATAGGGCTGTGTTCTGTAACTATGTATGGAATATGAGTAATCTTTGACAGAGCAAATGCAAGATTACCGGCTCCCTGCGCCACATGAGCGTGTATAATATCCGGCTTAAAATCCTTTATAACCTTTTTCCCTGCGTTTATAAGCTCTGCAAATGCAGTAACCGGATTGGTATTTACAGCACCGTAACGATATGTTAAAAGTCCTTTTTCCTTTCCCCTTCGAACCTTCTTTTTATCAGGAACGTCATAAGGAAATAGAAGTGCAACATCTGCATACTTCTTAAGAGCCATAGATTGCTCATAATGAAAAACACCTGCCAGCATTACCGGCGCATCTTTTGGACTGTACCATGTGACTATCATAAGTATTCTTGGTTTTCTATCCATGCTTTTCCTCCAATGTCGAAGTTTTTTTCAACTTTTCATCCCATGTACCGATTGAATATTAGTAGCTACGTTTTTTATTATAACGCTTTTAAGTCAAAAGAGAAAGATATTATTAACTAAGAATCACCTTCGGGTATATGTTTTATTATCTTTTTATTTATTCTAAAGAAAAAGAAGGTTGTTACAGAAAATGACATTATTTCCGCTATAGGAAATGACCACCATACCAAATCTACCCCACCTATTTTTCCCAGTATAAATGCTGCCGGAAGTAGTACAACCAGCTGCCTCATGAGTGAGTTTATAAGACTGTAAACACCATTTCCGAGTGCCTGAAAAAGTCCTCCTGTCAAGATGCAGTACCAGGCAAATAAATAGTGAACTCCTATCTTTCTGAGAGCCGGCACACCTAGAGTTGTCAAGGATTTATCTCCGGTATTAAATATAGATAACAACGTTTCAGGGATAAATTCAAAGGATAAAAAGCCAATAGATATTAACATAAATCCAAAGATTAGGGCGAATTTATAAACACTCATGATTCGCTTACGATTTGCAGCTCCATAATTATATGCGATTATCGGAACGAGAGCTGCATTGAGTCCGAAGAGTGGCATGAAGAAAAAGCTTTGAAGTTTATAATATACCGTAAATACAGCGACCGCACTTGCATCTAAGCCCAGAAGTATCTTATTCATACCGAAGTTCATTATACTTCCGACTGCCTGCAAAAGTATAGCCGGAGCACCTACTATATAAATAAGCTTTATCATATTAAAATCAATTTTAAATCCCTTTAATCTAAGATTGATTTCAGGATTATGCTTAATATTTAAGTACAGACCTATGATGGTTGCTGCCACCTGACCAAATACTGTTGCATACGCTGCTCCTGCAACTCCAAGCTTTGGCATACCGAAAAGACCAAATATAAGGATAGGATCCATGATTACATTTATAACTGCACCTGTTATCTGAGGTATCATGGAAAGACCTGTTCTTCCGGTTGACTGCAGAAGTCTTTCAAGCATAAGCTCAAAGTAAACTGCCAGAGAACAACAACAAATAATGGTGAGATATGTGGTTCCATACTCTAATTTACGTCCTGCCGCACCCTGTCCTGCAATTACTGCTCTTGAGAAAAATACACCTATGATAAGGGAAATTATATAACTAAATACCATGAGTAAAAGTCCGTGCATAGCACAACTGTCAACCTTATTCTGTTTCTTTTCTCCAAGTGCTCTCGAAAGAACCGAACTTACGCCGACGCTTGTTCCTATACCAAGTGCTATGATTATTATCTGTATGGGAAATGCAAGGCCGAGAGCACTTATTGCATCGGTTCCTGCAGATATTCTGTTTCCTAATTCATCATATACCTTTTCCGATGTATTTATCCTTGATACAAATATGCTGTCCACTACATTGTACAGCGCCTGAATAAGATTTGATATCATAAGGGGAAATGACATGGATATAAGAAGCTTCTTAACAGGCATAACCCCCATTTTATTTTCTTTTGACTTACTGTTTTCACTACTCATTTTTTCTGCTTTTCCTAACTTCCATAAAATATTTCTTATAATCCACCCTTTTTGTCAAGACTTGCTTGCGAGTCTTTTGTAGAGTTGCAAAGCAACTCTTGCAGTCAGGAGCTTGAACCCCGACTGAGTTCAAACTCAATTTGCTATCATACACCATTATTTTGAAATCTTCAAGTGATTTTAAGTTACCATATGGAACCCTTATATTGACAACAACGCCCTTCCTTTGGTAAAATAAACTACCTATGTTTAGGCGTAAAATCAAAAGGTCTTTACATAGTCAGATACCACATTTGATCGCGATAAAATATGAAAAAGGAGGGTTTTTTGATGAAGAAAGTAGCTTTTTTAACGAGTGGCGGTGATTGCCAGGCACTCAATGCTGCTATGAGAGGTGTTGCAAAGACATTGTATCATCATTATGGCAAGGATGTAGAGATATATGGTATATTGGACGGCTACAAAGGTCTTATGTATGGTGATTATAAAAAGATGAAACCCAAGGATTTTTCAGGAATCCTTACAGTTGGAGGTACCATCCTTGGAACAAGCAGACAGCCCTTTAAATACATGAGAGACCCTGATGAAAACGGAAATGATAAAGTAAAACTCATGAAGGAAACCTACAAAAAGATTGGTCTTGACTGTCTGGTAGTGCTGGGAGGAAACGGATCTCAGAAGACAGCAAATCTCTTAAGCGAGGAAGGGTTGAATGTACTTCATCTTCCAAAGACTATAGATAACGATATCTACGGAACCGACATGACATTTGGTTTTTACAGTGCAGTAAATATTGCAACAAGTGCGATTGACTGTATACATACAACAGCAGCTTCACACGGAAGAGTGTTTATCGTGGAAGTAATGGGGCATAAGGTGGGTTGGATAACGCTTTATGCAGGTATGGCTGGCGGAGCGGATATAATACTTATACCTGAGCTTCCGTACGATACAGACAAGGTTATAAAAGCATTGGAAAAGAGAAATAAAGAAGGCAAGGATTTCTCCATACTGGCAGTTGCAGAGGGTGCAATCTCAAAGGAAGATGCGGCACTCAGCAAGAAGGAGAGGAAGGCTAAAAAAGCAGCGAGCCCGTATCCTTCCGCATCTTATGAAATCGGTGCTCTGATAGAAAAGAAGCTCGGACAGGAAGTAAGGATTACAGTTCCCGGTCATACTCAGAGAGGTGGAAGCCCATGTCCTTACGACAGAGTTCTTTCAAGCAGACTTGGAGCAGCTGCAGGAAAGCTTATAATTAAGGATCAGTATGGTTACATGCTTGCTCTTAAAAATGACGATATAGTACCTGTAGCGCTTAGTGAGGTTGCAGGCAATCTCAAGATGGTAGATATCAACTCATCGATTATAAAGGAAGCTCAGAATATGGGAATCTCACTGGGAATCTGATAAGCTTTTTAGTTTGGAGTAACAAAAGTGTCATACGTAGCATTATACAGAAAATTCAGACCTTCAGATTTTGAAGATGTTAAGGGACAGGATCACATTGTCACCACATTAAAGAATGAAATTAAGGCCGATAGGATAGGTCACGCATATCTTTTTTGCGGAACCAGAGGAACCGGAAAGACAACAGTAGCAAAGATACTTGCAAAGGCTGTTAACTGCGAAAATCCCAAGGATGGCAGTCCCTGCAATGAGTGCCCTTCCTGTAAGGCTATTAATGCTCAGCACTCTCTCAATGTATCTGAGATAGATGCAGCATCCAATAACGGTGTTTCCAATGTGCGAGACATCATTGAAGAAGTGCAGTACGCCCCTACACAAGGTCGCTTCAGAGTTTATATCATAGACGAGGTGCACATGCTTTCTAACGGTGCATTTAACGCTCTTTTAAAGACTCTGGAGGAGCCACCGCCATACATAATATTTATATTGGCGACTACAGAGGCGCACAAGATACCTATTACAATTCTTTCGCGTTGTCAAAGGTATGATTTCAAAAGAATATCCATAGATACCATATCCGACAGACTTACATATCTTACAGGCAAAGAGGGCGTGGACTTAGAAAAGGGGGCTTCTGACTACATTGCCAAGGTTGCAGACGGTTCTATGAGAGATGCTTTAAGTCTCTTAGATCAGTGTATAGCATTTTATCCTGACGGCTCACTTACCATGGATAAGGTGTTAAATGTACTGGGAGCTGTTGATTCGGCTATGTACGAAAAGCTCTTTAAGTGCCTTACAAGCTATGATTACAGCGGTTGCATAAGCCTACTCGATGATATACAAAATTACGGGCGGGATTTGCAACAATTTATAAATGAGTTCATATGGCATATAAGAAATGTAATGATAACCGGAGCTATAGCAGGAGAGGGTTCGAGGAGACTTCTAAATGTATCCGATGAAGTTTACGAAGAGCTTACCCGTGAGTGTAAGATGGCAACCCAGGAAGAACTTATAAGATATATAAGAGTCCTTTCGGAGCTGTCTTCACAGCTAAAGTACAGTACACAGAAAAGAGTTATAACAGATATATGCTTTATAAAGCTTACCAATCCCCAGATGGATGCAGAAGAGGGGCTTGATAACCTAAGTGTGCGACTGGAAGCAGTTGAAAAAAAGTTGGACAATCCGGATCTTTTTAAAGGAGGCGAAAAGGAAGTAGTTTATGTTAGTGCTCCCGTTACCGAAGAGACAAAGCCTCTTACTGAGTCTCAGAAGAAGGAGTACTTAGCAGCACTTCCGGAGGATATTCAAGGCATACTTAAAAGGTGGAATGAGGTTTGCAAGGCTGCAGGAGTTGTAGCTGCATCTTACCTTTCTGATATAAAACCTATGGAAGAAGATGGAAAACTAAAGCTCGGTTTTACTAAGAACATGGGATATAAGTATTTTATCGGAGAGGATGGAAAGCACAGAGAAGAGCTTGAAAAGATACTTTCCGATTTATCCGGAAAAGCAGTTGAGGTCGTGATAGCTGATTATTCAGAGGATGAGGGAGATATGCGTATCCCTGATCTTTCAGAAATCATAGACTTTGATATAGAATTTAAATAAAAAAATAATTTTACGACAAGGAGAAAATTATGGCTAAAAGAGGTGGATTCCAGGGAGGTATGCCCGGAAACATGAACAATTTGATGAAGCAGGCGCAGCGTATGCAGCGTCAGATGGAGGAAAAACAGAAGGAGCTTGAGACTGCAGAGTATGAGGCTTCAGCAGGAGGTGGAGCTGTAACCGTAAAGATGAGTGGTTCAAGAGAAGTGCTTTCGGTTAAGTTTCAGCCTGAAGTAGTTGATCCTGATGATATCGAGATGCTTGAGGATTTAGTTATGGCAGCTGTAAATGAAGCGCTTTCTAAGGTTGATGAGGCTTCACAGTCAGCTTTCTCAGGTATGACAGGTGGACTTGGCAATCTTCCGGGGGGTCTGTTCTAAATGGAATTGTACGGAGAACAGATGACAAGGCTGGTAGAGCAGCTTGGACAGCTTCCGGGGATAGGACCTAAAAGCGCCCAAAGGCTTGCGTTTTACATAATCAACATGCCTGAAGAAAAGGTTAAAAGTCTGTCGCAAACTATGGTGGATGCAAGGGAGAATGTCCATTATTGTAAGGAGTGCACTACCTTTACAGATGGAGAACTCTGTCCGATATGCTCAAATCCTAAGAGAGACCATGGAGTTATTATGGTGGTTGAAAACCCCAGAGATTTGGCTGCTTACGAAAAAACAGGTCAGTATAACGGTGTTTATCATGTGCTTCATGGTGCGATATCTCCAATGTTAGGGATAGGGCCTGCAGACATAAGACTTCGTGAGCTCATGCAAAGGCTTGCGGGTGATGTGTCGGAGGTTATTATTGCAACCAATAAAAATCTTGAGGGTGATGCAACCGCAACCTATATAAGTAAGCTTGTAAAGCCTATGAATATAAAGGTTTCAAGGATAGCCAGCGGAGTTCCGGTTGGTGGAAATTTAGAGTATATAGATGAGGTGACGCTTTTAAGAGCACTTGAAGGGCGTACCGAGCTTTAACTCATTTTGGGGAAAAGAGAAACAAGGATGAATAAAAATCATAGAGATGATATGAAAGAGTCCGATGAAATGATAATAGATGATAGTGAGCAGAATTTTTACGATGAGGACGACTCCTATGATGAAGATGATATGGAGACTTACACCCGACGGGAAGTAAAGAGAAAAAAGATTATTCGTATCATAGTATTATCATTGATTGGCATTATAATAGCTTTTATAGTCGGTTTTATAATCTTTTATAATTATGGATACTTCCATAAGAAGTTTAATGTTATAAAGACGACTGTGAGGAAGGATAGTAACAGCGTATCTTATATCCCTTATAGGGGTGAATTGTTAAAGTACAGTACCGACGGCATGGCGGTGGTTGCTTATAACGGTGAGAACAGCTTCGATGTGGGCTTTGACATGGTAAACCCTAAGGCTCAAACCGAAGGCAGGTATGTGGTTGTAGCTGATATAGGTGGAAAGCTTGCATGCTGTTTTGATGGACATAAAACCACGAAGCTTATTAATGTTGATTACAACATTATGTCAGCTTGCATATCTGCAGATGGCTATGTTGCGCTGCTGCTTGAACAGGAAAACTCCAATGTTATAAATATCTACAATCCGTTTTCTGCCACAGATATCATGGTAGCCCAAATACCTACCAATATTTCAGACGGATATCCTGTGGATGTGGCTATATCGCCGGATTCACACAGTGTGGTGACGGCCTACGTTTCTATAAATAATGATGGAGTTAATTCTAAACTTTCATTCTATAATTTCAGTGAAGCAGGAAAGAGTGAGAGAAATAATCTGGTGGGTGTGAAGGAGTACTCCGACAAGCTTGTTGCGGATGTGGAATTCATGACAAGTGATAACCTGGTAGCCTTTGATGATAAGGGATTTACTATCTGGTCTGATATGGAATCCCCAAAGGAATCTAAAACTATAGAGGCTAAGCAAGATATCATAAGTGTGTATTCTGACAGTGACTATGTGGGATATGTTGAGCGTATAAGCAAGGAGAAGAACAGTTTCAGAGCAAGAGTTTTCAAGAAAAACGGAGAGCAGATACTGTCCAAAAAATTAGACTTTGCCTATAACAAGGTTTATCTCCAGGATTCGGAACTGATCTTTGTAAATACGGATAGATGTGAGATATATCGTCTTAACGGAACTCACAAATTTGAATATATCACGGCAGAACATATACAGGATTTTCTGCCGGCAAAGGGCGCTAGAAAATATTATCTTTTGGATGATAATAATCTAAAGCTCATAAAATTAACATGGTAATCTAAAACGAAGGGAACTAATTAACAATGGCTAAGAAAGGTAATAAACCTAATAAACCTAACAACAAGAAGCCGGCAGCGGTTAAAACTGCCACCGACAAGAACTCATCAGTAAAAAAATCTTCAACAAAGACTTCAAATAACAGAAGTTCTTCAAGAAATGCAAAGACTGCAGCCTCAGATGCGGCTGACAAGAAGAGATCGTTATTTGTACTGGCTCCTGTTATTGCACTCATGGTATTTATACCTCTTATTGCATATCAGCACGAGTACAGTACAGGACTTGATCAATATTCATGGTATACATCGGTTACAGAAACCACAGACTTCTTCCTGTATCACAAGATGGTCTGGATTATTATAGCTTGTGCATATATGGTAATCTGTATGGGAACACTGTGGTTTATGGCAGATGAGCGACTTACATGGATTAAGCAGATAATACCAATGGCAGTTTACGTTATTATCAGCATTATCTCTGCGTTTACATCCATTAATTCCGATTATTCCTTCAGTGGTATCTATGAGCAGTTTGAGTCTGTATGGGTGCTGGTGGGGTACGGTGTTATGTTTTACTATACCCTTCACTTAGCTAAAAGCGTTTCAAATACAAAAAGGCTTATAAACTGGTTTGTTGTAGGCGTAACAATCATGGTACTTCTTGGTCTTACTCAGGTGTTTAAGCATGACTTTTTCAGAACTCCTACCGGAAACTGGTACATGACACATAATTCTGATGCAGGACTTCAGTTTAATTTCGAACTTGGAAGACCATATCTGACACTTTATAATCCAAACTATGTAGGTTTCTACGGCGCACTGGTGCTTCCTGTACTTGTTGTTCTTATATTTACCACCAAGAAGCTTTGGCAGAAAATATTCTATGCATTTTTATCCATATCTATGTTTGCGATAGTGTTCGCATCACAGTCAAGAGCCGGTATCGTCTGCATGGGAATCTCACTTTTTATTATAGTAATATTTGCAAGAAAAATGCTATTTGCAAAGAAGGCAGTTACAATCGCTTCGATTATTGCTATTGTTGCGGTTGTCGCTTCGTTTTTCATAATCAATAAAGCGAGTGATGGAGTGCTTCTTTCAAGACTTGAAGGAATGTTCTCCTTTAGCGAAGAGGTTCATACTTTAGAGGGTATAGATACGACAGATGAAGATGTTACCATTCACTATGCAGGAAATGATCTTCACATGACAGAAATTGAGGTTGAAGGAAATCCGGACAAGGGCGTAGAGGGTGGATACGCTATAGTATTTAAGGATGATGAAGGCAAGGAGTTACCGATTGATTCGCTGGGCGATATAGATGGAAACGGTGTTCAGGATTATCATATCAATGATGAAAGATTCCCTATAGACTTCCATTATAACAATGGTATGGGCTATGTAACAGTAGTTATTAACGGTCTTGATTATAACTTCTCTAACCATGCGGGCGAGTATAATGAGAAGATAGCTAAGGAAGATAGGTCTTACTACTATTACGCAGGAGGAGATGTGCTCTTTAAGCTTAAAAGTGACTACGAAAAAGTTCCTTTCTTCTCAGATCATTACAGCTTCGCTAATAAGCGTGGATTTATATGGGCTCGTACCATACCGCTTCTTAAAAAGTATTTCCTTTTGGGTAGCGGTCCCGACACATTTATCATAGCATTTCCAAATGAAGATGTGGTTGGTATGAACAATTCAGAGCATATAAATGAAATCATAACAAAGCCACACTGTATGTACTTACAGGTAGGTACCCAGACAGGTGTTATATCACTTATTGCACTGCTTACTCTCTTTATTTGGTACCTGGTGGATTGTGTTCGCATATACTGGAAGCAGAAGTATGATAATTACATGGCTATCATAGGTGTTGGTATCATGGCTTCCGTAATAGGATATCTGCTTGTGTCTCTTACAAACGATTCCAGTATCACTATTGCTCCGATTTTCTATTGTCTGCTCGGTATAGGAACCGGTGTAAATATATACCTAAAGAAGCAGATAAAAGAAAATAAAGAAAAGGAACTTGCAGAAAAAAAGAAAGAAGAGACTCTCGAGGAGTCGGAAGAAAAGTAACAGTTAAAGTAAAAGAAGGAATAGGATTATGAAATCTTCAAAAAATCTTGATCCATTTAAACGTTCTATACTATTTTTAGCCTCTTTTATAGGAGTGTCTTTCATGAGCGTTGCATTTGCATACGTATGGTACCGGTATTATTCCGGTACCATGTTCGTGGTAACCTTCTATAGAAGGGGTCATTATGCTGTTATAGGCATATATTTTCTCATGTTGTTTTTCTTTTCCAACATGTATGGAGGGTTGAAAATAGGACAGCTAAAGAGGACCGAAGTGGTTCTGTCCCAGTTTTTGAGTCTGTTTCTAACCAACTTTTTTGCATATCTGATTATCGATCTTTTGGCCTTCAGGATTGTAGATCCCACAAGACTTATACTTACAATGCTTGTTCAGATGGTATTTGCAACTATCTGGGAGGTATTTACAACTTCTGTTTACAATAAAATTTTTAAGCCCTGGAAAATGCTGCTTATATACGGAGAGAGACCGGCTGCAGATCTTGTTTACAAGGTTGATGAAAGAAGAGATAAGTATGCAATTTACGAAGCCATTAACATAGATGAGGGCATGGAAAAAATAGCCGAAAAAATAAATGAATATCAGGCAGTTATCATAGGTGATATATCTGCCATAAAGAGAAATGATATACTAAAGTACTGTTATACCCATCAGATAAGAGCTTACGTAGTTCCAAAGCTCTCTGATATAATACTTATGGGAGCGGACAGGATACACGTCTTTGATTCCCCTTTCTTACTAACCAAGGGCTATGCACTTAGTTTTGATGAGAGAGTTATAAAAAGATTTATAGATATTATTCTTTCGTTGATATTGACCATTATATGCTCTCCAATTATGCTTATAACCGCAATCGTCATAAAGATTTACGATGGTGGTCCGGTATTATATAAGCAGGTTAGAGTAACAAGAGGTGATAAAGAGTATTATATCTATAAATTCAGAAGTATGATAGTAAATGCTGAGAGTGACGGAGTTGCTAAGCTTGCAACAAAGGGAGACAGTCGTATAACTCCTGTTGGTAAGTTTATAAGAGCTACAAGGATAGATGAGCTCCCTCAGCTTTTTAATATATTAAACGGTGATATGAGTTTCGTAGGACCGAGACCGGAGCGACCTGAGATAATAAAGGAATATGAGAAGGAAATGCCTGAATTTTCCTTTAGAAGCAGAGTTAAAGCCGGGCTTACAGGATTTGCACAGGTTTACGGAAAGTACAACACAACTCCCTACGATAAGTTAAAATTGGATCTTTTCTACATAGAAAATTACTCAGTGTGGCTTGACTTAAAGCTTATTATGATGACTGTAAAGATAGTTCTTAAGAAGGAAGCTACAGAGGGTATCGAGCAGGGAAGTATAACTGCCGAGAAGGAAAGCTCTGAGATTGATGTAAATGAAGCGATAAAGGATTTAACCGAATCAAATAAAGATTTTTGAGAAGGGCGAAACATATGAAAAAAGCTCTGATAGTGACTAGGGTAAGCGGATTTGTTCCGCAATTTGAGATGAACAATGTGCATATACTTCAGGAGATGGGGTATGAAGTGCATTACGCCGCAAACTACGAGATGGTTGTTTACGGTAAGGATAATAAACGTCTTGAAAATACGGGAATTATACAGCATCAGATAGATTTTGAGAGAGCACCTTACCCCTGGTATGTTAAAAAGGCGGCATCTCAATTAAAAAAGCTCCTATGTGATATTGATTTTGACCTTATACATGTGCACATGCCTATGAGTTCTGTTGTTTTAAGGAGCGTAGCCCAAAAGGTGAGGCGTAAGAGTGGAAGAATAGTTCCTGTACTTTACACAGCTCACGGTCTGCACTTTTATACCGGAGCGCCTCTAAAAAACTGGATTTACTATCCTATAGAAAAGCATTATGCAAGGTATACAGACAGATTGATACTCATAAATAAAGAGGATTATATCAGAGCAGAGGGGCACTTTAAGGTAAGAGGGAAGGTAGAGCATACCTACGGGATAGGTATGGACCTTAGTAAATTCAAGGATTATGAGAAGAATAACTGGGACGACGGAGGATTTAATGAACTTAAAGCAACCTATGGTATACCTGAAAATCATCTTGTCATAACCAGCGTAGGAGAGCTTACAAAACGTAAAAATAATATAGTTATGATAAGGGCTATGAGAGAGCTTTTGGATTTACCCATTACTTATCTTATCTGCGGTTCAGGACCGCTTGAGAATGAACTGAGGGCAGAGGTAAGGGAGTATGGCCTTGAAAACAGAGTTAAGTTTACGGGATATATAACCAATGTAAAGGAAGTGCTTATGCAGTCAGACTGCTTTGTGTTTCCATCCCTGCAGGAGGGACTGCCCGTGGCTGTTATGGAAGCTATGGCTGTAGGACTTCCTGTCATAGCAACTGCTATAAGAGGAATAACAGACCTTATAGAGCATACCAAGGGAGGCTACTTAGTGGAAAGCTTTGAGCCGGAGGACTATGCTGTTAAGGTTAGGAGGTTATTTACCGATGAGTACGCTCATTCAGAAGCACACAGAGATATAAGAAGAAGGCAGATGGGTGAGTGGAACAGAAAGCGTATACAGCGCTTTTCCATAGAAGTTGTAGATAAGAAGATGAGAGAAATCTACGCCGAAGTAGAGAAGGAATTTATGTAAATTATGAAAAAGATAGTAATCATGGTATCCACCTACAATGGTGAACGGTATTTAAAAGAGCAATTGGATTCGATATTTGAGCAGGATTGCACAAAGGATAATATAAAAATTTCTGTTTTGGTAAGGGATGATGGTTCTTCGGACGATACTCTTTCAAAGTTAGAAGAGTATGCAAGTACCATGGCAGAAGATGAATATAAAGAGTTTTCCTACTATGCAGGAAAAAATAAAGGCGTTATAAAAAGCTTCTTTGAGCTTATGAGCAAAGCCCCTGAAGCCGATTATTACGCATTTTCCGATCAGGATGATGTATGGCTTGGCGATAAGCTTTCCCGTGCCATAAGCATAATTGATAAGAATTCTTTTGTAGAAAAGAACGGAAGAAGCAATGAAATAGCATATCTTTACACCTGTGCACCACTTCTTGTAGACAGTGAATTAAATATTATAGACTCGAATATAGACAGAAGTGATCCGGAGCCGTCATTTAAAAATGCACTTATAGAAAATATATGTGTAGGGTGCACCGAAGTTTTCAATAAAAAGCTCTTTAATATTGTAAATGACAGATTTCCCGAATTTACCATTATGCATGACTGGTGGCTTTATCTTACTGCTTCCTGCTTTGGAAAGGTTTATTATGACAATGAACCAGGCATCCTTTACAGGCAACACGAGGGCAATGTCCTCGGCATGAAAACAAGTCATGTAAAGGAATTTAAGGAAAGAGTAAAGCGTTTCAAAAAGAACAGGAATAATATCAGTAACCAACTTGCTGAATTTGTAAGAATTTTCAGACCTGTACTTGAAAGTGAGCTTTATGAAGCTGAAGCAAAGGAAAGCTATAAGCAGATATATGATGAGTTCTTTTGCGATGTACCGATAAATGCTCATGCCATATACTGCTTAAAGCTTGCAGATGGATTATTAAATGTAAAAAACAGTCCTGCAAGGAGAATAGAATTCTTAAAAAAAGCCGGTATATACAGGCAGAGAACCATAGACGATATGATATTCAGAGTTATATTACTTATGGGAAACTATTGATTTATAGGGAGATAAAAATGTGTTAGATAAGATAAAGGCTCTAAATAAAGAGTATGGAACCGTAACGACAGTAAAAAAGGTAAAGAACAGGTTCCTTATGAAGTACGTTAAAGGAAGAAGAGATTTTTCTTATACACCTTCTAAAAACGAACACATGGAAAGAAGTGTGGCAGGACTTATGAAGAGGACAGACTTCCTCATAAGTATAGTTGTACCACTCTACAATACCGATATTAATATGCTTTCCGAGCTTCTTTCAAGCGTGAAGAATCAGAGCTACAAGAAGTGGGAGCTAGTGCTTTACGATGCCAGCGATGATGATAACAGAAAAAGAAGTGTGATGATAGAAATATTTAAAAGGCAGATTCAGAACACTGAAAGTCGCTTGGTATACAAGAAAGCTGCTGATAATAAGGGGATTTCCGAAAATACCAATGAAGCTATAAAGCTATCTGGCGGTGAGTATATAGGTCTTTTGGATCATGATGATCTTTTACATCCCTTTGCAACATACTACATGGCAAAGACTATATTTGAAAAAAGGCCTGATTTTATATACAGTGATGAGCTTTCTTTTGAGGGAACTACTGACAGAGTACAGAGCGTACACTTAAAGCCTGATTTTGCATGGGAAAGCTTTAGAAATAATAATTACATATGCCACTTCTGTGTATTTGAAAGAGAGCTTTTCGACAGAGTAGGAGGCTTTAGAAGCGAGTATGACGGAAGTCAGGATTATGATCTTTTCTTAAGAATGGCAGGAAAAGCAACTAATATTTATCACATACCAAGAGTTCTTTACTTTTGGCGCCTAAGCGAGCAGTCTGTGGCAGCAGGAGTGTCTGCTAAAAATTACGCCGTTGAAGCAGGAAGGAAAGCGCTCGAAGATTTTCTAAAGTCAGAAGGGCTTAAAGCTGCAGTCAGTGCTTCCGATGAGTATGGCCCCTTCTATACGGCTCATTATACACAGGATCAAAAGCAAAATGTGGTGATATGCTGCGAAAATGACAGTGTTGCTTCTTACATAAGACAAGATATCAGTAATCTCGAGGAGGATTGGCTTGATATAAGCATATCCACAGGTGTTTCTGAAAAACTAACTGAGTTAGCAGGTGAAAGCAAAGAAAGAACAACTTACATCTTTGTTAGGAAGGGCTTTACCTTTACAGAGGATTGCGGGGGCGGCGCATGGATTAAAGAAATCATAGATTGCTTAACACCTAAGGACGTTTTTATGGCAGGAAGTGTGACTTATACAGAGTCTAATAAAGTAAAGCAGGCGGGATACAATTATGAAAAAGGTAGCAGCTTGAAAATTAAAGCTTTTGGTAAAAACTTTAAAGCCAATGATCCCGGCTACATGAACAGATTAAAATTCAGACAAAGTGCATCTTTGCTTGGAGGGGGGATTATCGCTCTAAAGGTTGGAGATAAAACCTATCCCATAATAAAGGAAATCTGTCAGGCTGAGGCAGAGAGAGTATTTTCACTGAGAGGATTTATGAATATTTCTGCGTACCTTTCAGGACTGGGTGAATTATCTGTTGTCACACCTTTTGCAGCTATGATTGATGAAAGTGATGATATACAAAGAGATTTTATAATAGATAAAAAGTACGCAGACAATCTTTTGGAAAAGGACAGACTTAGGAACCCACTTATTCGAAAAGCAGGTAAGTATTGCGGAATACTGTAGATATATGTTAAAATCATACTTTGGTTTTACAGATTACTATAATTACCTTTACATAGTTAGTTACAGCAGATAATTGGAGATATATTATGAAGCAAAAAAACAGCGGATTAGCCCTTTTTTCCATGGTTAAAAAGAGTATAGATAACAGAACCATGATATTTAAAATGGCTAAAAATGACTTTAAAACCAAATACGCAGGTTCATTTTTAGGTATATTCTGGGCTTATACGCAGCCGGTGGTTACCATACTATTATATTGGTTTGTATTTCAAGTGGGATTCAGAAGTCAGCCACAGGGAGAGTACCCGTTTGTACTTTGGCTTACAGCAGGCCTTGTTCCATGGTTCTACTTTTCGGATGCATGGAACGGAGCAACCGAATCTCTGGTAAGCTATAGCTTTTTAGTGAAAAAGGTTCTCTTTGATGTTGAGATTCTCCCACTTATTAAGATTGTAGCAGCATTTATGGTAAATGTATTCTTCACTGTGTTTTTACTGATAATCTTTATGTGTATGGGCTTTATGCCTACATTACATGCTCTTCAGATAATATACAGTCTTATCTGTATTACAGTGCTTGCATGGGGACTAGGTTATTTTACTTCAGCAGTTGTTGTGTTTGTAAGGGATCTAAAGCATTTCTTACAGCTGCTTTTACAGATACTTATGTGGGTAACTCCTATTATGTGGAATTTTTCCATGCTTCAGAGTATTCCATGGCTTGAGAAGGTAATGATGATAAATCCCATATTTTATATAGTTCAAACCTACAGAGATGCTCTTTTTGGAGGCCCCTGGTTTTGGGAAAGAGGCCTGTGGACCATATACTTCTGGGTTATTACACTTCTGCTTTGTGTATTCGGAGCAGCGGTATTTAGAAAGATAAAGCCACATTTTGCAGATATATTATAGTTTAACTCAGTCGGAGAAATCCCCCACCTCTAAGCTTAGGTGTAGGTGGGGGTAGAACATCGCTTTTCGGAGGAAACCGTTTTGAGTAAAAAGAGTGATAATATTAATAATAAGAATAATGAAAAGCTTCCGGGTTCCATAAGGGTTTCAAATCTGTCAAAGGTTTATCATCTTTACGACAGAAATATAGACAGGCTAAAAGAGGTTTTTTCCCGAAAGACCTACTCGAAGGAGCACTATGCCCTTCACAATATAGACCTTGAAATAAAGCCGGGTGAAACCATAGGTATAGTCGGAATCAACGGTTCCGGTAAGTCTACCCTTCTAAAGCTGATAACAGGTATTGTGTCCCCAACTGAGGGGGAGGTAAGCGCCTATGGTAAGATAGCAGCCATGCTTGAGCTTGGTGCAGGTTTTAATCCTGAGTATACGGGAATCGAGAACATATATCTAAATGGTACTATGATGGGCTACAGCGAGAAGGAGATGGAGAAGCGAGTGCCTGCGATTGTTGAGTTTGCAGATATCGGAGACTTTATAAACCAGCCTGTTAAGACCTACTCAAGTGGTATGTTTGCGAGACTTGCATTTGCCGTATCCATAAATGTAGATCCGGATATACTTATAGTTGATGAAACGCTTTCCGTAGGTGACGCGAAGTTCCAGGTTAAGTGTATAGATAAGATGAAGCAATTAAAGGAATCAGGAGTTACCATACTCTTTGTAACCCATGCTATAGAGCAGATAAAGAGATTTTGCTCGAGAGCTATATGGATTAAGGAGGGTAGAATCAGAGCTGATGGTGAGGCTGCACAAACTGTAGATCTTTTCGATAATTTCATGAAGTATGGCGAAAGACCTGAGGGTGAGGAGTTTAATCTGACTAAATTTACTTTGCCCGAGGATCCTGAGTGCCTTGCAGGAATCATGAATGTTAAAATTAATAAAGACTTATTTAATTGTTTCGATACATTAGAGGTTGAAGTGACCTATGATATATACGATCCGGACATGGTAGATATGCAATTGGGAGTGGCTATATACAGTCTCGACAGGACTATATATGTATACGGACCGAATACAAACCTTGATAAGTTCAGTATTCCTCAGGAGCAGGGAAGATATGTGGTTACTTACAAGATCCCTTCACTCACACTGCTTTCCGGAGATTATTGCATAGATGTCGGTATATTTAACAGCGACGGAATAGTTAATCTGGACTATAAGAGCAGCTGCAGGACATTTTCCGTAGTTAATGAATATGTTTCAGAGGGTATGATACACTTTGATCACGAGTGGATCATAAATGAAAAGATGGTAGCAAATAAGGATTAAAATGAAAAGAATAATAAAAAAAGCCGGTACATTTCTCAGAGTTCTTTTTAAGGAGGGGCCACTCGTACTTATGCATACCAGTGTACAGGTACTGGAGAGAGACAGGGGCGAAAATTATAATATATGGATAAAAGAAAAAGAGAAAAGTATAACGGAGACCTTAGAGCTTTCCCATAAGCCTAAGATTTCAGTAGTTGTACCTGTTTACAATGTTGAAACAGCTATGCTTAAGGATTGTATAGAATCCGTACTTAATCAGACCTATGATAATTGGGAGCTTTGTATAGCTGATGACTGCTCTACCATGGAGAGTGTGAAAAATTGCCTAAAGGAATATGAGGATAATGAAAAAATCAAGATAGTATACAGGGAAAAAAATGGGCACATTTCCCTATGCACAAATTCCGCTATAGAGCTTGCAGATGGTGAATATATCGCATTTATGGATTGTGACGATACACTAAGTCCTAATGCGCTTTACGAGGTTGCCTGCAAGTTAAATGAGGATAATACTCTTGATTTTATATACAGTGATGAAGATAAAATAGATGAAAACGGTAAAAGACGTCATGAGCCTCATTTTAAGCCGGAGTGGTCTCCTGATACCTATATGTCACTTAATTACACCTGCCACTTAGGTGTATACAGAAAGAGTATAGGTGATGAGATAGGGTGGCTCAGAAAGGGCTACGAAGGGGCACAGGACTATGACTTTACTCTAAGATTTACCGAAAAGACTGACCGTATCGGGCATATACCTAAGATTCTTTATCATTGGAGACAGAGAGCAGAGTCAACTGCTGTTAATCCGGAAGCAAAGGGCTATATACTTGAAACCGCCAAAAGAGCAAAGGAGGATGCTCTTTCAAGACGTAATATACAGGGAGAGGTTGAGTATATCTCTGAGATTTACCAGTACAGAGTAAATTACGCATGTGCGGGGAATCCTCTGGTGAGTGTGATAATCCCATCAAAGGATAACTTTGAAGTATTTAAGAGGTGCGTAGACAGCCTGCGTGAAATAACCGAGTATGATAATTATGAAATAGTTCTCGTAGATAACGGTAGCAGCGAGGAGCAGATGGAGCGCTATGCAGCCTACTGTAAGAAATACGCTTACACCTATGTTTACAAGGAAAAAGAATTTAACTTTTCTTTTATGTGTAATCTTGGTGCTGCTCACGCAAACGGTGAACTGTATCTTTTCTTAAATGATGATATTACCATAAAAGAAGGTAAGTGGATGGAGCGTATGGCGGGGCATGCTATGCAGTCCCATGTGGGAGCTGTAGGAGCGAAGCTTTTATATCCGGATACGACCCTTATCCAGCATGTAGGTGTTATAAGCTTTGTGGCAGGACCAGTTCACAGTCTGTGTCAGATGGATGATACACCTATTTACTATTTCTGCCGCAATAAGATTGAGTATAACTACAGTGCTGTAACTGCAGCCTGCCTCATGGTAGATAAGAAAAAGTTTGAAGAAATAGGTGGATTTGATGAAAGCTATGCAGTTGCCTACAACGATATAGACCTGTGCTTTAAGCTTTTCGAAAAAGGATATTACAATGTAGCGAGGATGGACGCTGTTCTTTACCATCATGAATCATTAAGTCGCGGATCTGATACTATCAGTCCTGAGAAGATGAAGAGACTTATAAAGGAGAGAGAAAGGCTTTACAGTGCACATCCGCAGTTCAATGCCTATGATCCTTTTTACAGTCCCAATCTTACTATGGAGAAGGGAGACTTTAGTCTAAGTATAAAGACAAAGGGATCCTATGGAAATGTTCACAAGGTATCTGCTGACTCCTTTAAGGCAGGAAGAAGTGATGCATTTAAGTATCATATCGGACTTTTATCTGTTCGTGAGCCTAGTGTAAATATATCCGGATGGTGTTTTGACGACAATAAAAAGTATAACAATATCTCAAAGGTCTATGTCATACTTAAGGGACGAAAGAACTGTTATATCGCTGATACAGACAAGGAGTACTCTAAGGACTTTAATCTTTATTCAGAAAAGAACAGAAATGTGAGTCTATGTGGCTTCAAATGTCGCATAGCAATGTCTGAGATAGATGAGGGAGAATATAAGTTATGTCTTGTAAAGGGAGGAATGCTTTACGAGACAGATCAGAGTGTATATATAGGGAATTAATATATATCAGTTGAGGAAATCCCTGACTGATGTCATGTCTTAAGGCAAGTGAGTTTTACCTGAAAAATCCCGGAGAGTTAGGAAAATGAGCAAAAGTAAGAATAAAAATAAAAACAAACAACCTGAAAAACTGCATATCCTGATGATAATTATAACTCTTCTTCTGTGTGCCTTAGTGGAGAGCTTTTTCTATAATTCATTTAAGTACGACAGGTCATACACAAAGGAAGCCTGTGATGTCGGCAGAATAACTGATATTTCAGGCTATACTCAGACTGATTCACACTTAGAGCCTACGGATGAAGATCCTCACTTTACCATAGTTCCGGAAGTAAGATTCGTAAAGAGCATATACTTAGAGCTGGGAAGCCCTGCAGGTGCAGATATAAATGTACGTATCTACCACGCTGCTCCGGGAAGTAATTTTTCACAGACCAACTCTACGAACTTTCTTATTAAGCAGGGTGAAACAAGTATAGAATTAGATATAGAGGATGGAATCTACGATAAACTCAGATTCGATATAGACGGAGGTTTTGATTATAAGGGAGTGACTATAGACGGAGCTAAGTTAATAAAGGCTTCCGGTCGCTCTACAGCAATGCTTGTAATATTTGCTGTTTTAGACCTTTTACTTTTGTTCTTATTGATATTCAAAAGATTTGATATCAAGGAATATGCGCTTTTAAAAAGATTTTTAGGTTTCTTTGATACAAAGAGCAATGCTCTCGAGAGCTTCGGAAAGAAAAAGAAGATTACACTTATCAGATTCTTTACGGTCTATGCTCTGGTTGTGGGAATCGCTTACTCATTTATCATACCTATCGCACAGGTACCGGACGAGCAGATGCACATAAGACTTATAACATATGAATTTGGTATCAGTGGTTTAGAAGAACAGTATATAGATGAAATGAACTCCGTAAATACAGGAGCAATACTTATAAATACAGCGGTAAAGGAAGATTTTGACGCTTATATAGACAGTCTAAAAATCCCTATGGATAAGTCAAAGCTTTCCCTTAATCTGCATTTTACACCTACAGTTATAAGACACTTACCGGCCTGCGTAGGACTTTTTTTAGGAATCCTTCTCGGGCTTCCTGTGCTTGTATGCGTGCAATTATCTGAGCTTACGGCACTTATCTTTTTTGTCATTATGGGAAGACTTACACTAAAGCTCATGCCTGTAAAGAAAGAAGTGATGTGTGCCATCATGCTTCTTCCCATGACTCTGCAGCAGTGTGCATCCATAAATTACGATTCAACACTTATGCCGGTTTGTTTTTTGTTTGTGGCACTGATGTTTAATTATAAGTATGTTCGACAGGAATTACACTGGAAAGATACGATTATTCCGATTATCCTTTTGATTGTGATAGCAATAACCAAGGTTCCTTATGTGCTTCTTGCGCTACTGGTATTTGCGATTCCATCTTCCAAAATCATATTAAAGCTTGGAAAACATGCAATCATGCCATTTATAAAGAAATATAAGATATTTATAATAGCGGTTTTGGTGCTGATTTTTGCCGCAGGGCTTTATGTTGCAAGAAACACCCAGTATATAATGCTTTTAAGAGCATGCATACTTGAGCCGAAGGATTACTTAAGGATAATGTACGGTACTTTAAAAGCCTACTTAGGTTCTTATGTAGTGAATTTTGTAGCTTGCTTCGGATGGCTGGATACACCTGCATCACCGGTATATATCGTATTTTCAATGATCTCTCTTCTTTTACTTGCTCAGTACGAAGGACAGGGAGAGAGAACATATGGCATTAATAAGGGCTTTAAGCTTTTCAATTTTATTCTGGCAGCAGGTATGGTAGTTCTTATAATAACCATAATGATAACATGGAGCTTTAATATAGACGAATTAACTGATGTAACTACGGTGGACGGCATGAGAAAAGCACTTGATAAAGTGAATTTCTCGCTGGGAGTGCAGGGAAGATACTTTATTCCGTTTGCATTTTGCGGATTTTTCTCGCTTTCACTTTTCACCATCAAGCGAAATCGACTACTTGTATATCAGATATTCTACTATGTAATAGAGGCTGTATACACAGTTTGGCTTGTGCTTGGAAGATACTGGAACATCTAATGCAGTCAGGACTTAAGCCCTGACAGTGTTAAACACTCCTCGTGGTTGCACACGGATGCGGATGTGTAAATGTCTGCTAAGGCAGACCGGTATCCGGAACACAAGACACGCGAGAGAGTCTTGTGCTTAAGAAGGGAGGTTACTTATGGAAAAGGATATATTATCTATTATTCTTCCTGTTTATAACGGAAGAAAGCATATCGAGCGTTGTATAAAAAGCATATTTAGGCAGACCTATGAAAAAATCGAGCTGATAATACTTGATGATGGCTCAACAGATGATTCCTACGAGGTTATAGAGAAGCTTTTGAAAAAATATCCAAAGTATACTGCTTTCCGCAATGTACGCCTTATACATAATGAAAACATGGGAGTTGCACGCACCAGAAACTTAGGCATCAGCCTTGCAAAGGGAAAGTACGTAACATTTGTAGATCAGGATGACTTCATAGCATCCGGCTACTGTGAAGCTTACATGAGAGAAGCGTGCCTTTTTGAAGAAGATATTATCGTAGGCGGTTATGAAAGAGTAAATTCAAAAAGAAGGATAATAAAGAGAGTTCGTCTTGCAAACAGGGAATTTGATGTTTTTTTAGTCATGGCACCATGGGCTCATATATACAAAAGAAGCTTTTTAACGGAAAATGATATCAAGTTTCTTCCATCTGCAATTGGCGAAGATGTTTACTTCAATATACTTGCTTACTCTCATACAAAAAATATTAAAGCTATAGATAATATTGATTATAAATGGTATTATAATGAGGAATCAGTATCAAATACCAAACAAAGTACCATAAATCCAAACGTTCGTCCCGATAAGCTTTTAAAGCGGATTATATCGGATGTTGATAATAAGGATTACCTCTTAAGCGATGAGGTTGAGTACTTTATGATCAGGTACATATGCTGGTACATGCTTTTTTCATTCAAAGGAAGCACGCCCCTTGATATAGAGCGTATGCATGCTAAGCTTAATCGCCTTTTATATGAGTGCTATCCTGATTGGAAGACAAATCCCTACTTGCTTTTAAGAAAACCAGAGGGTGAGGATATAAAAACATATGGGATTGTTATGGCTTATCTGGCCTTAGATAGAGTAGGAGTAGCACTCCCTCTTATGAGTGCGATTACCGGTTTAACCGGGTATAAGAAGTAAAAAAAGGAGACTCGAAGTATGGGTGCAACCGTGGAAACACCAAAGTTCAGTGTGATATTATTGACCTACAATTCTGATGATGATAGTATAAAGATGACTATAGACTCAATTCTTAAGCAAAAGGACTGTCATTATGAGATCATAATTGCAGACGATGCATCTCAAAATGATTGCGTAAAGTTCGCAAAATCTTACCTCGAAGAGTGCAAAGTAAAAGACTATAAGTTTTTAGGTCATGAAGAAAATGTAGGAACCGTAAGAAATATATATGATGCCTTGCAGAAAGCTGCAGGACGATATGTAAAGTGCATAGGAGCGGGAGATATGCTCTTTGATGAATATGTCTTAAACAAAGTATATACATTTATGCGATTTAGAAAACCTACCATGTGCTTTGGAAAGATGAAAGGTTATACACTTGATGAGGGACGATTAAGCTTTACGGATATCTGCCTTCCTTATGATATAGAAGCATTTGTGTCCGAGGATATCAAGCGTATCAGAAGAAATATTATAGTAAATCACGGCTGGATAGTCGGCGCCGATATGTTTTACGACAGAGAGAGATTTTCAAAGCTTCTAAAGGTTTTAGTCGGAAGAGTAAGGTACTGTGAAGACTTTTTACAGCTCATACTCCTGCTTTACGGTGATGAGATTCTCTTCATAGATGAACCGGTTGTTTACTATGAAATGGCAAACGGAATATCCACCAATACAGCTTCACAAGCTACATCACGCATGATGGAGGATGTAAAAGCCTTCAGTAAGTTGCTTATGGATAAATACTCTAAAAATTATTATGTAAGACAGGGAGACAGGATGTTTACCTGGCAAAAGATAGAGAATACCAGGCTTCGTCAGATAAAAATCTTTTTGGGAAATCAGAATTATGTACATATGCTCTTAAAAAGCAGAAAACAAAGGGATTTATATGCCATTACAGAGAAAGGCTTCTTAGAAAGAAGCGAGGAATTTTCCGAATGAGTTAAAAGGAGGAAGATATGCAGGTTATAAAATATGCATTTCAGCAGCATGGTGACTCCAGAGGCCAGCTTGTGGCACTGGAGGAAAATAAAGACATACCCTTTGAAATAAAGAGGGTATACTATATGTATGACACCGGAGAGGGGGTCAGAAGAGGGTTTCACGCCCATAAGTCTTTAGAGCAGATTCTCATATGTATACATGGAAGTTGTAAGATACTTATGGACAATGGATCGGAGAAAAAGATAGTTTCTTTGGAAAAGCCGTACGAAGGCCTATATATAAATAATAATATATGGAGAGAAATGTATGATTTCTCGCCGGATGCAGTGCTTATGGTACTTGCTTCTGATTTCTACAAGGAAGAGGATTATATTAGAGATTACGATGAATTCTTAAAGCTTGTACAAGAAACAAAGGATAATAATTAGAGAATAAAAGAACGTGATAACAATAAAGATAATATGATAATAGGAGAAACAGTAAGATGAGCAGTGTTATCAAGGTGCCATTTGTCAGCTTCAAGCCATTGGAAGCAGAGATAGGGGATGAGATAAAAGAAGCATTTGACAGAGTGATTCAAAGAAGCTGGTATATAGGCGGAATCGAGGATGAAGAGTTTGAAAAGGCATTTGCGGACTATGTAGGAGTTTCGTATGCTTGTGGAACAGGTAACGGATTAGATTCTCTCATGCTTTCTTTAAGAGCGCTTGATATAGGAGAGGCAGATGAGGTTATAGTTCCGTCCAATACTTATATTGCTACAGCGCTTGCAGTAACATATACCGGTGCAACTCCAGTATTTGTGGAGCCGGATATACGTACATATAACATAGACCCTTCTCTTATAGAAGAAAAGATTACCGAGAAAACAAAGGCTATTATGCCGGTACACCTTTACGGACAGCCTGCTGATATGGATCCTGTTATGAAAATAGCTGCAAAGCATAAGCTTTACGTGATTGAGGATTGTGCTCAAGCCCACGGAGCTTACTATAAGGGAAAGCGTATCGGAAGTTTTGGGGATTTGGCAGGATTTAGTTTTTATCCGGGCAAGAATCTCGGAGCGCTAGGTGACGCCGGAGCTGCTGTTACAAATCAAAAGACACTTGCAGATAAGGTTAGAGCTCTTGGTAATTATGGCTCAGATTATAAATATCATCATATATATAAGGGTGTTAATTCCAGATTGGATGAGATGCAGGCGGCTTTTTTGAGTGTTAAGCTTAAGTGTCTCGATAAAACCAATGAAGACAGAAGAAGAGTGGCAGCTGCTTACCTTGAAAATATAAAAAATGATAAGATTATCCTACCTTATGTAATGCCTGAAACTGAACCTGTATGGCATATATTTGCTGTACGCTCTGCGGACAGAGGAAGATTAGAAAAGCACCTTTCAGACAGAGGTATAGGGTATAATAAGCATTATCCGATAGCTATGCATATGCAGGAGTGCTATAAGGATCTAAATATAAGTAAGGGATCACTTCCTATAGCCGAAGAAATAAGTGAAACTCAGCTGAGTCTTCCTATGTACTATGGTATGACAGATGATGAAGTAGGTGCGGTTATAGATGCCCTTAACTCATTTTAACTCAGTCGGAGAAATCCCTCACCTCTAAGCTGTAGGAAGTGGGGGTTAAGAAAAATATATTCAGTCCGAGAGAAAGCTTTTCGGAAATTACAATGGAGAGATTAAAATGTCCCAAAAACATGAAAATAACAACAAAGGGCGAGACTCGAGGTTTGAGTTACTTCGCCTTTTACTTATGTATATGGTAATAATACTGCATTATAACAATAGCAAGATGGGTGGTGCATTTGACTATGCTACAGGATATTCTTTATATCTATTAAAAGGGTTTGAAGTAATAAGTATATGCGCAGTAAACTGTTTTGTTCTTATAACAGGGTACTTTTCATGCAAAGCTACAAAGGTTACTTTTAAAAAGCCTGTTATGCTCATTCTCATGGTCATAGGTTATCAACTTGCAGGACTCATCGGTCAGTTCATAACCGGTGCCGTTCCATTTTCACTATATACGCTTATTTGGGGATTGATACCTGCAAACTGGTTTGTGACTATGTTTATAGTGCTCTACCTTATTTCGCCTTACCTTAATATAATAGTAGAAAAGCTTGAAAGAAATGAATTTAAAAAATTCTTATTACTTATAGGGACAGCTTTCTTTATCTACCCCACTGTAATGGAAGCATTCTTTTCCATAAAGACAGGAAATTCAGCTTTTATGGGGCTTGGAACAGTGACAGCACAAAGCTCTTCGGGAGGATATACTATAGTTAATTTTGTCTGTATGTACATGATAGGAGCATATATACGTAAGTTCAGCATTTCATGCAGTACAATCAAAGGGACAGGGATATTTGCAGTAGCATCATTATTAGACTTTCTATTCTCGATGAAAAGCAATAACTACACAGCATACTCTAATATTCTCGTGGTGATTCAGGCTGTATCTCTCTTCCTTATATTTGCATCCATAAACATAGGAAGTGTAAAGATTATTAATAGTCTGGCCAAATCATCCTTCAGTATATATCTTATACATACAACCGGCTTTATGATTACTGTATTCTGGGGAAAGTTTTCTATACCTGAGCACAGTGCAGGAAAAGTCCCGGAAGTGCTTTGTAATCTGCTTTTAAGCGTAAGCGCTATGTACATAGCATGTCTTATTATAGATTATATAAGAAGGGGAATCTTCTGTTTGATAAAGAATTTTCTTCATAAGGAATAATAATTTTTTTAAAATGTGTTTCAAATTTGAGTAAAGCATATAAAGACCATAAATAAGCAAAAAGCCCATAAAACTGACAAAAAAATGAACGACAGCGTAAGAAAATTGTAATAAAAAAATGATAAAAAAGACTTGAAATCTAAAAAATGGTGTGCTATAGTTTGCGCATAACACGGGAGGAGACATATGAAGAACTCAGATGTCAAAATCCTAAATGTTAATATAGAGGGGGTAGGCAAGTAGTTATGCGTAGAACCTCTAATAATAAATTATTTTTTCAGAAAGGAAGATATATCATGAAAAAAAGTATTACAAAAGCAGCAGTTGCTACTCTTTCAGTTCTTGCAGCAGCAGCAGTAGCAGCAACACCAGCTCAGGCAGCTAAAAAGCCTAAGAAAGTAATCGTAAACACAGTTAACGCAGCAGCAGTAGCAGTTAAGGGTAAGATCAAGCTTAAGGTTGCTACAAAGCCAGCTAAGGCTAACAAGAAGGTTACTTACAAGGTAGCTAACAAGAAGATCGCTCAGATCAACAAGAAGGGTGTTTTAAAGGGTAAGAAAGCTGGTAAGACAGTTGTTACCGTAGTAAGCGCTAAGAACAAGAAAGCTAAGGCTAAGGTTAATGTAACAGTAGTTGCTAAGAAGAAAGCTCTTAAGAAGCTTAAAGTAGCTAACAAGAATGTAGTTGCTACAGAGCAGGCAGTTGCATCAGTTAAGGTTAAGTTTAACTCAAAGAAGGCAGCAGCAGTTAAGGCTGGTAAGATTAAGGCTAACAACAAGAAGCTCGTTAAGGTTGCTAATAAGAAGATCGCTTCAGTTAAGGCTGTAAAGCTTAACGCTAAGAAGGGTGTCGTAAACATCCAGCTTAATGCTAACACAGTTGGAAAGACAAAGGTTACTTATACTTCACTTTTCGGTAAGTCAGTAAAGGCTAACGTAGAAGTTAAGACAGCATCTACAGGTGCTATCGTTCCAGCTAAGAAGAATGTAGCTACAACAGGTACAGCAGTAGCTGACCTTTACACAGCATCTACAATGCCTGCTACAGCATCAGTTACAGTTTCAGGTGCAGCAGCTGGTAAGGATAAGCTCATCATCAACAAGAAAGCAGTAAGCCTTCTTACAGCTTCAGTTGCATCATCAGCTTCTATCTACAACAAGTTTGTAAATGCTAATAACAAGACTACAGCAATCGTTGGTAACGTAACAATCAAGTTCGGTGCTAATGCTAAGACTGGTTCAGAGACAAAGGATGTAACTATTACAGGTGCAGGTACAGCAGTTGATGGAACTTACACAGTAGCTGGTACAAAGATCAATGAAAACCTCTACACATTCAAGTTCACAGGTGCTAATAAGATGGGTTACTTCGCAAACGCTGATACAATCTACCTTGAGAAGGCTAAGGTTGACGGTAAGGATGCAATCATCGTATCTGCTAAGAACGGTAGAGTATTCACATTCTCAGCTGACTCAGTAGGATTCACAGCTGGATCACAGGTATTTGCAGCATAATTTAATCCATAGAGATTGAGTTGTATATAGTAATACCGGAATATACAATTGATGATTAATTGGTCCCCCGGCTATGTAAATCATAACCGGGGGTTTTTTTGAGTCTTAATTAGACATACAGGTAGTGGAGTTTTATGAGAAGCTTAAGTAGAAAAATGACAAAACAATTGAATAAAAAGATTATATCCGTAATATGTATATTTTTTGCTTTTATTTTGACTCTTGGTATGTCTGAAGAGGCATACGCCGGAAGCATAAATGCTAATGAAGCCAGCGTTATAGCGGCAGCCGGTTCGATATTTGAGTATCAGGGAAACAGATATATAGCCGCACCCGGCTATATAGACAGATTAAGTGCCAAATTAAGTAGTGATGATACCGACTTGACAGCAGAACAGGCGTCATCAGCTATAGGAGCTATTTACGATAATATACCGACAGGTGTGGATAAGGGATATCTTACACTTATAGGACCTGCAGAGCCTACACCGGCTCCTACGGTTGAACCTACACCTGAAGTTGATAAAAACGAAAAAAAGAAGGAAAAAGATAAAAAGGATAAAGATAAGAAAGACAAAGATAAAGACAAGAAGGATAAAGACAAAAAAGATAAGAAGGATGATACATCCGATGTTGCAGAACAACCACAGTATACAGAGCCTCCGGTTGTTGTTATCGATCCTACCAGAGAACCAAACAAAACCACCGATATCAAGGTGGAAGAGGAAATGAAGGTTATTGATAATGAAGTAAACCAGCTCGATATACAGGGAAGTAATTATGAGTTTGCAACCTCTGTTCCTGTAACAAGTGCAGCTGCAACAGGAGATAATAAATTTGATATGGATATGGTTAAGGCAACTGAAGCCTTAAAACTTCTAGAGCAAACCGATCCTTCAGATATTATCAGAAGTATCAAAAACGACTTTGTTTATCCGGTGGCTCTTGGTGCAGGAATTGCAGCAGGCCTGCTTTTTATCGCCCTCATTATATATATTTTTTTAAAGAAAAAGAAAAACTTTAAGAAAACTTTGGTTTCAGTTGCAGGGATACTTTTAATGTTTGCCGGTGTGACAGCCATCAGTGTTTCTGCGATAGGAGCTTACTGCTTCGCGGATTCTGAAGTTCTTATAAATAGTATAGCAAGAGAAAAATATTATAACAAAGTATATAAAACACTTAATAATAATGTAAATGACGTGTTAACATCTGCCGGTTTTGAAAAAGATGTTTTAAAAGAGCTTATCAATGAAAGATCAGTTTACTTAAATGGTAAGCTTTCTCTCGAAGCAACATTTGATAAAGGCAGAAGAACAGACTTTTTGGATGTTCAGAATACGGTATATGAGATGCTTAGTCATCACATAGCCGATCAGGGGTATTATTACACTGAAGAGGTTAAGGCCAATACAACCAATATTTCAGGACTTATACAGGCAATATACAGAGATAGCCTTAAGTTTACCTATGCTGACAGTCTGAAGAAAAATATTAAGAGCATGCAAAAGAATTTCCTTTGGATAGGTATCGGAGGACTTATATTATTGATTTTCGGCTTGCTTTTATTATTATTCACGCAGAAGTATATACACAGGATAACCAGACTTTCGGGACTTTCGTTGATAATACCGGGAATTTGCATAGGTGGTAGTGTTGGATTATATATATTACAGGGTAAGTCAAAGAAGTTAAACTTAAGCCCCGGAGATTATAAGGATTTCTTCTCCTATTATGTTAAGGGAGCATCAGAGTTTACTTTGGCGGTATGTGCCATATTAGTTTTAGTAGCAGCAGCTTTGATAGTAATTACATATCTGTTAAAATCTACCAATAAGTTAAACAAATTTGTGATTTGGAGATATTAATTGTCAAGACTCGTTTGCGAGAAAAAAGGTGATGTAATGGGGTTTTATGATATTCATACTCATATCCTTCCGGGAATCGATGATGGCTCCGAAAATATGGATATGACCATAGAGATGCTAAAAAAACAGGTTAGTGAGGGAGTTACTGATATAATTGCAACTTCTCATTATGATACGCATCACAATCTTCAGGATTATGATAGGATTAAAGCTCTTACAGAGCAGGTTCGAGAAGAAGCCGCTAAAATAAGTGAAAATTTGACAATCTACACAGGAGCAGAGATTCTTTACAGCAGAAGCATAAAGCAGCATATCAAAGAAGGAAAGATTCACTCATTGGCGGATACTGATTACTTCTTGGTAGAGTTTTATCCGAATCAGGGGTACTCTGACATAGAAGAAGCTTTAAATGAGATTATTATGCTGGGAAAGATTCCTGTTATAGCTCATCTTGAAAGATATCAGGCATTCTTTGGCAGGATTGACAGAGTAAGAGAAGTTGTTAAGATGGGTGCATATGTGCAGATTAATACAAGCTCTTTTATTGGTGGTTTCTTTGATAAGAGAGTAAAGTTTTTAAAGAAGCTTTTGCAGGAAGATTTAATTCACTTTGTGGGAAGCGATTGTCACGACGTGAATTCAAGAGCGCCTATGATGGAGAAGGCTTATAACTTTTTAGTTAAGACAGCAGGAAAGAGACAGGCTGAAAGAATAGTTTATGACAATCCCCGTAAGCTAACAGAGGGAGAATACATATAATAATAACAAACAAGGAGAGAAAAAATGCCTAACGATCAGAATACAGAAGAGATGGAGATTGACTTAAAAGAGATATTTCTGCTTCTTTTATCGAAGTGGTGGATAATACTTCTCAGCGGTCTTATATTAGCAGGTGTTGTAGGAACCTACAATAAGTTCTTCGTAACACCGATGTACAGCTCAACTACTCAGCTTGTAATAGTTGGTAGCACAAGTACTATTACATCGCTCACAGACCTTCAGATAGGTTCTTCTCTTACAAAGGATTATATAATGGTTGTTAAGTCAAGACCTGTAGTTGAGAAGGTTATTGAGAATCTCAAGCTTGACATGTCTTATGAACAGCTTCTTTCCAGGGTTCAGGTGACCAATGAGGCTGAGACCCGAATACTGAGTATATCCATAACGGATGCGGATCCATATATGGCTAAGCAGATAGTGGATCAGTTCGCACTTGTATCTAAAACAAGAATTGCTGAGCTTATGGATATAGCAGAGCCTGGTATACTTTCGGCAGGTGTTGTAAATGAAAACAAGGTTTCTCCTACAACAGCTAAGAATGCAGCTATAGGCGGTCTTTTGGGAATAGTTCTTTGTATGGGTGTTTTTATCGTTAGATTCCTTCTGGATGATACCATCAAAAGCAGTGAAGATATTGAGAAGTATCTTGGTCTTACAACCCTCGCAATCCTTCCTTACGAGGAAGCCGGCGTAGAGGAGCAGAAGCGTGAAAACGCAGAAAATAAGGTAAAGAAACGAGAAAGACAAAAAATAAAGAAGGAAGGAGAGTAAAGCAGATGAAAAGTATTAAATTCGGTAAATTTGATAAATTCAGTAAGCAATCTGAAGAATATTATAAGACTCTCCGTACTAACTTAGGATTCTGTGGAAGCGATATAAAGATAATAGGCTTTACATCTACCATTCCAAATGAAGGAAAAAGTCAGGTAACCTTTAACCTTGCTTTTTCTCTTGCAGCAACCGGTAAAAAAGTGCTTATAGTGGATGCAGATATGCGAAAGTCGGTTATAGTAGGTCGTTATAAATTCGGTGAAGTTGATGCAGGCCTGACTCACTATCTTTCAGGACAGAAGAAGCTAGAGGAAATAATATATTCAACAGATCAGGAAAATATACATGTTATCTTCTCAGGAGTTCATGCTCCAAATCCTACTGAGCTTTTAGAGAATAAAAAATTTGAAGATATGGTAGAAAAACTTAGAGATGATTATGATTTTGTCCTTATAGATACACCTCCTATAGCATCTGTTATAGATGCGGCTGTAGTTGCTAAGCATGTTGACGGCATGATTCTTATAATATCAAACAGCGAAGTAAGCAGAGGCATGGCAAGAAGTGCAGTGGAGCAGCTTAGGATGTCCGGTTGTAAGATACTCGGAGCCGTTCTCAATAAAGTTGCTCTCAGTAAGGGTATCTACGGTAAGTACTATGGCAAGTATTACGGTAAGTACTATGGCAAGTACTATGGAAAATATGATAATGAATAAAAGGTTTATTAGCACTCATTATAAATGAGTGCTAATTTTTTCTTGACTTTTTTAATATCGGGGTATATTATAACAATCAGTGGTAATAATAAGGTCAGTTAGGAGGGAAATAAAAATGGCTTTAGAAAAGGGTAGTTTATCAATTGAATCGGAGAATATGTTCCCGATTATTAAAAAATGGTTATATTCAGATCATGATATTTTTATAAGAGAGCTTATATCAAATGGCTGTGATGCTATCACAAAACGTAAAAAGCTCGATGCTATGGGCGAAGCAACTCTTCCTGATGGATTTAAGCCGGAGATTAAGGTTATCGTAAATACAACTGAGAAGACTCTTAGCTTTGTAGATAACGGTATTGGCATGACGTTTGATGAGGTAAAAGAGTACATTAATCAGGTTGCTTTTTCGGGAGCAACTGATTTCCTTGAGAAATATAAGGATAAGGATAATGCAGATCAGATTATCGGTCACTTCGGACTCGGTTTTTACTCAGCATTTATGGTAGCTGAGAGCGTTAGTATCGAGACTCTTTCTTATAAGGGTGATGCTGAACCTGTACACTGGGAGTCTGAGGGTGGTATAGATTTCACCATGGATAAGGGCGTGCGCGATGAAGTAGGTACAACTATTACACTTTTCATGGCTGAAGATTCTCTTGAATTTGCAAATGAGTACAGAGTTAAAGAAGTTCTTGAAAAGTATTGCTCATTCATGCCTGTTGAAATCTTCGTTGAGAAGGAGGATGGCGAGCCTAAGTACGAGACTATCGACGAAGCAGATTTAAGGGATGATGATACAGTAGTTGAGTATATTACAGAGCCTGCCAAGACCGAGGAAAAGGAAAATGAGGACGGAACCAAAGAAACAGTTGAGATAAGTCCTGAAAAGAAAAAAGTAAAGATAAATGCTCGTCCTGTTTCAGTAAGTGATACCAATCCACTCTGGATGTGCCATCCAAATGAGTGTTCAGATGAAGATTATAAAGACTTTTATCGTAAGGTATTTAAGGATTACAGAGAACCACTTTTCTGGATTCACTTAAATATGGATTATCCTTTCAACTTAAAGGGTATCCTTTACTTCCCTAAGGTAAATACACAGTATGATAACCTTGAGGGCGTTATAAAGCTTTACAACAGCCAGGTATTTATAGCCGATAATATCAAGGAAGTTATCCCTGAGTTCCTTATGTTACTTAAGGGTGTTATAGATTGTCCGGATCTTCCTCTTAACGTAAGCCGTTCAGCTCTTCAGAATGATGGTTTTGTAAAGAAAATCTCAGATTACATTACCAAGAAGGTTGCTGATAAGCTTTCTGGTATGTATAAGACAAAGAAGGAAGATTACGAGAAGTACTGGGATGATATCAGCCCATTCATCAAGTTTGGATGTCTTAAGGACGATAAGTTCCGCGAAAAGATGAAGGAATTTATAATTTTTAAGGATCTTGACAATAATTATATTACTCTTCCTGAGTATGTGGAGGCTGATGGGAAGCTTATTGAAAAGAGTGAAGAGACTGAAGAAACCGAAGATAAGAAAGATGATACAGCTGCAGAAACAACTGCCGAAAATAAAGATGCAGATGATACTGATAAAGAGGAAAGTGCAGAAAACGCTACATTTACAGTATATTATGTAAATGACTTAACACAGCAAGGTCAGTATGTAAATATGTTTAGGGAGCAAAAGCAGAATGCCCTTATTTTGAGCCATACTATTGATCAGCCTTTTATATCACAGCTTGAGCAGTCTGAGATTGAGGTTGGAAGTGATAAGAAGAAGTACAATGTAAAGTTTGTGCGCGTGGATTCAGAGATTACTGAAGAGTCTGTAGCTGAGGCTGATGAAGAAGAAATAAAGGCTATGCAGGAAAAACTTTCTGAAATCTTTAAGAAGGCTCTTGGCAAAGAAAATCTTAATGTAACAGTTAAGTCCTTTAAGGATGAAGAGATTTCTTCCATGCTTACGGTTTCAGAGGAAACCAGACGTATGCAGGATATGATGAAGATGTACAGTATGGGTGATACTGCAGGCATGGATGACATGTTTGGTTCAAGCGGAGATCTGGTACTTAACTCTAACAACAAGCTTGTCAAGTACATAATAGATAATCCGGAAGCTGAAAATGTAAATATGTTCTGCGAGCAGCTCTACGATCTTGCAGTAATTGCCAATCGTCCGCTCTCTGCAGAGGCTATGCAGAAGTTTATAAGCAGAAGCAACAAAATACTTGGAGAGCTTCTGTAATATATCAAAAAAATCAATAAAGTCTTGAAAAATATAATGTGCTATGCTATCATATCTGCTGTGTGCTTTGCTTTATATAAAGCATTAAGCCGAGGTGTGGCTAAGTTTGGTATAGCGCTGCGTTCGGGACGCAGAGGTCGCAGGTTCAAATCCTGTCACCTCGACTATAAAGACCCGCTCCTTAAAATAATGGGAGCGGGTTTTTGGTTATATCACAGAGTTATCGAAAGGAAGAATTATTTGGAGGTAGTTATGTACAAAAAGGTTTCTACGGACTTAAACTTCGTCGATCGTGAAAGAGAAGTTGAAAATTTTTGGAAAGAAAATAAAATCTTCGAGAAATCAATGAAGATAAGAGAGGGTGGTCAGAAGTATACATTTTATGACGGACCGCCAACAGCTAACGGTCAGCCACACATAGGACATGTGCTCACTAGAGTTATAAAGGACATGATTCCGCGATACAAGACTATGAAGGGTTACTACGTTCCAAGAAAGGCAGGATGGGATACACACGGACTTCCTGTAGAGCTTGAGGTAGAAAAGCTTCTTGGAATTGATGGTAAGGAGCAGATAGAAAGCTACGGACTTGAGCCATTTATAGATAAGTGTAAAGAGTCTGTATGGAAATATAAGGGTATGTGGGAAGAGTTCTCAGGCAGAGTAGGTTTCTGGGCTGATATGGACGACCCATATGTAACTTATCATGATGATTTTATAGAGTCAGAGTGGTGGGCTCTTAAGCAGATTTGGGATAAGGGTCTTCTTTACAAGGGGTTTAAAATTGTTCCTTACTGCCCACGTTGCGGAACTCCTCTTTCATCTCACGAGGTAGCACAGGGTTATAAGGCTGTTAAGGAGCGTTCTGCCATTGTTAGGTTTAAGGTTAGAGATGAGGAGGCTTACTTCCTGGCTTGGACTACAACTCCATGGACATTGCCTTCTAACGTTGCACTCTGTATGAATCCGGAAGAAACGTATGTTAAGGTTAAGGCTAAAGACGGATATACTTACTATATGGCTGAGGCTCTCTTAGATGCTGTTCTCGGAAAGCTTGCTGAAGGCGATGAGAAGGCTTATGAGATTTTAGAAACTTATAAGGGTAAGGATTTAGAGGGCAAGGAGTACGTTCCACTCTTCGATTTTGTAAATGAAACTGTTGAAAAGCAGCATAAAAAGGCACATTACATCACAGTTGATGATTATGTAACCATGTCAGATGGTACAGGTATAGTTCATATCGCTCCTGCATTTGGTGAGGATGATTCACGTGTGGGCCGCAATTATGACCTTCCTTTTGTACAGTTTGTAGATTCTCATGGTAACATGACAGAGGAAACAAGCTACGCCGGACTTTTTGTCAAGGATGCTGACATGCCTATATTAAAGGACTTAGAAGCTGCCGGACTCCTTTTTGACGCACCTAAGTTTGAGCATGATTATCCGTTCTGCTGGAGATGCGACACACCACTTATTTACTATGCTCGTGAGTCATGGTTTGTAAAGATGACAGAGGTTAGGGATGATCTTGTCAGAAACAATAACACAGTTAACTGGATCCCTGAGTCAATAGGAAAGGGGCGTTTCGGTGACTGGCTTGAAAATATACAGGATTGGGGTATCTCACGTAACAGATATTGGGGAACTCCTCTTAACATCTGGGAATGCGAGGGTTGCGGACGCAAAGAGTCTATAGGCTCAAGAGCTGAGCTTAAGGAGAGATCCGGACTTGATGATGCAGATAAGATTGAGCTTCACAGACCTTATATTGACGGCGTTACATTTACCTGTCCTGATTGTGGGGGTGTTATGAAGCGTGTGCCTGAGGTTATTGACTGTTGGTTCGATTCAGGTGCTATGCCATTTGCCCAGCATCATTATCCATTTGAGAATGAAGATCTCTTCCATGAGCAGTTCCCGGCGCAGTTTATATCAGAGGCTGTAGATCAGACCAGAGGGTGGTTCTACTCACTTATGGCAGAGTCTACACTTCTTTTCAACAAAGCTCCTTATGAGAATGTAATTGTTCTCGGACATGTGCAGGATGAGAACGGACAGAAGATGAGTAAGTCCAAGGGAAATGCAGTGGATCCTATGGCCGCTCTTGCTGAGTACGGTGCAGACGCTATCAGGTGGTACTTCTACATCAATTCAGCTCCTTGGCTTCCAAACCGTTTCCACGGTGGTGCAGTTAAGGAAGGACAGAGAAAATTCATGGGAACCCTTTGGAATACCTATGCATTCTATGTTCTCTATGCCAATATAGATAATTTCGAAGCATCTGACTACAAGCTTGAGTACGATAAGCTTCCTGTTATCGATAAGTGGCTTCTCTCAAAGCTTAACTCTACGGTCAAGGCAGTACAGGATAATATGGATGCTTATAAGATTCCTGAAACAGCTAAAGCACTCTCAACCTTTGTTGATGAGATGAGTAACTGGTATGTACGTCGCTGTCGTAACCGTTTTTGGGCTAAGGGTATGGAACAGGATAAGATTAATGCCTACATGACCCTTTATACAGCACTTGTAACCATATCAAAGGCGGCTGCTCCTATGGTTCCTTTTATAACAGAGGAGATTTACTTAAATCTTGTGGCAGGACACGAGGATGGCGCACCTGAGAGTATACATCTTTGTGACTTCCCTGAAGTACATGAAGAGTACATAGATACCGAGCTTGAGAAGAACATGGAACAGGTTCTTTTGATAGTTAACTTAGGACGTGCATGTAGAAATACAGCTAATATAAAGAACCGTCAGCCTATACAAACTATGTATGTAAATGCTGATCAGGAATTATCGGAGTTCTATACAGATATAGTTCGCGAAGAGCTTAATGTAAAAGAAGTAAGCCAGGTTGATAACATGGATAGCTTTATGACATATAGCTTTAAGCCACAGTTAAAGACTCTTGGTCGTCGTTTTGGTAAGGATATAAATACCGTCAGGGAAATCCTTGCAAATATAGATGGCAATGCGGCTATGAAGGAACTCAATGAGAAAGGAACTCTTACAATAGAGGTTAATTCTAATCCTGAAGAACTGACTAAGGATGATCTCCTCATAGAGACAGTTCAGTCAGAGAGATATGTAACTTTAACCGACCACAATGTAACTGTGGCTCTTGATACACATCTTACTCCTGAACTTATAGAGGAAGGATTTGTTCGTGAAATCATAAGTAAGCTTCAGACCATGAGAAAGGATGCCGGTTTCGAGGTTATGGATGTAATCAAGATCGGTGTAAAGGATAATGAAAAAATCGCCAGTCTTATGGAAGGTAATGCAGATGAGATAAAGAAGGCTGCCATGGCTGATTCTATCACATCCGGTGCATCACTCGGCTATGAAAAGGAATGGAAGATCAATGGAGAAAAAGTCACTCTCTCAGTCGAAAAGCTTCAGTAGTTTTTTGAGTAATAAAATAAAAGAATTTAAAAATTTCAGTAAGGCAGATATTATAATTATCTGCCTTTTCTGGGTTATATTGGCGGTAGCCCTATTTGGCCGTGCTTACAGGTTTGGGATTGTTCCCGGAGACATAAATCAGGACGAAGCATTTGCCGGGTACAATGCTTTCACGCTGGCCCATACCGGTAAGGATTCATTTGGTAAGAGTATGCCTGTTTACCTTGTTGCATGGGGGTCCGGTATGAATGCACTTGAGTCTTACTTAGCAATACCCTTTATATGGATTTTCGGAGCAAAATCCTGGGTTATAAGGATACCTATGCTCATAGCGTCCTGCTTTTCAGTAGTGACTGTCTATAAACTTTTTAAGACATTTGTTAACCGTCACGTAGGCCTTTTTGCCATGTTTTTTGTAAGTGTCATGCCATGGCATATTATGCTTTCAAGATGGGGCTTAGAATCTAATCTCGCTCCTGCCTTCCTGATATTTGGTATGTACTTTATGCTTATGACGATAAAGAGTCGTAAGTACTATATCGGCGCAGGACTTTTCTATGGTCTTTCACTTTACGCCTATGCAACCATATGGGCTGTTGTACCTTTTATCATATTACTGGAATTAATCTTTGTAATAGTGGTAAGAAGAAAGAGTGAAAAAGGGTATAAAGGAGATGAAAAGGGTTTTAAGTATGAGATTTTTGGATTCGTGATACTTCTTCTACTTAGTGTGCCTCTCATGCTTTTCTTACTTGTCAATAAAACTGACATGGAGGAGATAAAGCTTGGATTTATAACCATTCCGAAGCTTCTTTACTTTAGAGGTGATGAGATAAGTCTCAAGAAAATTCCCGATAACTTTAAGAATCTCATGAATATTCTCACAAAGCAGGATGATTCACTTCCATGGAACTTTATAAAGGACTTTGGAATATATTATAAATTCGGCTTTCCTGTATTTATCTTCGGACTTGTAACTGTGATAGTAAATCTTTTTCGTAAATTCAGGGAAAGAGGGCTCGAGTTTTTCCTGCTCATCAATCTTTTGGCAGGGGTTGTAACAGGGTCTTTAATTACTGTAAACATAAACCGCGTGAATCTTATATTCCTGCCCATCATATGTATATCCGCATATGGAATATGTGCTCTTTGCAATTTAGTAGCATTGATTGTACTAAAGCTCGTGGGTAAAGATAAAAAAGTAAGAGTATCGGACAAAAAACGAAGTAATAAGAATAATACCAAAGAAAATGATGAAAATAAGGCTTCCTTCAAAAAGTTGCTTCCGGGATTTTTTTTGATTCTTCCTGCATGCATCTACATGGTGTTCTTTATAAAGTTTGAAAAGTATTACTTTAGGGAGTATGCTGATGAAATCAGTGCTTACTGGTGTAATGGGCTTTCAGAGGCCTGTGACTTTTATAAGGAGCTTGATAAAGATGGAAATAAGACTTTGATAACATCAAGAAATGTAAGCTATCCAAGGCTTATGTACTACTTAGAAGAGCCGCTTGAAGAGTATTTAAGCACAGTTCAGTATACCAATTACCCAAGTGCATTCTTAGATGTAGCCTCCTACGGAAGGGTGAACTTTTACCCGGATACCAATGCATCACCTGCTTTGCATGACGGAAGTACCGTATATCTCGCAGATTATAGCTTTGTAGACACACCTCTTTATGCAGGTCTTGCCTCGGCAGGGTACGAATATAAGCAGTTTGGTAATTTTGTAATGTGGTATTAAGGAATTGAGCGAAGTGGTTGATTTTTTGTTAATTACAAGATAATATATCCGTAGTAAACTAGATTTTATCCAAAAGAAAAAAAGAATTTACTTAAGATAGTAAAAATAGACAAAATAATATATAAATATATAAAAAAGCATGGTAAAAATGAACAAAATTTAATAGATTTTTATCATGCTTTTTGATATAATACCATTATACGTTTAAATAACGCAAATTTAAGGAGGGTTTTACTTATGAGAAAATCAATCAAAAGAGTTATAGTCAGCGCTCTTTCAGCTGCTATGGCTTTATCTGCAGCAGTTATGCCTACTCAGAAGGCTGACGCTGATGTACTTAAGGAGGTAAGCACAGTTAAGTCTTCATCTTATCGTGCTTATATCGTTGTACAGCAGGGTGGTACATACGTGTACAGAGATCATTGGTATGGCAATAATAACAAAACTAACGTACTTAACAACAAAACTGTTAGCTACGCACCAACCAACCCGGATGGTTCTTCAGGAACAGCTTCAGATGTTCCTTATTCACCGCTTCTTTACTTGCATCATGCTGATTTAACAGATGCGAATAATGCTATCCTTTTAAAGGGACCGGGAACCAGAGTTGAGATTACTGATGCTCTTATCACAGGACCTGGTACTTACAGCGTTCGTATCGATATTCCTGAAGCATCCGCTAATGTTTTCAAGTGTTGCCAGAAGGAAATCACATGTGCAGAAACCAATTCATGCTTTAACATGATTGGTATTGCAACTGATATTCCAAGACCGGATCCAAAGGATCTGGATGCTGTTCCAACTGTTGGTACTGCTAAGTTTACCAATGTTGAGCTTTACTTTGACGGTAAGAAGATTAAGAGTATAGCTGAGTGTACAGCTGAGAACGGTGGTCTTGCAAATGATTCAGGTGTTAAGTTTATAGCAAGAGGAGTTCAGACTACAGGATTTACATCAGGTAACTACTATACACCTATGGTATTTAATACATATGATAAAGAATCAAATACAGCTTCTGTAGTTAGAATCCGTGGAGATAAGTCCAATGCAGCTGACTTCCCTGAGATTAAGGATGTTCCTACAAAGAGCCTTGAAGTTCGTTTCACAATCGATGGAGATATCTTCGATCCTGCTGGAGCAGCTTCTGACTCAACAGATGTTCTTAAGCAGGCTATAGCTAATGCAGTTGCTATCGATGCCGGATATCAGAACAAGGTTAACATGGGAACCACAGTTAATGCTGATGGATCATTCTCAACAAAGGTTCAGACCTATGATGCCAACCTCAATGCAATTTCTGCTCAGACTATCGGATATAGTGCTGATGGTAAGGTTTTAGGTGCAACAGCTGCAGCTGTTACACAGACAAAGAACGAAGCTGCTAAGGTTACTTATACACCTGATGCTGTTGGAACAACATTTACAGCAAACGGTAATACTTACAAGGTAACAAAAGCTGCTACAGTAAGTGAAGATAAGACAAAGGTAACAGGTGTTGGCGAGGTTGCTCTTACAGCTGTTTCTAACGCTAAGGCTGTTAACTCAGGTGCTATAGTTGATAACGGAAACTTCTCATACAATGTTACAGCTATCAATGCAAAGGCATTCTCAAAGGCTAAGAAGGCTACAAAGATTGTTGTTGGTGCTAAGGTAACAACTATCGGAAACAATGCATTTGCAGGATGTAATAAGCTTGCTAATATGAAGATAGCTTCTAAGGTGCTTAAGAAGGTTCAGGGTAAGAAGACATTTAAGTTCAAGAAGGCAGTTACAATCAAGGTTCCAAAGGCTAAGAAAGCTGCTTACACAAAGCTTATCAAGAAGGCGGGCGGCAGCGCAAATAAGATTAAATAATAGAATCTTTTAAGATTTTTCACGATAACAGGATGTTATCGATTGTTTTCCCGGGAGTGTTGCGGGTGTTCGCGCCTCTCGGGTTTTTTTTACTCAGTCGGAGAAATCCCCCACCTCTAAGCTAGATTTTATATACACAGGGAAAGAGTTAAAAGTACATAATAAGTGCAAAAAAGTACAAAAAATAACCAAAATTGTGCAGTTGTTTTATGTGGTATACCATAATATAATTGAGATTAAGTAAAACCTAAATTGTATATGTGTTGTCATGTAAAAAACAACGATAATCCATTATTAATTACGAAACGGAGGACCATATGAGAAAGGTATTAAAGAAAGTATTAACTAGTGTATTAACAGGGGCTTTAGCATTATCAGCTGTTACTATTCCTGCAAATAATGCAGGTGCTATAACTAAAGAGCCAAGTGATGTGAAGAGTAGCTCTTACAGAGCTTACATCATCGTTCAGCAGGCAGGAACCTTTGTATTTAGAGATGCATGGTACTCAAAGAATACAGGACTTGAGAAAACAAGCTTTGAGTACTCTGAAGCAGATGGAAAAGGTGGAGTTACAAAGCATGCAGACGGAGCATTTTCACCACTTCTTTTCCTTCAGCATTCAGATCTTACTGATGGAAAAACCAATGCAATACTGGCAAAGGGACCTACAACAAGAGTTGATATTACAGATGCTGTTATTAACAAAGCGGGTACTTACAGTGTTCGTATAGATATTCCTGAAGCTGCTCAGAATATATTTACCTATTCTGATAAAAACTGGGAGACTCCTGAGAGAGATATAGATCCTGTTTCAAACAGCTTCTTCAATATGATTGGTGTTGCAACAGATATACCAAGACCTGATCCAAGAGATCTTGCAGCAGTTCCAACAGTTGGAACAGCTAAGTTTACTAACCTCGAGCTTTACTTCGATGGAAAGCTTGTAAGAAAGATTGCTAATCCTACCATTGAAAACGGTGGCATCAAAAATGATCCCGGTGTTAAGTATATGGACAGAGGTCAGAAGGCAGAAGAATTATCATCAGGTAATTATTACACACCTATGGCTATAAATATCTACGATGACGAGAATAATACGAACAGCCTTGTGCGTATATGCAAGGATAAGTCAAATGAAGCTAATGTATCTAAGATAACAGAGGTTCCAAAGAAGAGTATTGAAGTAAGATTTACAGTAGAAGGTGATTTCCTTGATCCTAACGGACCTGCATCTGACTCTGTAGAGGCTCTTAAGCAGGCTATAGCTCATGCCAATACTCTTGATGCAGCTTACAAGAATAAAGCAAACATCGGAACTACAGTTAATCCTGATGGTTCATTTAAGACAAAGATTCAGACATATACTGCAACACTTGATGCTGAGTCGGCAGTTGAGCTGAATTATAATGCAGACGGAACAGTATCAGGTGGTGCTGTAGACGTAGCAGTAGAGAAAACAAAGACAGAGGCTGCTAAGAAAGAGTATAATCCGGACGCAGTTGGAACAACATTTACAGCTAACGGAAATACATATAAAGTTACAAAGGCGGCTACAGTAAGTGCAGACAAGGCAAGTATCACAGCTAATGGTGAAGTTGCTCTTACAGGTGTTTCTAATGCTAAGTCAGTTAACTCTGGTGCAATAGTTGAGAACGGAAGCTTTGCATACGATGTTGTATCTATCAATGCAAAGGCATTCTCAAAGGCTAAGAAGGCTATAAAGATAGGTATCGGAGCTAAGGTAAAAACTATCGGAAATAACGCATTTGCAGGATGTAAAAAGCTTAAAAATATAAAGATAGCTTCTAAGGTACTTAAAAAGATTCAGGGAAAGAAGACATTTAAGTTCAAGAAGCCTGTAACAATCAAGGTTCCAAAGGCTAAGAAGGCTGCTTATACAAAGATGATCAAGAAAGCCGGTGGAAGCGCTAACAAGGTTAAGTAATATTTTACTATAAATCTTTACTTATAAAACAGTAAAACTCTATACCTTCTAAAAACCCCGAAGTTTGCGCTCTTCGGGGTTTTTTCGCAGCAAAGAATTCCATCTTTTCAATTTGACAAAAATCCTTATATTGCCTTACAATTTGGGTATTACATTTTGAAATAATTTTTATTTTGTTAAAGAAAGGGGATAGGAATGACAGATATTACAAAATCAATTATCAGTATATCGGCAGATGATATAATATCAGAGATAGATGAAAAACTATATGGTTCATTTATAGAACACTTAGGAAGAGCTGTGTACGGTGGAATATACGAGCCGGAGAATGCTAATTCAGATGAATCCGGTTTCAGAAAGGATGTTTTGGAAGCTGTAAAAGTACTAAATATCCCTGTAATACGTTATCCGGGTGGGAATTTTGTGTCCGGTTTTAATTGGGAAGACAGTGTTGGTCCTCGAAAAAACCGTCCCAGAAAGCTAGAACTTGCATGGCGCTCTGTGGAAACCAACGAGGTTGGCCTGGCTGAGTTTGATGAATGGACGAAAAAGAGTGGAGCACAGATTATGCTGGCGGTAAATCTTGGCACAAGGGGTGCAGACGAAGCCAGACAGCTTGCTGAGTATTGTAATATGTCGACAGATACGTACTTTGCAAATCTCAGGCGTTCACACGGACACGAAGCCCCCTATAATATTAAGTATTGGTGTCTTGGTAATGAGATGGACGGTCAATGGCAGATAGGCTGTAAAACCGCGGATGAGTATGCGAGAGTTGCAGGTGAAGCTGCCAAACTCATTAGACTTGTGGATGAGAATGCCAAATTTATCTTCTGTGGCAGTTCTCACCCCTACATGGAAAGCTTCGGTTCATGGGAAAAGACGGTACTTTCGAAGTGCTTTGATTATGTGGATTATATATCTCTTCACTTTTACTTTGGTAATCCCGACAACCGCACACCTGACTACCTGGCTTCATCCATTAAGATGAACAAATTTATAAATGATGTTCGAGGGTTTATAGAAGATGTAAAAAAAGAAAAAAAGTCTGATAAAGAGATTTACATATCATTTGATGAGTGGAACGTCTGGTTCCACAGTAATGAGCATGACAGTGAAGAAAAACCATGGCAGATAGCTCCGAGGCTGTTAGAGGATCATTATAATTTTGAAGATGCACTGGTTGTAGGAAGTCTCCTTATCACACTTATTCAAAATTCAGACATTGTAAAGATTGCCTGCCTTGCGCAGCTTGTAAATGTTATTGCACCAATAATGGTCGAGCCGGAGGGTCTGTTCCTGCAGACCACATATTATCCTTTTATGCATGCTTCAGTTTACGGCAGGGGAACTGCACTAAAGGTGAACACGCTTTGCGCCTCCTACGATACGGACGAAGCTAAGGATGTTCCTTATCTGCTTTCAGCGGCTGTCAAAAATGATGATGGAATTATTACAGCTTTTATCCTGAATCGTTCCCTTGATTGTGATATAACAACTCAGCTAAATGTGCCGAAAGAATACAACCTTATAAAACACATTGAGCTTTATCATGATGATCTTAAAGCAGTCAATTCCCTTGAAAACAAGGATTGTGTAACTCCAAGGGAGGTAAGTGTCGATAACTCCGGTTTTGTCACCTTAAAGAAGCACTCATGGAATGTGCTTATATTTCACAGATGATAACTTAAGAAATACTCACATATTCTTCAATAGTTTGTTTGATAATCGGTAAAACATAGTTTTCTAGTGATGCAAAACTATCGATTTCGATATTATCGGTTTTGCTGTTACCTATTATAAGTCCGGTCGTATTTATAAGGGCATGAATGGCAGAAACGAGAGCAAGATTACCCTCGGATATTATGTCTTCGGGACTTTCCTTACACTTAGAATAATCAATATCATCAGCTATCACCACAACCGCAGGAAGAAGCGCTTCCGTAAGCTTGTTGGCTGCGTCCGTATCTCCCTTAAGGAGCCTGAATACAAGCTCGTCAGCATAAGGGTCGTCAGGACTTAAGCCTTCAAGTTTATTTAATTGCTCTATATATTTTTCCGTATTCTTACCTACTTTAGGCTTTTGTTTCTTTGGCTCAAGCTTACCAAATATTTTCTCACTTAGGTCATACTCTTTTGCTTTTCTTATTTTTACTGTTTCTCCCGACTTATATGTATTTTTGTTTTTGTCTGAATTCCCGTTTTTTTCTATTGTTCCTACTTCTTCTATTTCATCGGTCATTTCTTTATTCAGTTCGTCTTTTAGAGCCTTTGCAAACTCGGATGTATCGGGATTATAATCATATCCATCTACATGAACTCCGTATATCTCTAAGTAATCACAGGTAGTCTTAAGCACAGGCTGTGAAAGCTTCTCCACCCCCAGAAACATGTAAAGCTCTTTTAGCGTAATTACATTCTTCTGAGTGCTTGCTACCTCTCTTATAAGTTCCATACTTTCTATAAGATCAGCCATATCAAGGCCGCTATTATCAGTCATTTAGTAATCCCCCTATTGATTAATTTGTTTTTTATGACCATGTTATTTCCGTTTGTTATCATAACATATCTAATTGTCGCACGCAACTTAGAGGGAGTAGTGAGATTAACGTTTAGTATAAATAGAAAGTGAAATGTTAGAATATGAAATTAAAAAAAATAATTTTAGAGGCTGTTTTTTGATTTTGATGAGAATATATATATAGTAGGGTGATTTATGACTATAAGTCGAAATCTTTTTTGACAAAGAATGCAGACGGTAATCAATAGATTTTTCTATTTTTTATCAATTTTCATAATGGGAGGTTTATGAGTATGGATTCAATGAATGGAAATGATATTTATGAAACAAAAGATATAATGATTTGTTCATCTGATAAATTATTAAAAAGGGACTTTGAATTAGTACTACGGAATAACAATATTAATAATAATATTATTAATGTTTTATCAGAAAATGATTATAAACAAAATAAAAAATACATATGCAAAGATATAATATTGATATCAGATATAAAAGATACCTGGAATGATATACATGAAATTAAGAAAATTATAGAAGAAAATACCGGAATTCATGTTATTATTTATACAGATAAATCGGATTTTGTTTATGAAGGTTATGAGATAGGTGTATATAGATATATTGATGATAATTGTTCCGATAAGGTTGATTGTCTAAAAAGAGCTATTTTAAAGGCTTTATCAAATAATAATTCTATTGAAAATAATATGATTTTTAGTTTTAAAGAAGGAAATATGTCTATAAATTATAACAACATAGTATATATAGAAAAAAGTGAAAAGATGCTTCTATTTCATATAGCTGATGGTAAAATATTACACATGCGTGGTTATTTATCAGAAATATACAATCAAGTTAATAATTATGAATTTTTAAAAGTTCATAGGGGTTATATCGTGAATTGCAGGTATATAAAAGAAATAAAAAATCATAATATGTATTTAAAAACAAAGGAAATTATCCCTATATCCAGAAGACTATATGCAGATATAAAAGAAAGGTATGGTGATTATATGCAAAAAAGGTTAAACAGTTAACTTACTACTAACTGTTTAGGCCAAAAGCGAACCGTTTAAGCCAACTGTATTGACCAATCTGATAAAGTGAATTATACTCTTTTTCAAGGATGTACCAGATGCAGATGAAGTATAGGTAATTAGTTAGTAATATATGTGAAGGGTGGTGAAATAGTGTATATGTAAATAATAATCATGCTCTTGAGTATCATTTAAATACAATTATAAATACACTGGAGAATAGTGTCGAATTTATATAATCTATGGTGTTTTATAATTATCAGTTTTTACTATAAGGAGGTTTTATTATTATGAAAAAATTTTTATTTATTTCTTTGATATGTATTGGTTTGTTATTATGTATAAATGCTAAAGAAGCCGAGGGATATAGTATTCAAAAAAAAGATATTCAGGTTCCACAGGTACAGAATATAGACAATGAGATAATAAGCATTATTAAAAATGCTAAAGAAACTGCATTATATGATGGTAAAAAGGCAGCTTCAATAATTGACGATATAAAAGATGATGATATATATAAATATACAGTTGCTGAAGTACTTGATGAGATGTATTTTGAAAATTCACAAAATAGTGAGCTATATGATTTTGAGGATAATATCAGAAAGATTGGAATACCAATTTCAATACAATATAAAAAAGCATTAGCTGAAAGAAAAAATAAAGATTTAGATTACAATCCTCATAAGATTATTGTTGAATTTGATAGTTCATATTCTACGTCCTCCATGAAAAAATTAATAGATTTCCTTCCCGGTGAAGGAGAACTGGTTATAGATACTTTTAGAATTAATGAAGACTTACCAATAGAAAAACAAATAAAAATTGATTATTCTTTAAGGCAGGATAACAATCAAATCGCAATAATAGATGTAGATAAAGGGCATACTACAAGTAGTCTAATTGAGGAATATCGTAAATATGAAGGCGTTGTGAAATGTTGGAATGATTATTATATAAGTGTAGATAGTGAAACAAATGATACTTATGTGGATCAACAATGGTATATTAATTCTATTACTTCATTTATGTGGTATGCATTTAACAATGTTTTACCAGAACAAAGCAATACATATGTTGCTGTTATTGATACAGGTTTAGATGTTTATCATGAAGACCTAAGTGGGCAATTTTTAGTTAATAATTCAGTTGATGTAACCAATAATTATACTAAATTGGTTAATTCTAATCCACCTATGTCTAGTGAGCATGGTACATGTGTAGCAGGTATAATAAATGCAAAAACCAATAATGGTGTTGGAATAGCAGGATTGGCAAGCATAGAGGAAACAAGTTCAAATATTGGCTTTTTTAACAAATGTAAGATTATGGCATTGAAAGCAAGTGTGATTGATAATAGCGGACAAAGTCAACTTTTAACATCTGCGATTATTAATTCTATTTATTATGCTACTTTTAATGGGGCTGATATCATAAACATGAGTTTTGGATCGGATACTGATAATGGGCTTCAGACGCCAATTGATTTTGCGTATAATGCCGGAGTAACGTGTGTTGCTTCTGCAGGAAATGATAATGAAAGCTCAGAACATTATCCGTCTGATTTAAATCATGTAATTTCGGTTATAGCTATTGACTCAAATGATAACAAAGCATCATTTTCAAATTATGGTAGTAATACGGATATTTCTGCGCCAGGTGTGAATATGTATACAACTTCATTGGGAGATACCTATGTAAGTAAAAATGGTACATCATTTGCAGCTCCTTATGTTTCAGGCGTAATAGCTCTTATGAAACAAGCTGACGCCTCCTTGACACCATCACAAATTGAGAATATAATAATAAACACAGCTACCGATATTGGAGCGACCGGTTACGATCAGTACACTGCCAATGGAAAAATTAATCTTGCAGCAGCCTTATATCAGGTTTTATAATAAACGAAGAAATAATGAAGGGAGTTGATTGATATGAGAAATAAGATTAATATATCAATATTTTTATTTATAGTATTTTCATGTTCTGTTATTGTTATGGGAACTAGTTCAATGGCAAAATCAAATGTTAAGAAAAGAGTAAGTTATACAAAAAATGTCGGAGATAGTTTTAAGATAAAGATTTCTTCAAATATCAAATCGACTAAGTGGAAGAGTTCCAATAAAGACATAGTAAAGGTTAATAACAAAGGAAAAGTTAAGGCATTAAGTGCAGGCAATGCTGTTATTACGGCTAAATATAAAATTAAAAACAAAAAATTAAAAAATATCTATGAGATTACAGTTAATAATAATATTGTAAAAACGGTGAATACATCTGTTAATAGCGCAGGAGAAACAAGTAGTAATAATAAAGCACCATCTGACGAAAACTCTTCTGTTACTTCAAAATCAAGTGTTTCGACCGATAAGAAGTATGTAACAATTCAGGAAAAAAGAGAATTCTTTTTAACTTCAGATATAATCGATGACTCCATGCCTGTTCACAGAATAACCAAAGGTGAGAAATATTCATTTTATTCTGTTGGTGATATTGTTTTAAAATCTGATTCTTTTAAGTCAAAGACAATTATTGAATCACTTGACGATTATAAATTATTTATGGACTCTCTGGAGGTAGATACAAGTAGTACCAATGCGATCGATATCAGCTATTTGGAATCAATGAAGTCAAGTATGAATAATGATTATTTTAATAATGGTAGTTTGATTGTTTTAGAATACCAACTTGGAAGAAACAATGATATTATCGGAGGTATAGCATCAACAAACAATGGAAAACTTTCCATCGATTTTTATTATATGAAAAAGGATGATAAAGTTGTAACAGATGATGCTGTTACATATATTATCTTCCTTCAATTCCCTAAAACCGATATCGATAAAATCGCAGATGTAAGCTTAGATTTAAAGCATTTATCAGAATTCACATATGAAGGATGACTTATAGTTTACTATAAACGCTATGCGAGTAATGCGAATAGTTTACTCAGTCGGAGCTTGAACCCCGACTGAGTTAAATTCTATAATGTACAAAAAATAAAATCCGATAATCCCATCAACAACAGGATTATCGGATTTTTTTATCGTTTATCCTTATCTATAAACTCAAGGGCAATTATTGCAAGTACCGCAAATAGCAATGTTTGTAATATGATTCTTATATAGCAATCTATTACATTACTTCGAACAGATTCATACTCTTCATGGTAATTTTCTTTGCCGCAACGTAATTGAAAGGCCTTCTCTGAGCCTTTTTTCTCGACATTCTTAATGATATCCTTAATAGGAGTCTTATCCTCTATTTTTACATTTTCAAGCTTTTTAATAGTTTTCCATGGTGTCGTCATAGGTAGAGTGTTGTAGTTGCCTTGGGTGCAAAGTGCTGTGATACCCCACTTTGAGAGTGTAAAGTCCTTAAGTTTAGCTGCATTTCCACCGATTGCAAACATGGTACCTGAAAAAACAAGTTGGAATATAAGCAAGAAGGGTACGATAGTCATTGCTGTAGTAGGGTTACGAACAAGTGATGATATGAGAAGTGCCAGCATATCAGCAGCAAATGTAATCAAAAACAGTGTTAAAAATATATCGGTTATTCCTGAAGGAGTTACAAGCGGAGTTTTAGGAAATCTTACATCTGAAAACTTCATAACAGCTGTAGTAATTGCAGCCTGTCCTAAGCATAATACAAGCTGATATATCATATGTGCACATATGTAAGAAGATATATGCATACCTGAACGGTGTTCGCGCTTTACGATAGGTCTTTCGCGACATACTGACTGAATGGAATTAAACATACCATTCCATATGCAGATACATGTTATCGCAAAACATCCCTTTGTAGTGCCTTCCATGGTTACGAACATATCCTTTGATATTACAAAGCATACAATTGCAGTTATAACTGCCGCCATGGGGAAAACCTTCCAGTCATTCTGAAATACAAACATTCTAAAGAGTTTTCCGGTATATATAAACATCTGACTAAGTCGACCGGAGTGTTTTACTTCGTTATTCATTACACTTCACCTCCCACCGCAAGTTTCATCTTATCATTGTACTTTTTAACAAGCTCTTCAGCTCTTCCTTCTCCGCCTTCTTCCTTTTGGTTGATGGCAAGAAGGAATCCTTCCATGGATTCTTTTCCGAAGAATTCATAAGATTCTTTGATAGGTCCGAAGTAGGTTAGTCTTCCTGAGCGGTTGGCATCCTTAGCAAGCACGATAACATCATCAAAGAGGTCTATAACACGGTCAGGCGTATGAGTTATAACGATAACAATTTTTCCGCTGTCTGCGATATCCCGAAGCTTTTCGAAAAGCTCGCGTGCAACTACACCATCAAGCCCCGAATCAGGCTCATCCAAGATAAAGAGACGAGGATTGGAGATGAATTCCATTGATATGGAAAGTCGCTTCTTCTGACCACCTGAAAGCTTATCCACAAGAGTGTTTTTAAGCATGCCAAGGCCAAATGAATCGAGAACCTCGTCAACTCGTTTTTTACGATCTTCTCTGCTAAGAGATTTAGGAAGTCTTAGCTTGGCTGCGTCGTAAAGAGTGTTGTAGACGGTATCGCTTCCTCTCATAAGGTCCTGCTGAGGCACAAATCCGATATCATACTTTATATTTATATAATCCTTATATACATTATCATTGCCAAGCTCTATATCGGCATCAGCCATTTCATAGCCTGTAACAGCATTTAAAAAGGTGGTTTTGCCTGCTCCGGAACCGCCAAGGAGAAGGACCATGTGTCCCGGTTGTATATTCATATGGATGTCTTTAAGAAGAGTCCTTTTGCTACGAAGTGTCTTTGCGGAGCGCTCTCGTATGTTGATAGTGAGATCTTTATCCGAGCCGGTAGTATTAACACCACTTTCTTCAACGGTTTCTTTGATTGTATCCTCTTTCTCTTTTTCGAGTGGAACATACTTAGAACTAAGACCCCATATAAGAGAAGTAATGCCTTCGAACAGGAACCACCCAATTATCCATCTGTATTTTTTGCCGAATCTCTCGCATAAACCTTTACAGATTCTAAAGGAAAATACAAACTCAGGTATGACTAGAATAAGCATTAGCAGTGCTAGGGCATCCTTAAGTTCAATTGTCCCAAAAAGAACGGTTTTCTCGTCAACAATCGAGTATGATATTGAAAGAATCCAAATTATCCCTGATAAAATTGTATATATGAGACCGTCTTTTGGTTCGTTTGCACACTGTGCAAGTCTGTAATCCCTAAGAAAAGGAATTAATGCATGCCACCTCTTTATACCGAATTTTTTGAATATAAACCAAAATCCGATAATAGAGAGTATATTTAGTAAACTTGAAATAATGTCCATATTATTGACCTCTCTTCTTATTTTTCATATTTATTACTTAAGATAAACGAATAATCTTGAAGATTTTATTCCAAAGAAAATATGAATTTAAGATAATAATTATAAATATTTGATAAATTATCAAATTACGATAACATTCTAAAACCAATTTTATCATATTTCATCGCTTTTGTCATTATGGTTTTGCAGTTGACAAAAAATATCATTTATAATTTACTCTTGAATTTTTCCGATTGACAATGTACAATAGTTTCAAACATTTTTTTATTTAGGAGGATTTTTCAAATGTCAGTAAAAGTTGCTATTAACGGTTTTGGTCGTATTGGACGTCTTGCTTTCAGACAGATGTTCGGTGCAGAAGGATATGATGTTGTTGCTATTAACGATCTCACAAAGCCTTCTATGCTCGCTCATCTTCTTAAGTATGATACAGCTCAGGGTGGATATACCGGAAAGATCGGAGAGAATACTCACACCGTAACAGCTGACGACGAAGCTAACACAATCACAGTTGACGGAAAGACACTTACAATCTACGCTGAGGCTGACGCTTCAAAGCTTCCTTGGGGAGAGATTGGTGTTGATGTTGTTCTTGAGTGTACAGGTTTCTATACATCTAAGGATAAGTCTATGGCTCATATCAATGCAGGTGCTAAGAAGGTTGTTATTTCTGCACCAGCCGGTAATGACTTAAAGACTATCGTATTCTCAGTTAACGAGAAGACACTTAATACAGATGATCAGATTATATCTGCTGCATCATGTACTACAAACTGCCTTGCTCCTATGGCAGATGCACTTAATAAGTATGCTCCTATCCAGAGTGGTATCATGAGCACAATACATGCTTATACAGGTGATCAGATGATCCTTGACGGACCACACAGAAAGGGAGATCTTCGTCGTGCACGTGCAGGTGCTGCTAATATCGTTCCTA
>JAEEGL015615745.1_pt1 | contig 154416 bp, 133 predicted proteins | sample 9134231 | NCBI WGS metagenome assembly JAEEGL01 (sample SAMN16246548, study PRJNA631951) | gut metagenome | biome: gut microbiome; feature: rumen; material: fiber-attached | host: Bos | place: Iran: Karaj | collected 2018-10 | reverse complement strand
TTCTGTTCAGTTTTAAAAATTTTATCATTTAATTAAATATGTGTCAATTAATCACTTGAATAAATAGCCGCATATAAACCGGGCTCTGTCAACAAATTCACTGTAATTCTTATATTCAACCGGAACGTCTTTTTTATTGCTTCTGTTATATACTCTTATTCCGTTATCAACACTTTCAACACATACCGTGTGAAGACCATGAAAGGGATGGTGTGCATTCCAGAAAGATACTATTCCGAATTTGGAAGATTCAAGTTGACTGAAGAAACTCTTAATATTGTAATATCTATTAATTTTTATGTTTCTATAATCAAAGAATTTATGAAGTAAAAATGGATTTGAACCGAACAAGCCCATCAGCACTCCGCTGTGAGGATACATCTCACGGGCAATTTCGGCAAGTCCGGGATTATCTAATTTTTCAAGAAGAAGAAAATTATATATCGCAATCATTTCGCAGCCGTTAAACGACATCGGAAATAAGCCGTAACGCATCTGACTTACCGGTCCGATACCCTGACCGTTCACGGTGCCGCTGCCGAGCTTTATGAATTTATTGACTTCATAATTTCTCTTTTCAATCATTGAAAAACACCGCATTCTTTTTTTCAAGATAATCTTTTGCAAGCAAACACCAGTCTGTCTGAATAACGTCAAAGCCCTTGTCTGCCAGCCAGCCCCAGCCATAATCCGGAGATATTGAAATCGAATTATCATCCGAGTGTCCTGCTGCAAGAACATCATTTTTATTATAAACAATTGCATTGGCAAAAACTATTCTGCCCTTACTGTGCATATAATTGATGTATTCTTCAGATGCAACGGGTTCATCCTCTTTTTGGAAAAGCACTTCAGCACCGATGCAGTTGATGCCTTGTTCAACAAGAGAATCTGTGATATCGTCTTTATGCCTGACAATTGGCATAAACATTAAATCTCGTGCATACTTTTTCACTTCATCAATATGTTTTTTATTTGTGCTTGTTTTGACAATTACCTGTTTTTCCACTCCGCATTTGCGGATGCATTCGGTAATACCGCGAACATCAGTCCAGAATTTGTCAACATTAATATAACACTTGCCCTTAAGATAATTAAATATTTCCTCAAGTTTGTTTATGCCGAAATCAGTCGCACAGTTATCCTGGTTGACAAACTTCAGTTTTTTAACCTTTTCGGATTTCATAACGGCAATTAATTTCTTTTTATTCAGATGTGCATGCTCCATACCCGGATGAAACACAAAATATTTACCGTCTCTGCTGATCGAAACATCAAGTTCAACCATACCTGCACCTGCCATAACAGCCGCTTTGAAAGCGGATAACGTGTTGCATGGAATATCCGCCGAAGAAAGTCCCCTGTGAGCGCAAAGAATTAGATTATCTCTTGTGTTTTCAAATATGGATTTTTCAAAATCAATCATACAAATCACCTGATTAATAATATCATAAAAATTACTATTTAGCAATAAAATACATTTGATAATTATAGATTATTATTGTATAATTTAAAAGAGGTGATTATTGTGTTTAACGGAAAAATGAAGGCAATAACATTCAGTTATGATGACGGAGTGACTCAGGACAGACGTTTTATTGATATATTGAATAAATACGGATTAAAATGCACTTTCAACATTAATTCCGGATTGCTTGGAAATGCAAATCTGCTTGTAATCAACGGCATAACTGTTGCTCATTGTAAACCCAGACCTGAAGAAATAAGAGATATTTACAAAGGTCATGAAATTGCTTCACACACGGTTTCTCATCCCAGACTTCCCGAGCTGTGCGATGAAGAAATAATCAGAGAAGTTGAAGAAGACAGAATTGCATTATCTGAGCTTGCAGGTTATGAAGTTGTCGGCTTTGCTTATCCCAGCGGGGGCGTTAATTTTGACAGAAGAGTTTCAGAATTGATAAAAAATAATACAGGAATAAAATACTGCAGAACAGCTATAAGCAATAACTCTTTTGAACTGCAAAGCAATTTATTTGAATTTGAGCCGACAATCTGGCATAATGATTTTGATAAAATGTTTGAACTCGGTAAAAGATTTGTTGAACTTGAAACGGACAAACCTCAATTGTTTTATATCTGGGGACATTCTTATGAATTTGATTTATTCAACAGGTGGAGCGAATTTGATGAATTCTGTAAAATTATAAGCAACCGTGAAGATATCTTTTACGGAACAAACAAAGAAGTTCTTTTAGCCAAATAAATTTTAAACGGCGGTGAGTTTAATTACTCATCGCCGGATTTATTTGTTATTGATTTAACTTTTGCGTTGAACGTGTAAATAATCAAAAGATTACCGCTTTTGACAGATATTTCGGCTTCATTGCCTACGAACTCATTGCTGACGCCTACGGGGTATGAATTTGAAAGATTATAATTATCAAGCGAATATTTAAGACCTTTTTCAAAGACGCCATCACATTTTATATCAAGTGAAAAAACAGACAGATATCCTTTCGATTCTTTATCAAATGTAATCTTTCCATCATGTATTACGGTAAAGATTTCATTGTCTGCATAAATAAAACCGCTCATACCCTTTTGTGCCAGCATGGCAAGAGTCTGAATATTTGCAAATGTATGTGCACTTCTGCCTCCTGTTGCACCGAAAAAATGAAATTCATTGCAGCCTTTTTCAATACCGAGTTTAACAGCTTCAAAAGTATCTGTTTCATCTTTGACGGGATTTAATCTTATTGCAGGAATATCTTCAGGACATTTGCCTGAGTCAAAATCGCCGATTGCATAATCAGGTTTAATATTTTGCGAAAGCAAATAATCACAGCCGCCGTCTGCGGCAATAACGAGACTGCCTTTAACCGGTTTTTCATAATTATAATAAGTCCCTGCGGCAAAAATACTGCAAATATGTTTTTTCAAATCTATCACCCATGTAAATATATAAAAATATATTGATTTTGTCAATTATTCTTATTTTCTATTGTAAAATTATATTAAATATGTTTTAATAAACAAAAAATAACGGAAGGAAATGAGCAAGTGAAAAAAAGTGTTTTAAAGGTAATGTCAATTATTCTCGCATTGACAATTGTTTTTTCTACATCATTTGTTTATATTTATGCTGAAAATTCAACACAGCAAACAGCGATTGATGAAGAAAAATACGGTTTTCTCACAAACAAAAACATCAATCCCGATGAGATAAGCAACGCTGTAGTTATTCCGGGCGTTTTTCAGTCAAAAGTGCGTCTTTACAATGACGATGGAACAATTGCATTAAATGCCGAAGGGAAGGAATATGAAGCACCTTTCTTCCTTGATGATACAAACAGCATTGTTAAACTTGCGCTTAAAAAATGCCTTGTTCCCCTTCTCCTGACACTAATCACGCAAATCGATTGGGGCGGAAATCTCGCTGATAATGTTGCTGACGTTCTCGGTGAAACTCTCGGTGGTAAAGTCAAATGTGACTCAAACGGTGATTTCATAAGAAATGTCAAAGCCGATTATTATGACGGTTCAATTGCCGACCTTCGTGCCCAAGGCAGGACAGATGATATTAAATTCATTTATGATCAGATTCCTCTGCAGGAATATGCGGATGTATGCGGTGAAGATCATCTTTATTATTTTTCTTATGAATCACTCGGCAATATCAATAAGATAGTAGATAAACTATATACTTTAATTCAGAAAGCGGCAGAAAACTCGCCAACAGGCAAGGTGAATATTATTCCGATAAGCCAGGGCGGCACCCTCGCAAACGACCTTCTCGACAGATATCCTCAAGTTGGAGAAGTTGTTGATAAAATAATATATATCGTTCCTGCTCTTGACGGAACTGTTCTTCTCGGCGAAATCTATGAAAAGGGCTTTATTGATGATGACGAGGCCCTTTACAGTGAAATATTCCCGCAGCTGCTCGACGGCGATGAAACATCATGGACAGGAAGTCTTATTAATATAGTTCTCAGAATTTTACCTAACAAAGTTGTCAACAGTATTCTTGACAAAGCAGTTGACACATTGATTGAGGACTATATCGGCAACAGCACCTGCCTCTGGGCTCTCTTGCCGCAGGCAAATTATAAGGGAGCTGCTGATAAATATTTATCCGGACCTGAAGATGCTGTTTTGCGTAAACAGGCAGACCGTTTCCACGAAGCACAGGTTAATTCATTTGCCAATATTCAGCGACAGATAGATGAATACGGAGCAAAGGTTTACAATATTGTTGACTATAACTCAATTCTTTATCCAATTTGTGACTCATGGAAGAGTATGAACGCTGACGGTATTATTCAGCTTTCATCAACATCAATGGGTGCTACCAGTGTCGCAGTTGACGTTCCCCTCCCCGATGATTATGTTCCCGCAAAAGGCGAGAAATATATTGACAAGTATAAGCTTGTTGATGCCGGCACGGGACTTTTGCCTGACAGCACATTCTATTTCCATAACCAAAACCACGAAAAAACAGCGCAAAATGATATTATTCTGAAACTGGCTGTTTCGCTTCTTACCGATAATGAGTTTTTAAGCATTGATTCTTACCCCGACAAATATCCTCAGTTTAACGAAGGAAGGTTTTCAAGAGGTATTGCAAACAATATTGCCGCAGCAAAGCAGATTGATACGTCAAAGCTCTCACAAGCTGATGCGAAGGAACTTGAAGAAGCGTTAAAGGGAGCACAGGCAGCGTATAACGATACAGTCTGCGATACAAATGAGTTCAAAAGTGCTGATGCAAGACTTGATAGAATTCTTAAGAAAATAAATGGTGTTTCAACTGAACCGAGTGTTTCTGATAAAATATCTGACAGCTTAAATGCCGGACTTGCCTCATTCCTTAAGATGCTCAGCGGACTGCTGTTCAACATTCTCGGCGGAAAAGGATTTTCTGATATCTTCAGATTATTCTGATTACACTTTTCAAATGATTGTTTAATAAAAAATACCACCATTGAATCGTTTTGATTCAGTGGTGGTTATTTTATATTATAAGATCAGAATAATCCTGAAATCTTACCGTTTTCATCTACATCAATATTTTCTGCCGCCGGTTTCTTCGGAAGACCGGGCATTGTGAGAATATCACCGGTAAGAACTACAATAAATCCGGCACCGGCAGAAACTTTAACATTTTTAACGGTTACATTAAAGTTTTCGGGTGCACCTAGTTTAGATGGATCATCTGAAAAACTATACTGAGTTTTTGCAATACAAACAGGGAGTTTGTCAAAGCCAAGTGCGGTTAGCTGTTCAATCTGTTTTTTTGCGTTGGGAAGAACGGAAATTCCGCTTCCGCCGTAAACTTTAGTGACTACAGCTTTGATTTTTTCTTCAATTGAACAGTCGAGTTCATAAGAGAAGGTGAAGTCACCCTGTTCTTCATCACAAAGGCGTATAACCTCACGTGCAAGATCTTCGCCACCTTTGCCGCCCTCAGCCCAGACAGTAGAAAGAACTGTATTTACACCGAGCTCGCGGCACTTTGAAATAATGAAATCTATTTCATTGTCTGTATCTGTCGGGAAGCGGTTAACTGCAACAACACAGGGAAGTTTATAAACATTTTTGATGTTTGAAACGTGTCGCAGAAGGTTGGGAATACCTTTTTCGAGAGCATCAATATTTTCATCTGCAAGCTGTGTTTTAGCAAGACCGCCGTGCATTTTAAGGGCTCTGACTGTTGCAACAACAACAACAGCATCGGGAACAAGGCCTGCCATTCGGCATTTGATGTCAAGGAACTTTTCAGCTCCGAGGTCTGCACCGAATCCCGCTTCGGTAACAGTATAATCGCCCATTTTCAAAGCAAGTTTTGTTGCCATAACGGAGTTACATCCGTGCGCAATATTAGCAAACGGTCCGCCGTGAACAAATGCGGGTGTGCCTTCGAGAGTCTGAACAAGGTTTGGCTTTAATGCGTCTTTAAGAAGAGCTGTCATTGCGCCGACTGCTTTTAAATCTCCGGCAGTAACAGGCTTATCATCATAAGTGTATGCAACAATGATTTTTGAAAGTCTTTCTTTTAAATCTGTTATTGATGAAGAAAGGCAGAATACAGCCATAATTTCGCTTGCAACGGTAATATCAAAACCGTCTTCGCGCGGAACACCGTTTGCTTTTCCGCCAAGACCGTCAACAACATTTCTGAGCTGTCGGTCATTCATATCAACACAGCGCTTCCATGTGATTTTACGAACATCAATATTGAGTGAATTACCCTGCTGAATGTGATTGTCAAGCATTGCTGCAAGAAGATTGTTAGCTGCGCCTATTGCGTGAAAGTCACCGGTAAAATGAAGATTGATATCTTCCATGGGAACTACCTGAGCGTAGCCGCCGCCTGCGGCACCGCCTTTGACGCCGAAAACAGGACCAAGTGACGGCTCACGTAAAGCAACAGTAACATTTTTGCCTAATCGTTTAAGACCGTCCGCAAGACCGATTGTTGTTGTTGTTTTGCCTTCGCCCGCAGGCGTAGGAGTTATTGCAGTAACAAGAATCAGTTTGCCGTTTTCACGATTTGTTTCATTAATTAATGAAGGATCGATTTTTGCTTTATATTTACCGTATTGCTCAACGTATTTTTCATCAACATTTGCTGTTTTTGCAATCTCGGTAATAGGACGCATTTCGCATTCCTGTGCTATTTCTATATCGGTTTTATACCCCATTTTTAAACCCTTTCTTAAATGAAATTACTTTTTCTGAGGACCGTTGAATCCTTTTTCCTGCTGGAAGGCGCTTATTTTTTCAATAACACCGAGAATAACATCAAATCCGTCTCCGACTGTTTCCATATCAAAACGCTCGGGAACATCGCGCCATGTGTGGTAATAGTATGTAAGAACGGGATTCTGCGCGGCAAAAGTAACTGATTTGATGCCTGCTTTGGTCATAGGTGTGCTGTCGCATCCGCCGACAGGGTTATGAATACAGCCGCCGGTTTTGCTCTCGATTCCAAGTTCGTTAAAAGTTTCTTTGAACATTTTTTCAAGGTCGGCGTCAAATCTTGTAAACTGCCAGTCATCTTTAATAACAACTTCAAAATAGTCTTTATCAGCAACGGAATCTATGTTGATATTCCATACATTATCAAGAATTGGTTCGCCTTTATGTTCATTTACAAACGCCATGGAACCTCTGAGACCTGCTTCTTCAGAACCGCAGTTTAAGTCAATTATACGGCAGTTGGCAGGCATTTTCTCAGGATTCTCTTTGAAATATTTAATAACTTCATAACCCAAGGCAATACCGGAAGCGTTATCCATAGCTCCTCTTGATGCGTTTCGGGGATCGGGATCGGCCCACATAATTACAAAGAAACAACCGATGCAGCAAATAACGGGTAGGAAAAGGAAGATTATTTCAAGAACATTATAAACATTGGTAAAGGTGTTTGTTACACCGTATTGTGCGCCATACTGGCAAACAGCAGCCCACTCTGCGCGGAAAACCCAGAGAGCAGAATAATAAACTGCCTGGAATATGCAATAGAAAGCCATAATGAAGAAGCATACAGCTCCGAAACCGACTTTAGAATATGTAGCAAGAATGCCGAGAATCGGTTTATCTTTATATTTATATGCGTGTTCGGAATGCTTCCAGTTCCAGCTTGTATCTGTATGACCGGAAAGAACAATGGTATAATCATAATTACCGTCTTCGGGAACAAGTTCTCCGTAAACATTCTGTGATATTTCCTGCTTGAAGAACATATCAAACCAGGGTTTGTAAAGAAAAACGCTGAGAATAAGCCAGGCAATAACAACTATGCCAAGACCTGCAAGCGCAAACCAGAGATATGGAATGGATTTTGCAAAATAAGAGCCGATGCAGAGAATAATACCTGCCCAACCTGCATAAGGTATTCCGCCGATTGATGCTCTGGGGGAAACTGCAAACTCTTCTTTTTTAGGTTCAATTCCGATGTCTTTGAGTTTTTGCCCCATATAATCGGCAAACTTTCTTTCGTTATCGGAACCGGGCAGTCTTGAACCTATTTTTTCAGCCGCGTGTTTGACGATTTCGAATGCTTCCTGGGCGTATCTGGTGCTGCTTTCTTTCATCTTTTACTCAATCCTCCATTTGATTTATATAAGATAAAGCCGCTGTAGCTGCAACCGCCCCGTCGGACGCCGCAGTTACAATCTGCCTTAATTCTTTAGTTCTGGTGTCTCCTGCGGCAAATATGCCGTCACACGAGGTTTTACAGGTTTCATCTGCAATTATGTAGCCGTTTTCATCAAGCTCAACAACTTCTGAAAAAATCTTATTTTCTGGTAAAAGACCTATGCAGACAAAAACTGCATCCGTTTCAATTGTTAATTCTTCGTTTGTTTCAACATGTTTTAAAGTGATTGATTCGACAGATTTTTCACCTGAAATTTTTAATGGAATATATGATAAAATCGGTTTTATATTTTCGGTTCTGTTCACAGAATCAATAAGATGTTTCTGTGCCCTGTATTCATTCCTCCGGTGAATCAGATAGACATTCTTACAGATATTTGAAAGATATAAAGCATCTTCAAGTGCAGTATTGCCGCCTCCGCAGACACAAACTGTTCTGTCTTTAAAAAACGAACCGTCACAGTAAGCGCAATACGATATGCCTTTACCTGATAAATCATCTTCGCCATCAATTCCGAGATGTTTTCTTTTAGCGCCGTTTGCAATAATAACGGTTTTTGTTACATAAGCGTTTTCAGCAGTAATAACGGTTTTTAATTGTCCGTCATCAATGATAGATTTTACTTCTTCAAAATTGAATTCAGCTCCGAATGAAATTGCCTGCTGATAGAGGTTGTCAGCAAGCTCCCAGCCTGCAATTTTTTTAACAGAAGGATAATTTTCAACTTCAGGAGTGGAAGTAATCTGCCCGCCATACATTGTTGATTCAAGAATAAGGCAGTCAAGCCCTGCCCTGCTTGCATAAATTGCCGCCGACAAACCCGCCGGACCTGCTCCGATAATTATAACATCAAACATTTTTATACTTCCTGTAAAAATATATTTTAAGTATAAATATTTTAAAAATAAATGTCAATAAAGCAATATAAATTATATTTCAATTATAATATAAGAATTATCCTCTCCGAGAACCATCGCTTTCAAAGTAGTATAATCTATTGAATTGATAACGCTTTCTTTACCCGGGTGATAATGACCGCTGTAAACGTGTTTAACGTTGCCTGCATCATAAATGATTGAATTTATAACAACTGCATTTCTGATAATATGGTGACACTCAACACTGTAATCGAGGCATTGATGCGTAAAAACATAACAATTTTTCGACGTGGAAGATAATTCTTTTTTTAACCATTCAATCTGAGAAAGCGGAACATAAGAATTCGTCCAGTCGTTTTCAGGCGGAAGATGAGGAGTCCCGTCATCATCACAGCAGGCGTCAATTAAAATCAGTTTTGATTTCTCGGTTTCATAACAGAAAGGCGCAATATCAAAGCCCGATATTTTTGCATATTCTTCTTTTGTGAATATTTCGCAGTCATGGTTGCCGGGAATAAGCGTGAACGGAATATTATATGAATTAATTAAATCCGCTATATACTCAAGATTATTCAGATTTTGCTTAGCATCAGTTTCAAAATGAAGTAAATCGCCCAGGCAGAATATTCTGTCAATGCCATTGTTTTTAAAATCATCCAGCATTGACTTAATTTTGCCGGCTGTAAGTTCCGGATTTCTGTCATCATCAAATTTCAATGTGCAGTAGTGCGAGTCGGTAAAGACACCTATTTTCATAATTTATCACCTGAATAATTTTATCATAAGCATTATATTAAATCAATAAAAAAAGAGAGAGTCACCTTTAAAATGACTCTCTGATTTAATAAAGGAATTAATCGGTATCAGACTCAGAAACCGTGTCGCTAAATTCAACTTCCGGAACTGTTTCTTCCTGCACCTGTGATATAGTATCAGGTTCGGGTTCGCCGTTCATTATTCTGAGGAATTCATCCCCCTCGATTTTCTCTTTATCAAACAGCCTTGCGGCAACAGCTTCCAGCTTATCGATGTGTTCACTGAGAATTGATTTTGTTCTGTCATAAGCTTCATTGATTATACGCTCAATTTCTGCATCAATTTCAGCTGCAACCTTTTCGGAATAGTTTCTGGTATGACCGTAATCCTTGCCAAGGAAAACTTCATCATTGCCCTGACCGAAAGCTATGGGACCGAGTTTTTCGCTCATACCGTATCTTGTAACCATTTTTCTTGCTAAATCCGTAGCGCGTTCAATGTCATTTGAAGCACCTGTCGATACATCTCCCATTGTCAATGCTTCCGCAACACGGCCGCCGAGAAGTGTTACAAGAGAATCGAGCATTCCTTTCTTTGACTGGTAGCTTTTATCTTCAGTCGGTCTGTGAAGAGTATAGCCGCCTGCCATACCTCTCGGAATAATGGATATCTGCTGAACGGGGTCTTCATTTTCAAGATAGAATCCTGCAACAGCATGACCTGCTTCATGGTAAGATGTAAGCTTTTTCTCATGCTCGTTCATTCTGTGCGATTTCTTTTCTGTGCCGACAAGAACTTTGATTGTCGCTTCATCAATTTCAGCCATAGTTACTGCCATTTTGCCTCTTCTTGCAGCAAGAAGAGCAGCTTCATTGAGAAGGTTTTCAAGGTCGGCACCTGTGAAACCGACAGTGGAATGAGCAACTTTGTCAAGCTCAACGTCGGGACCCAAAGGTTTATTTGCGGCATGAACACGAAGAATTGCCTCTCTGCCTTTTGTGTCCGGATAATTGACGGTAACCTGTCTGTCAAACCTGCCCGGTCTTAATAAAGCGGGGTCGAGTATATCCGGTCGGTTTGTTGCAGCGATTATGATAACACCCTCATTTGCTCCGAAACCGTCCATTTCAACAAGAAGCTGGTTGAGCGTTTGTTCTCTTTCATCGTGACCGCCGCCCATTCCTGCGCCTCTGTGCCTGCCGACGGCATCTATTTCATCAATGAATATAATTGAAGGTGAATTCTTTTTTGCCTGGTCAAACAAATCACGGACTCTGGATGCGCCGACGCCGACATACATCTCAACAAAATCCGAACCAGAAATTGAGAAGAAAGGAACGTTAGCTTCGCCGGCGACTGCCCTTGCAATTAAAGTTTTGCCTGTGCCGGGAGGGCCGACAAGAAGAACACCTTTCGGAATTCGCGCGCCGAGTTTATTAAACTTTTCGGGTGCTTTTAAATATTCGACAATTTCCTGTAATTCTTCTTTTTCTTCATCGGCACCTGCAACATCTTCAAATGTGGTTTTGCGTTTTTCATCCTTTACCATTTTGACTTTTGCTTTGCCGAATCCGATTGCACGGTTATTCTCCATATTCATTGTATTGTTCATTCTGCGGAACATTATAAATGTAAGAATCGCAAGGAAAATAACCATTGCGGCTGTAGGAAGAATGCTTATCAGCCATTGGTTTGCTGCGCCGGAAATATAGTCGGCTTTTATTACTTCACTTTCATTTTTGGCTTTTGCGTTATGCTCCATAACCGATTTGTGAACGTCATCAATAAATACGCTGACACTGGGAACGGTGTATGTATTTGCTTTTTTTCCGTCGGTTTTTGTGTAGTAAGTCAATGCGCCGTTACTGACATTAAGAGAGTAAGCCGTTATTTCGCCGTCATTGAAAAGCTGAACTATTTCATAGTATTGCTTTTTTTCTGTTTGTTTTGAATCAGCAAAAAAAGAAATGCCGAATATAATCAGAACCGGAATCAGAATATAAGGCAAAATTGACAGTATTTTGCTGACTGCCGGTTTTTTACCGGGGTTTTCATTATTATTGTTCAAGAGAATAATCACTCCTTACTGCCGTTGTTTTGATATATTTCTTTTTTCAAAATTGCTATACAAGGAAGATTCCTGTATTTTTCATTATAATCAAGACCGTAGCCGATTACAAACTGATCTTCAACCTCAGCACCTACATAATCCGGCTGAACTGTATCAACAACTCTTGCAGAGGGTTTGTCAAGAAGAGTGCATATTTTAAGCGATGCAGGATTACGTTTGAGAAGGATAGATGTAATGTAGCTGAGTGTTCTGCCTGAATCCAGAATATCCTCCACAATAAGAACATCCATACCTTCGATCGGTTCATCAAGGTCTTTTATAATCTTTACAACGCCGGTAGATTTTGCTCCGACATAACTTGACGTTGCCATAAAATCAATTTTGCACGGAATCTTAATTTCACGCATAAGATCTGTCATAAATACAACTGCGCCTTTTAACACACTAACCAAAAGAAGGTTTTTGCCTTTATAATCTGAGGTAATCTGCGAACCGAGTCTTGAAACTATATTATGTAACTCATCTTCAGAGATAAGGATTTTTTCAGCATCATTAAGCATAATTAATTTCTCCTGACAGTAAATCTTGTTATTCTTTGAGTTGATGACGTAACAGCCACTCTTTCATCTGTTCCGATACCTTCAACAAATACTATTCCTTCATCATCGCAGCAAATGATAATGCTATTGCGTTCTTCCGGTTTAATATGTTTTTCATTAAAAGCTTTTTTCAAAGTTTTGGTGCAGTTGCGCCCAGCCGGTCGAAAACTGTCACCGTCAATTCGATTTCTGAAATACACATTACCGTTCAATTTATCGCTGTCAATATTATATATTAGCAAATTTGTTTTATCATTTTGTGAATAAACATTTGTATCTTTATTAATATATTCAACTTCCACAACAGCACCCGGAAGCGAATTTACGCCCTGAATACACTCTGTTTTCCAATTCTCAGTTTCGGTAATTACAGGAAAGTCCAGTATATTATTTCTTACTCTCAGCGTTAAACCGGAAGATATCTGAGTGACTCCCCCTGAGAAAACCAATTCACTGATTTTATTAATTGTATTGCTGTCCGGAGTAATTCCGGTTTTTTCTTTGACAATTTCAGAAATAACCCTGTTTTTAATTGAAGGATGTTCTTCTTTAAAAAAATCAATATCATAAAAACCGTTTTTAAATGATTTTTTTACAAGACCATAAGCAATTGTAGATAAATAATCATTATCAATGTTAATAGAATCAAAACATCTTAGAGCGGAATTTTCAAACGCAGAATTAATCGATTTCATCTGAGGTAAAATATTGTGCCTGATTCTGTTTCTTGAATATGCTACATCCGAATTTGAACTGTCGGTAACATAAGGAATTGAATTGACAGAACAATATTCTTCAATTTCCTCGCGAGAGCAATCAATCAAAGGTCTGATAATATTATCTCTTACAGGCGGAATTGAACAAAGTCCGTTCAAGCCAGCCCCTCTTGTGAAATTGAAAATAAAGGTTTCAATTCTGTCATTAAGATTATGAGCGGTTGCAATCAGACCTCCGTCTGCGGTTTTATTTAAAAAAGAGTATCTTAACCTTCTGCCGCATTCTTCTATCCCTTCGCCGGTTTCTGCCGAAACAGCGGGAACATCAATTTTGCAACAGTCAAATCTTATGCTGTTTTTTTCGCAGTAATCTCTGACAAATTCATTGTCGCGTTCAGCTTCAGCCCCTCTGATGCAATGATTAACATGAGCAGCCGAAACGGTAAAACCTATCTCATCTTTGAGCAAACAAAGAATATGCAGAAGGCACATTGAGTCGGCGCCTCCGGAAAGGGCAACTACTACACTGTCGCCTTTTTTAATCATTGAGTATTTTTCAATGGTTCTGCGAACCTTACATATCATTGTGAATTCTCTCTTTTCCGATAAACAAAGTATGTTCCGCATCCCAGTTGAATTTAACTGTTCCCGTTTCACCGTGCCTGTTTTTGGCAACTATGACTTCAACAGTTTTAGGTCCTTTTGCCTCTTCTTCGGTTACGGGTTCATTGTCATCCTTTTCATTCTGATAGTAATCTTCACGGTAAAGCATTAAAACAATATCGGCATCCTGCTCAATTGAGCCGGATTCGCGAAGCTCCGAAAGCTGAGGTCTGTGGCTTTTGCCCCTGCCTTCTGTTCCGCGGTTTAACTGAGCGCAGCAAATAACGGGAATTTTTAATTCCTTTGCCATCATTTTCAGATTACGTGTAATATCACTGACTTCAGTTGTTCTGTTTTCAGTTCTTTTATTTGAAGTAATAAGACCGAGGTAGTCAATAATAACGCAGTCAACGCCTTTTAATTTGCGCGTTTTTGCTTTCATTTCTGTTACGGTAATATTTGCCGTATCATCAAAATATAACTCGCAACCGTTCAGAACTTCAGCTGCAGTGAACAGCCTTTGCCATTCATCTTCAGTAATGTAGCCGTTACGCATTTTTGAGCTTGAAACTCTTGCCTCAGTTGCAAGCACACGCTGAGCCAGCTGCTCCTTACTCATTTCAAGGGAGAAGAACAGGACTCTCTTTTTTGCTATTGCAGAGACGTTTCTTGCAATATTCAAAGCAAAGCTTGTTTTTCCCATGGCAGGTCTTGCGCCTATAAGAATAAGGTCTGATTTATTCAGGCCGGTCATAACATTGTCGAGGTCTGAAAAACCGGTTGTAAATCCTTTATATTTATCTTTATCTTCACCGGTAATGTTTTTGAGATTCTCAAAAACCTCGTTAAACATAATGTCGCTTAACCTTGAAGGTGCGTTGACATTTCTGCCCTGACGGATATCATAGATTCTCTGCTCAGCGGTATCAAGAATCTCATCAGCTGATTTTTTCTGAGAACTGGCGTCTTCAATGGTATCACGAGAAAGAGTTATAAGAGAACGTATATATGACTTTTCTCTGACAATTTTTACATAGGTGTCAATATTGGCCGTTGACGGAACCATCTGTGCTATCTGGAAGAGATAGTCTTTACCCGCTTTGCTTTCAAATGTTCCGTTTTTGACAAGAATATCAAGAACAGCAAGAGGGTCAACCCTTCCAGTATTGTCAGCAGTGAGAACAGCCGTGAAAATAGCACGGTGCTCGGGTATATAAAAATGATCCGAATTAAGGTATGATGTTACACTCGGTAAACATGACGGATCGGATAAAACACTTCCCAGCACAGCCTGTTCAGCTTCAAGGCTGTAGGGCATTTCAATATTATCCAATGAAACAAAAGTTGAGTCTGCCATAAAAAACCTCTTCAGATTATTCTGTAACAAGAACAAAGATGTTTGCGCTTATACCCTGAGGAAATTTAATTTCGGCAGGGTATGTTCCGCAGTTTTTAATGTCCTCTGCGCTGATTTTATGTCTGTCAACATTAACAGAAAACTGTTTTGAGATTGCGTCTGCAATATCTTTGGTTGTTACGGAACCGAAAAGCTTGCCGTTTGCTCCTGCCTTTGCAGTTACTTTGACTGTTTTACCTTCCAGTGAAGCAGCGAATTTTTTTGAGTTTTCAAGTTCAACCGCAAGGCGGTGTTTCTCTGCATTTTCTCTGTTTTTAAGTTCACTCATCGCCTGGGAATTAGCTTCACCGGCGAGCTTTCTCGGGAAAAGGAAGTTACGTGCATATCCGTCGGATACATTTACAAGTTCACCTTTTTTGCCGAGAGATTTAACATCCTGAAGCAGAACAACTTTCATAATTACTCTCCTTAATCAATTATACTTTTCATCTATGGTTTCAATTAATTTCTTTAAAACGTCTTTAACTGTGGACGAACCTGAAGGAATCTGCGCCGCCGCCATTGACTGATGACCGCCTCCGCCGAATTCTTCCATAATAATCTGAACATTTCTCTCACCATACGACCTGGCGGAAATGCAAATATTTTTATTCAGCGAATAAATAACAAATGATGCTTTTACACCTTGAATATTCATCATTTCATCAGCTGCCTGAGAACAAATAACTCTGATGTCAGGTGAATCAAAGTCAGCGACTGAAATTGCGCAGTTATTGTATTGTTTTGAATTTGAAACAATGTTGTTTCTCATTATATAGCTGTCAAGCGAATTGGCAAACATTTTATGAACGCTGACAGTATCAGCGCCGTTTTTACGCAGGAAAGCGGCTGCCTGAAATGTCCGGACTCCGGTTCCGAGAACGAAATTCTTTGTATCAAGCATAATACCGGCAAGAAGCGACTCGGCGGTAAGCTTAGACATATTAATTTCAGTCCCTGTGTATTGAAGTAATTCAGTTACCATCTCACATGCCGAAGAAGCACCCGGATTATGATAAAATACAACTGCATTATCAATATAACCGACTGATTTTCTGTGATGGTCGATAACAAAAACAGATGTGGCTTTGTTATAAACTTCGGGGAATTCAACATAATTCTTTATATGAGTGTCAACAATGACAAGTAATGTCTTTTTATCAAGAAGATTCAGTGCGGTTTGTTCGTCAATAATGGATACACTCTGATTTTCATCGCTGAGAATTCTTTCAATAAGCGTCGAGCATAGAGTATTATTCTTATCTGTAGCTATAAAAGCGGGAATACCTACGGCTTCACAAGCGGCACAAACTCCGAGTGCGGCGCCGATTGCATCGAGGTCAGGATTCCTGTGACCCATAACAATAACATCGTCACTGCCTTCAATTAGCTCGGAAAATGCAGAACCTATAATTCTTGTTTCTACCCTGCCCTGCTTCTCAACACTCTTTGAAACTCCGCCGTAAAAATCATAAGAATTACTGTTTGCGACTGCTGCCTGGTCACCGCCGCGACCTATTGACATATCAAGCGCTTTTCTTGCCCGGGATTCACATTCAACAAATGTTTCTCCGCTTGCAACACCGATTGAAAGTGATGCACGCACAAGCATATCTTTATATCTGATATCTCTAACTGAATCAAGAACTGAGAATTTTGATTCAATCATTTTATCGACATCTGATTTTTCGGCAATAATAATATATCTGCTCTCATTGAGACGCTTCATTATGCAGGAGTAATTGCCGGTCCATTTTTCTATTTCGCCTTCAACAATGCTTCGGATTTCCGCACGTTCACTGTCACGTAAATCAAGACGTGTATCACCGACATTATCCGCTTCAATATATATTACACAGGGCTTTGTTGAATTATATTTTTTTTCGATTTCTCTTAAATCAGAAACATCAATATAAAACAAAACATAATTGGTAATTCCGTCTGAATCATATGAATACGAAAAAACAGAATACGAGCGGTTATTGACAAAGACGGCAGTTTCTTCTGCATTGATTATTTCAAACAAATCTTTACCGTTAATATAAGCGGCAATATTGCCTTCAACAACAGATTTGTCACCTATTACTCTGTTAAGGAATTTTTCGCTGCACCAGTTAATTGTTCCGTCACTTGCGCAAACTATTGCAGGAAAGGGCAATTTGTTAAGAACTTTCTCTTTGGAAAAATCAAGTTTTTTTGAAAGCTTGAGTAGATATTTTCGAGAATGTCTTCTGTAATATCTGTCACTGATTATTACCCACAACGAAAAAAGAATAATAAGAGCCGCCTCAACGAAAGAAAGCAAAGGTGAAAAAAATGAAGTGATTACAGCGCACACCGACGCTGCGGCAATAGCCGCAACGTAGAACAGATTATTGCGCTGTAAATACGTATTCATTGATTAAACCTCCAGTATCATGGGAAGAACCATCGGATTTCTCTTGGTTTTATCCGAAACATAGCGGAAGACAGCATCTCTTGTTCTGGATTTTACGGCATTTAAGTCGTAAATATCATTGTCGCAGCAATAGTAAATAGCATCCTCTGCTGCTTTTACAGCGCCTTCGAGGATTTCTTCTGAGCCCTTGACATAAACAAATCCTTTGGTAATAACCTCGGGACCGTTTATCAATTCACCGGACTGGCTGTCTATTGCAGCGCTGATAACAACAATTCCGTCTTCGGCAAGTCTTTTTCTGTCTTTAAGAACGCCGCTTCCTATGTCGCCTACGCCGTTGCCGTCAACAAGAACTCTGTCGGCAGGAACGGAAGCCGCCTGTTTTATAGACTTCTGTGTTAATTCAACAACTACACCATTGTCGGCAATAAAAATGTTTTTCTTATCAATACCGACACTTTCAGCAAGCTGTGCATGTTTGAACATATGCTTCTGTTCACCGTGAACGGGGATGAAATACTTAGGGTTTACAATACCCATCATAAGTTTAAGTTCCTCCTGGCAGGCGTGACCTGACACGTGAACGTCATACATTTTTTCATAAACGACTTCAGCGCCGAGTTTCATAAGCTCGTTAACAACTCTGCCGACGGTTTTTTCATTGCCGGGAATAGGTGTCGCAGATATAATTACATAATCATTGGGGCAAATTTCCACCTTACGATGGTCCGAAAATGCCATACGAGACAATGCAGACATCGGTTCTCCCTGGCTGCCCGTAGTAATAATGACAAGCTCCTGAGGCGAATATTTATTGATTAAATCGCTGTTGATAAGAACATTGTCGGGAATGTCAAGGTATCCGAGTTCAGCACCGATTGAAACAACGTTTTCAAGACTTCTGCCAAATAAAGCTACTTTTCTTTTTAGGGCTTTGGCAACATTGATAATCTGCTGAACTCTGTGAATATTTGAAGCGAATGTAGCAACAATTATTCTTCTGTTATTGGCTTTTCTGAAAAGAGTTTCAAACGATTCGCCGACTTTGCGTTCACTTTCGGTGTAGCCGGGTCTTTCGGCGTTTGTTGAATCGGAGAGCATACAGAGCACGCCTTCTTTTCCAATCTGCGCGAATCGTGCAAGGTCAATCATTTCACCGTCAATGGGAGTTGTGTCGATTTTAAAGTCACCGGTCTGAATAATTGTTCCCGCACCGCATCTGATTGCAAGAGCAAGTGAATCGGGAATAGAATGATTCACATGAAGCAGCTCAATATCAAATTTGCCAAGTTTGATTACATCACCCGGTGCACATATATTAAGTTTTGCCTTTTCAAGAATGCCGTGCTCACGTAGCTTGCCTTCAATAAGACCAATGGTAAGTCTTGTGCTGTAAACAGGTATATTTGCTGTTTTTAAAAGATAAGCAAGTCCGCCGATGTGGTCTTCGTGACCGTGAGTAATTACAATTCCTTTGATTTTGTCGGCATTTCTCTGAACATAAGTAAAGTCGGGAATTACAAGGTCAACACCGAACATTTCCTGCTCGGGAAAAGACAGACCGCAATCAACAATAAACATATCGCCTTCAAATTCATAAAGCGTCATATTTTTGCCGATTTCATTTAATCCGCCGAGAAAAGCAATCCTTACGGGCGAAGATGATTTTGTTTGCTTATTGTTTTGAGAAGATTGTTTGCTGTTTTTTGATTTGATATTTGATTGTTTGGTTTTTTGAGTGTTTGAAAGTTTCTGTCTGTTCTGAGACGCAGATTTTGAGTGTTTATTATTATTTTTTTGTTTTGAATTAAGATTGCTTTGCTTCGACTTCTGATCTGCTCTTCTTTTACTCAAACGCTCATTGTTATTAAGAGTATTTGATATTTTTGCCATTACAAAATATCGGTTGAAACGGTCAACCGCCTTTCATTTAAAATATTATTTGATATTTTATATTACTTTAAAATATAAAATAAGTCAAGATTTAGAAAATAAATAAAGATCATTGAAAAATTTCAAATAAATGTTATTATTAAAGAAAAACGGAGATACTATGGAAGATTTAAAAACAGTAGAGATTTTTACAGACGGCGCTTGTTCGGGAAACCCCGGTCCCGGCGGATGGGGCGCTATTCTGCGTTACGGTGAACATGAGCTTGAAATTTCCGGCGGTGAAAAACAGACAACCAACAACCGTATGGAGCTTACAGCATTAATATCCGCTCTGAAACGGCTTAAAGAAAAATGCAACATTATAATATTTACTGACTCCAAATATATTTCTGATGCATTCAATAACGGATGGATCTGGAACTGGATTAAAAAAGGATGGAAAAAAGCCGACAAATCGCCTGTTCTCAATGTTGAGTTATGGCAGGAACTGCTTAATCTGCTGGCTGAGCATAAATATGAAATTATCTGGGTTAAAGGACATGCCGGACACCCCGAAAACGAAAGATGTGACAAGCTCGCAACTGAACAATCTGCGAAATATTCTGAAAATAAATGAGCGCCGAATGGCGCTCATTTTAGCTTATCTTACAACTTCAACTTTGAGAATATTTGTTGTTCCTGACATTTTGAGAGGAACGCCTGCCGTTATAACTACGGTGTCGCCCTCATTGACAAGGTCAATCTGTTTTGCACAGTCAATTGCGTGAAGGAAGAGCTTGTTTTCATCATCCTGATTGAGAGCAAGAACGGGAAATACGCCCCAGGATAAAGACAGCTGATGATATGTTTTAACCTCGGGAGTCGAAGCAACAATAGGTTCGTGAGGTCTGAATTTTGAAACTCTTCTTGCTGTTGTTCCGGATGTTGTTACAGCTATTATCGCTTTGCATTTAAGGTCGCGGGCTGTTGTGCAGGCAGCATCACAAATAGCGTTGGTGACATCGTTTTTGTCAACGTCATATCTTATGCCGTTATATGCCATCATTTTCAAAGCATCCTGTTCCGCCTGCTCAACAATTTTTGCCATAACCTCAACAACTCTTGCCGGATGTTCGCCGACTGCGGTTTCACCTGAAAGCATTACAGCACTTGTTCCGTCAAATACAGCATTGGCAACATCTGATATTTCCGCACGTGTTGGTGTATAACTGGTAATCATTGATTCAAGCATCTGTGTGGCCGTAATTACCATTTTGCCGGACTGGTAGCATTTTTTTATAAACTTTTTTTGTATGCCGGGAAGTCTTTCAAATTCAACTTCAACACCCATATCACCGCGCGCAACCATTATTCCGTCAGAATACTGCAGAATGTCATCAAAATTTCTGACGCCTTCAATATTTTCAATTTTAGCTATAAGTTTAATTGAATGACCGCCGTGATAATCGAGGAATTTTCTCATTTCAATTACATCATCTTTTGAACGGACAAATGAAGCAGCTACAAAATCAACGTCATGCTCAATTCCGAACAGTAAATCCTGCTCGTCTTTTTCACTAATGAAGGGCATATCTATATGAACATTCGGAATATTTATACTCTTGTTGCTTTTGAGTATTCCGCCCTCTGTGATTTCACAAACAAGCTCAGATTCATCAGAATCAATTACATTCAGAATAATTTTACCGTCGTCAATAAGAATGGTATTTCCGTTTTTAAGCTGACCGCATAATTTGGGGTAAGTAATTGAAACTTTTGAAGAATCCCCTTCACAATCAGATGCAGAAAGGATTATTCTTTCGCCTGCAACAAGCTCAGTCTGACCGCCTTTTATTGATTTGATTCTGATTTCCGGACCTTTTGTGTCAAGCATTACGGCGGCAGGTAGTTTTAATTCATCTCTGACCTTGCGGAAAGTATCTATGGTTTTAGCGTGGTCAAAATATGAACCGTGTGAAAAGTTAAGTCTGGCAACATTAAGACCATTTTTAAGAAGCTCGGATATAACCTCTTCGCTGTTGCTTGCGGGTCCGAGAGTGCAGACAATTTTAGTTCTTCTCATAGCTTTTCTCCTTTTTTTCTCTAACATTGATAATATAATAAAAATAATCATTTCAGTCAACGTCATTTTAATCAAATAATATTGATAAAAACAATGATTTATGTTAAAATTATGAAAAATTCGGAGGTGGAATATGTCAGCAAAAATAATTGTTGCCGGAGCGGGCCACGGAGGTATTGCCGTTGCTGCTATCCTTGCGCAAAACGGCTATGACGTAACTGTATATGAAAAAGAAAAAGAAGGCACACTGGGCTATGACTGGACAGATATTTTTGCTCCCGGTGCTTTAAAGATTGCCGGAATCGATATGCCCGATGAAGAAAAATATGAGTATAAAGAAAATATGACTTTTTACTCAACAAATATGAAAATCGGTCTGCGTCAGGATGTATCGCCGGATCAGCTTGAAATAAAAATGGAGCGAAAAGATATTTACGCTCATCTCATTAATCATGCAGTTAACTGCGGTGTTAAATTTGTTTATGAATGTAAAATAGAATGCCCGCTGATGGCAGGCAACAGAGTAGTCGGCATAAAAACGTCACTCGGTAATTTTTACGGCGATCTGATAATTGATGCCGCAGGTATTGATTCACCTGTAAGAACAAAACTGCCGGCTGTCTGCGGAATTGAAAAAATTCCCGGTGATTTCAGTCAGTTCAATGTTTTCCGAGCATTTTACAACAGAGGCACCGAAGAAGAAGTAAAAGACAAATACAAGGTTTGTCTTCTTCCCGGAGGAAATACCGGCGTCGGCTGGATTGCAGCGGAAGAAGAATACTCAGATTTACTCATCGGACTTTTTGAAAAACTGACAGATGAGAAGGTCAACGAAATAGCAACACTTTTCAGAAGCGAAAACCCTGTTCTCGGCACCGAGCTAAAGCGAGGCGGTCAGTATGTCAAAATACCGGTTCGTCAGCCGCTTGCAATTATGGTTTGCGACGGTTATGCGGCAATCGGCGACAGCGCATTTATGACCGTTCCGGTAATCGGTTCCGGTATTGCAAATTCACTCAGAGCATCAAGAATGCTTGCAGATACTGTTATTGCTGACAAATACAACTGCTTCTGCGCAGACACACTGTGGGATTATCAGGTTAAATATTATAAAAACCTCGGCTCAGGTCTTGCTCAGCTTGCCTGCGTTAAACTGCTTCTTGCAGAATTAAAACCCGAAGAACTTGATTTTATGTTCGAAAACGGAATACTAACCGGTAAAGATTTAACAATCGGCGCAGACAGCACAAGTCTTGTTTCTTTCATCAACTTCTCTCCGACCGATATGATTAATAAAGCAAAAAATGTCTGCAAAGATACAGTTCTCTTAAAGAAAATTCTTATGACAGGCAAAAGAATTGCTTCTGTTGTTGCCGTAACAACCACAATGCCGAGACACTGGAACAGACAATCTGTTTTTCGCTGGGCAAAGCAATATAAAATGTGTTTTCAAATAAAGTAAAAGGATATTAATTATGGATAATAAATTCCCGGAAATGCGAAAATATATAGAAAGCGTTTGCGATAAACTCGATAATGAAGATTTGAAAAATGACTTTCGCAAATGTTATCTCAATACGCTTGAAACTACTGTAAAATATGACGATGACGGTAATGTGTTTATAATAACCGGCGACATTGAGGCAATGTGGCTTCGGGACAGCAGCGTTCAGGTAAGCCATTATGTCAGACTTGCCGGAGTTGACCGTGATTGCAGACAGCTTGTCAGAAGTCTTTTAAAAAGGCAGTTTCAATACATCAATACCGATCCTTACGCCAACGCATTCAACGAGAAACCGGACGGAACGGGTCACAAAGATGAGACTCCGACAAAACCGATTGTTTTTGAAAGAAAATATGAAATTGATTCTCTGATTTATCCCCTTTGGCTTTTAAATAAATACTATTATTATTCAAAAGATATTTCTGTTTTTGATTCATTATTTTTTGAAACATTAGACACTATTGTAAAAACACTTATTACTGAACAGGATTATAAAGATAAATCTCCATACTATTTCAGAAGGCCTGACGATGAAAAAGACAGTCTTCTGAATAACGGTTACGGTGCCAATTATAAATATACAGGAATGGTCCGTTCTGCATTCAGACCGAGTGACGACAGATGCGAATATCCTTTCCTTGTTCCTGCAAATATGTTTATTATAGCCGTATTCAATGATCTTAATACAATTCTTAACAAAGAGAATATCAATAATCCTCTAAAAAAAGACATTATTACTCTCTGCGAACAGATTAAAAACGGAATAGAAAAATATGCTGTAGTTGATGATAAAGAATTCGGAAAAATATATGCTTACGAGGTTGACGGTCTCGGAAATAAATTGATGATGGATGACGCAAATGTTCCGAGTCTTTTATCATTACCTTATCTCGGATATTGCAATAAAGACGATGAAATATATCTGAACACCAGAAAATATATTTTAAGCAAAAACAATCCCTACTTTTTTGAGGGAACATGTGCAAAAGGAATCGGCAGCCCTCATACTCCTGAAAACTACATCTGGCACATTTCTCTTATTATTGAAGCATTGACAACAGACAACAAAGACGATCAAAAGCGGATTTTTGAAATATTACGTTCTACTACAGCGGGAACCGGTTTTATGCATGAAGGATTTGACTGTAATAATCCTTATGAATTCACCCGCTCATGGTTTGCCTGGGCAAACACACTTTTCGCAATATTCATAATTGATTGTATAATATAAAAATGCAGGGATTGTCAAAATGCAATCCCTGCAGAAAAAATTATTTATTATCTGAAAGAAGCTTGACAAGAACAGCTTTCTGAGCGTGAAGTCTGTTTTCCGCCTCGTCAAATATTTCACCTGCGTGCTCTTCAAAAACTTTTGAAGTTATTTCTTCTTCTCTGTGAGCGGGAAGACAGTGCATAACCATTGCATCGGGTTTTGCAACAGCCATAACGGAATCATTAATCTGATAACCGCTGAACGCCTTGCGCCTGACGGCAGCTTCACCTTCCTGACCCATTGAAGCCCAAACATCGGTATAAAGAACATCTGCATCCTTTGCAGCTTCAAGAATATCCGGTGTACATAAAAATTCACCGTTCTCTTTTGCCCATTTCATTATTCCGGAATCGGGTTGGTAGTTTTCAGGGCAGCCGATTGAAACGCTCATACCCATTTTAATTCCGCCGACTATAAGTGAATTTGCCATATTGTTGCCGTCGCCTATATAGCAGAACTTTTTGCCGGCAATAACCTTTTTATGTTCTCTTATAGTCATCAGATCTGCCAAAACCTGGCAGGGGTGGCAGTAATCTGTCAATCCGTTTATGATGGGAATTGTTCCGTATTTTGCTAAAGTTTCAACTTCATCCTGACTGTATGTTCTTATCATAATACCGTCAAGATAACGTGACATAACTCTTGCCGTGTCTTCAACCGGTTCTCCCCTGCCAATCTGAAGGTCGTTTGAACTCAGGAAAAGCGCTGAGCCGCCAAGGTCATACATTCCGACTTCGAATGACACTCTTGTTCTTGTTGACGATTTCTGAAAAATCATTCCGAGCGTTTTACCTTTAAGATAGTGATGCTCAATACCGTTTTTCTTTTCATATTTAAGCTGATCAGCAAGGTTTAAAAGCTGAGTTATTTCTTCCGTTGATAAATCAGCAAGCTTTAACAGATGATCCATTTTGTTCCTCCAAATATCGATTCAAAATTATGCATAATTATACATATCATTTTGATTAATGTCAATAATTTCAGGAGATTTTATTAATGATAAAAAAATATTTATTATTATTAACATTATGTTTATTACTTTTCTTAACCGGATGTGTCAAAGGTGAAAAAACATCTGAGTCAACGTCAGATACTGTAATTAATACTTACGAACCTACAACTTTAAATTTATTACCAAATAACGAATATACAGAAGATAAAAAAACGCTGCCTTCTATTGAACTTTACCTTGATAACAGTAAGGGTCATGAAACCGAATATTATGAAGACGGCTCGTTTTCAGATATATATGAAAGCGAAGATAGAAGCTTCACAGAAAAAGTCAATTACAATAAAGACGGTAAACTGTTCAGTTATACAAAAACCACTTTCGATTCACAAGGCAGAGTGAGCTGTGATTATATTTTTTCGGCAGAAAAAACTTTTGACTACGCCTGCTTGCATGAATACGATTCACTCGGAAGATACTACCGCTATTATTATTATAATTATGATTACACTCTTATATATTATGAAGTTGTCACATACGACGGCAACGGTATTGATAAGCCGGTAGAACTTTATGATGCACAAGGCAACCAACTTGACAAATTACCCGATGTTTTTGACTGAATTGTAAATAAAGTGTAATAAAAAATAAATTGAATTGATTTTTTTATATTAATGTGTTAATATCTGTGTAAATTCAACAAGCGTTTTCAGGAGGATAAATATGAAAAAAGCAGTTGTTATTTTACTTTGCATCGCAACTCTGACAATGTTCTTCGGATGCGGCAAAAAAGAAAAAGCCATTGTTTCAAAGGATTTCAGCAACATTTCTGTTGAAGTTCCCACTTTAAATGAAGAAGTTGAAGTAAAAGAATTCAAGGCAACAGACGGCAGCAAATCAGTAAACTACTACAACGAAGAAAATGATGCCCAAATTGACACAATAGTCAATTATGACAATAAAGGAAATGTTGAAACATACAGATTTTTTACCTATGATGAAAATGGTAAAAGTCTTTCCGTAAGAGATTTTGACGCCGAGAACAATCTTGTTTCGGCTCAGGCCTATGATTATGATGATGCCGGTGTCAGACAGCACATCTATTATTATAACGCAGACGGAACTCTTAAATATTACGAAGAAGATATTTATGACAGCAACGGTAATCTTATTGCGGCTCCTATAATTGACGCAGAAGGCAGAACTCTTGCGTCAGGCGAAAGAACCACGGCTGCGCCCACCACCAAAGCGAAAGAAGAAAAGAAAGAAGATAAAACCGTCAAAGAGACAACATCAAAATCTTCTGAAAAAGCAACAGAAACAACTGCAAAGGCATCATAATTATGACAGGATTGAATGTTTATTATTATGTCAAAAAAGGTATGATGCAGAGCTTTATTGAAGCATTAAACTTTAACAATATAGCTCAGCAGTGCAGAGATGAAATCGGCTGTCTACAATACGATTATTTCATTTCCGAAGACAGACCGGATGAAGTCCTGCTTTTGATTGAAAGATGGAAAAATGCCGAAGCACAGAAGGTTCATACAACACAACCGCATTTCATCCTGCTTCAGAAATTAAAAGCTGAATTCGTTGAAAAAACTGAGTTTTTTAATTATTCTGATTGTAAATAATGTTTTAAAATGCGCATATCCGAAAACGGATATGCGCATTAATTATTATTGTGCAGTGAAATATTTAATAAAACTGCTTCCGTCAGAACAATCGGTGTCGGTAAGATTCAGACCGGCATTCATCAGTAACGCTCCGGAGTATACCTCACCGTTATCTTCGTCTTTATAATACTTTAATGGATCAAGTCCTTTTAATCTGACAAAAAATGCTTGCGTTTCAGGTCTTCTCATCACAACGCTTGTTAAAAGTGCTTTGTTTTTGTCTTTGCTGACAAACTGCCACACAGCGCGGTAATGGTTTTCGAATGGAGAAATAATTCTATATAAATCACCATTATGAATAACATCATAAAACTTATGATAATTATGTATTTGTGATTTAACGGCTTCTTTGTCTTCATCACTCATTTTATTAGGGTCAAGCTCATAACCGAATGTTCCCCATAAAGCAACATTTGCTCTTGTATCAATACCTGTTCTTTGGCAGGCGGAAACATGAGCGCCCATACACAAATCGGGATAGCACATTGATGAACCGAACTGAATTGTAAGTCTTTCGATGGGATCTGTATTGTCAGAACACCAGATCTGTGGTGAAAAGCTTAACATGCCGGGGTCAAATCTTCCGCCGCCGCCGGAGCAGTTTTCAAGCAGCATCTCAGGGAAAGCAGCAGTAATTCTGCCCATAAGCTCATAAGTTCCGAGAATGAAACGATGGAAAAACTCTTTTTGTCTTTCAGGCGGAAGCAGAGCAGAACCCGCCTCGGTAATATTTCTGTTAAAATCCCATTTTAGATAATCAACGGGATATTTGCTTAACAGACCGTAAATCTGATCGAAAATATTATCACGAACATCTTTTCTTGACATATCAAGAACATACTGCTGCCTTGCAATAGATTTGTCGCGATTGGGAACATGAACACACCAGTCGGGATGTTCTTTATAAAGCTTGCTCTCGGGCGAAATCATTTCGGGCTCATACCAAATACCGAACTTCAAACCCAAAGCCCTGACTCTGTCAATAAGACTTCCGAGTCCGCCTTTTAGTTTTTTCTCATTAACAAACCAGTCGCCGAGAGATGATGTGTCATCGTTTCTCTCACCGAACCAGCCGTCATCCATTACGAGCATTTCAATGCCCATTTCTTTTGCTCTTTCAGCAAATGAAACTATTTTATCGTCGTCAAAATCAAAATAGCATGCTTCCCAGCTGTTGATAAGGATAGGTCTTTTTTTGTTTTTCCAATAACCGCGGATTAAATTGTTCCTGTATAAATCGTGAAAAGTCCTGCTCATACCGCCGATGCCTTCGTTGCTGTAAACCATTACCACTTCCGGGGAATAAAACTTTTCATCTTTTTCAAGATGCCAGCCGAAGCTCTCAGGATTAATACCCATAATCAGACGTGTTGAATTTGAACTGTCAACCTCAATTTCGGCAGAAAAGTTACTGCTGTAAACAAGATTAAAACCGTAAACTTCACCGAAATCTTCGGTTGCTTTATCATCGGCAAGCGCAACGAACGGGTTGTGATAATGGCTTGATGAACCGCGTTTGCTGACAATGGACTGAATACCGTGAGCAAGATGTCTTACCTGCAGTGAACGCTCTTTATACCATTTGCCGTAAAGATGCATCATATTGTAATTCATCTGCGGAAATTCAACGCAGCAACTGTATACACGTTCAATATCCAGTGTTTTTTCAGATGTGTTTTCAACAATAACGCTTCTTGTAATAGCAGAATAATTTTCAAATACGGTATATATCAAAGTTACCTTTGCACCGGTAGTTGAATCGATTGTATAAACTTCAAGAGTCTGCGCTTCGCTCTCACTATTGAGATACAGTGAAGGAAGGCCTTTTATTTCGGGTTTTCCGTTATAAATCTTATGACCCGTATATCTGACGTCGGTAACATTGTTGCCGTCAGAATTAAGTATTGCAAGAGCAGAAACCCTGAAATCCCCTGCCCCTTCACAAGAATACTCCATCGGGCACATATCGGGAGAAAAGCCCTCTGTTTCGACCTTCTCATTTGAAGGACTGAACGAGGCAAAACCGCCGTGATAATACATTGAAGCAAGGTTGTCGTCAGGTATTTTGGCACCGTAATACAGATGAATAAGATAGTTTTCATCAAACACCTGAAAAGCGTAGGTTGAACCCGATGTGTCAAGTTTGAAAATCTTTTTTTCTGAATTATAAGAAATAGACATAACAATCTCCTTACAAGCAGTTATGAACTGCTTTTTATATTCTCTTTAACTGCATTGTTGATTTTTTCACGAATATTAAGATGCCATTCGCCGCTGTGAGGATATTCGGTTAATGTAATCGGGGAACTGAGACCGTCTTCAAGTAATTCTACTGTTTTTTCTCTGCCGATAAGTGACTCCAGCAGTTTTAATGCCTTTAAGTCCTGAACAGCATCATAAAAAACTTTTAATCGCAAAGAAGGCAAAGCCTCACCGTTTTCATCGGGATAAACAATAAAAGCATCTCCTGAAGGAAAATGACCGTCTGCATCGGTTATTTCAAACGGATTAATCTGCTTTTTTGAAAGACAGGAATTATAAAAATTATAACCCCATTGCAGAAACCCTTTTGCGTTATATTTATAAAGCTGAAAACCCAGAACTCTGGTGCGTTGAGACGGCATTGATATAAACCGGTTTGACAGATATCTGTTACCCTGCCCGCAACAATAATATACCCACAAATCCGGAACAATACCGCAGAAATTATCCGCTCGCCCGGTTTCGGGAATCGGTTGCTTTACGGCGCCCGATTTATAAAACTCAATATCTGACAAAGCATCTATGGTCTTAAAGCCGGGAAATGCTTTTTCAATTATATTTGCTCTTCGTTTATAAATCGGAAGTCGGTCCTGTGACGGTTCATCTGAAACATGGAAAAAGCACTTTTCTTTTATTCCTTCCTTTTCAAGAAAAGGAACAAGTTTTTTCCCCAGTTGAATAATGAAATCATCATACTTTTTGCTTGATGTTCTTGTTTGCCAGCCGAAAATCTTTTTTTCTCTGCCCTTTTTATCCTCTGCTATTATTTTCGGGGCGTGAAGAGCACCCCATTGAGTAAACAGATGAGACATTTCAAAGTATTCAATTCCGCATTCACGGCACATATCAATCCACTTTTTCAATTTAGTGAAATTGAAAATATACTTACCGCCGCGCATCTTGACATCAACAAGCTGAACAGTCAGCCGTTCACCTCCTACCTCAGTGTCAAGAGGTGGAGTAAATAACGGAGTGAGAATACAGTTCATCCCATGCAGTGCAGCTGTTTTAATAAAGTGTTTGTTGATATTCCAGAAACTGTCGCTGAAAACAGGAACATTATAGAATTGTGAAATTCCGTCACAGTGATACCAGTTTGTGTAAACAAAATCAATGTCAGGAAGCAGTGCGTCAATAATCTCAACAGATATTTTTTTAGATAAAACCGAATTGTTCATAAAATCAGCCCTGACAGTAACATCATAACAACCAGCCGAAATATTATCGGCAGACAGTTCAATCCAGAAGGAATACCATAAATCCGCTTCAAGAATTTCAGTGTTTTTAACAGGTTTTAAAATATCGGGATAATCTCCCGGTTCTTTTCTTAAATAATAGTCGTCCGCGTTCGGATTGCAGGCAAGATTGACTGGAACGTCATACACCCTGAAAATATTGACTGAACCCGAAAAGCCGTCAACTGAAATTGAAACATCAGTTTTATTATCGGTTTTTACAGCAAACTGAAAAGAAGCCCTCTCATTTCTGAATAAAGAAATACTTGTGATTTCATTCTCAATGGGAGAGCTGTCTTTAAAAACTTTAACCAATGAACTTAAAAGTTTAATTTCTGTCATTTTTTCATTTCAATATCTCTTGCAACGGTTTTGTCAATTGCTTTAATTACGGCATTGTCAAAACCGTTTTTTCGCAAGGCGGCAACACCGGCAGCGGTGGTGCCAGCTGGCGAGCAGACTCTGTCAGTAAGCTCGCAGGGATGAACGCCGAGTTCTTTTACCGCCTGAGCACTTCCCGAAACAGTCTGAACAGCTATTTTGAGTGCGTCATTACGCGATAAACCGTTCTTGACTCCGGCAAATGCCAGATCGTTTATGAATTCATAAACAAAGGCAGGAGCGGAACCTGCAAGAGCAGTAAACACCGAAAAAAGATTTTCATCGAGTTGCATGCACTCACCGAAGCTTGAGCAAAAAGCGGAAACAAAAGTAATCTGTTCTTCTGTAGCATTACAGTTAAAGCAATATGCAGTCATAGCCATACCGACAGCTGCATTGATGTTCGGCATAATCCTGAACACCGAGCATTCCGGTTTAAGATTGGCAGAAAGATATGAAACCTCAACACCTGCAGCCGTTGAAATAACCGAATTTGTGAAATCTTTTATCTGTTCAAGCACATGAGAAATATCTTTCGGCTTGACGGCAACAACGGTAATATCCGCTGACTCAGCACAAGATTTACAATCTTTCGCAACATTAACTCCGTAGATATTTCTTAAAGAATCCGTTTTATTTGAATCAACATCATAAATAAAAATATTCTCTGGCAAGACCAATTTGGCCTCAACCACGCCTTTAAGCATGGCGGAAGCCAAATTACCTGTGCCTATAAAAGACAGTTTAGCCATCAGTCAAGATCAGAAGCGCAGTGTGCGCATTTAACGGCGTCAATTGCAATTTCGCTCTTGCAATACGGACAGACTTTGGTAGTGGGAGCAGCAGGAGCTTCCTCTTCCTTTTTGCTGAATTTAGCAGAAACTTTGTTGATGCTTTTAACAATAAGGAAAATAACAATTGCCATAATAAGGAAATTGATAATAGCACTGATAAAGTTGCCGTAATTAAGAGATGCTGTATCACCGAGCATTATTTTCCATTCAGAGAAATCCTTGCCGCCTGTTGCAAGACTGATAACCGGCATAATGACATCATCAACAAGTGAGCTGACTATTGCCTGAAATGCACCGCCTATGATAACGCCTACAGCAAGGTCAAGAACGTTACCTCTCATAACGAATTCTTTAAACTCGGATACTATGCCTTTGCCTTTTTCTTTTGCCATAAAAAAATCTCCTTTTTTTTATTTTTTTTATTTTAACATATAAAATTATTACAGGTCAATACCTTCATAATCAAAATCGGGAATATAACTATTCTCTGCAGATTCGGAACTCTGAAAATATATATTTTCAAAACCAAGCTCCAATACTTTTTGTTTTACCAGTTTATATTCTTTAGCTGAGAGCTTTCTGTCAATAGGCGGCATATTCACAGCATCGCCGCATGGAATATATTGACGCATTATGCTTATTGAAATATCTCCGGGAAAATTATCTGATAAATACTCCAGTATTCTAAATGATTGCGAAACATTTCCAGGTAAAACAAGATGCCTGATTATCATGCCCTTCCGGGCTATACCGTTTTTATCTGTTTTTAATGTTCCGACCTGTCTGAACATTTCTTTCAAAGCCGAAGAACAATACTCAAAATAGTCATCCGTACCGCAATACTTTAATGATATATTACTGTCATAAAACTTAATATCGGGCAAATAAATATCTACAAGACCTTCAAGTGTTTTAAGAGTTTCCGTTCTTTCATAACCGGATGAATTCCACACTACGGGAACCGGTGACCTGAATTCTTTCAAAGCTTTGCATATTTCCGTAGTGTAGTGCGTAGGAGTAACAAGATTCAAATTATGAACTCCCGACTCAACAAGCTTTTCAAATATTTTCAGAAGTTCTGTCTGAGAAACACTTATTCCTTTATTCAGATGGCTGATTTCATAGTTCTGACAAAAAACACATTTAAGCGAACATCCTGTAAAAAACACCGTTCCGCTGCCTTTGGTTCCGCTTATGCAAGGTTCTTCCCAATAATGAGGTGCCGCCCTTGAAATCTTAATTTGAGAACCCGAAGAGCAGTAACCTGTTAATACATTTCTGTCAATATTACATTTTCTGGGGCAAATATTACACAACAAACTTATCACCGTAAGAATTATAATATTTATAATTATAAATTTCAATATCATATTTATTGACAATAAATAGTGCTTGTGATATACTTTATCGAAATTAAAAAACACCACAAAAACTTTGACGGAGACAGTAGTCTTTGCACTGTGAATCAAAGAGAGCCGGCGGCGGTGCGATGCCGGTATTTGCTGCAATGAACGAATATCACTCCCGAGTTTCAAACCGAAAGAGAACAAGTAGGCTTTGACGGAGTCCCACCGTTAGCGGGGAGGCATAAAATCAGCTATGCATATCAGGTGGTCAACGGATAGTTTTCTCCGTCCTGTATGGGCGGGGTTATTTTATTTTCGGAGGTAAAATTAGATGTATGACAAAGTGTCAACAAGTCTTGACTTTGTAAAAAACGAAAAGGAAGTTCTTGATTTCTGGAAAAAGAACGACATTTTTGAAAAAAGCATCAAAATACGTGAAGGATGCCCGACCTATACTTTTTATGACGGTCCGCCCACAGCAAACGGCAAACCGCATATAGGTCATGTTCTTACACGTGTTATTAAAGATATGATTCCCCGTTACAGAACGATGAAAGGCTATATGGTTCCGCGTAAAGCCGGCTGGGACACTCATGGTCTTCCCGTTGAGCTTGAGGTTGAAAAAATGCTCGGAATCAACGGTAAGGATCAGATTGAAGAATACGGCCTTGAACCTTTTATTAAGCTTTGTAAAGAGAGTGTCTGGAAATATAAAGGAATGTGGGAAGATTTCTCCGAAACAGTCGGCTTCTGGGCGGATATGGAGAATCCCTATGTTACCTATCATAATGACTTTATCGAGAGCGAATGGTGGGCATTAAAAGAAATATGGAAGAAAAACCTGCTCTACAAAGGTTTTAAAATCGTTCCCTACTGCCCGCGTTGCGGCACCCCGCTTTCATCACACGAAGTTGCTCAGGGTTATAAAACTCTTAAAGAGCGCACCGCAATAGTGCGTTTTAAAATAAAAGATGAAGATGCATATTTCCTTGCGTGGACAACTACGCCATGGACTCTTGCCTCAAACATAGGTTTATGTGTAAACCCCGATGAGATATATGCAAAAGTCAAAGCTGCCGACGGTTTCACATATATTCTTGCAAAAGCACTTCTTGACTCGGTTCTGGGCGGTATTGAGCGTGAGGAAGGCACTCCTGCTTATGAGATAATTGAGACCTGCTCGGGCAAAGACCTTGAGTATAAAGAGTATGAGCCTCTTTATCAATGTGCAAAAGATGTCGCTGACAAACAACATAAAAAAGCATTCTTTATTTACTGCGACAACTATGTAACTATGTCAGACGGCACAGGTATTGTTCATATTGCTCCTGCATTCGGTGAAGATGACGCAAGAGTAGGTCGCAAATATGATGCTCCCTTTGTTCAGATGGTTGACGAACACGGTGTCATGAAGGATGAAACTCCTTTTGCCGGTATGCGTTGCAAGCCCACACAGGCTGAAATCGATAAAGGCGCTATCAACTGCGACCCTGAAGTTCTCAAAGAGCTTGATTCAAGAGGAATCCTTTTCAGCGCGCCTAAAATGGAACATGAATATCCGCATTGCTGGCGTTGCAGCACTCCTCTCATTTATTATGCCAGAGAGTCCTGGTTTATTAAAATGACGGAAGTCCGTGACAATCTTGTCAAAAACAACAACACTATTAACTGGATTCCCGAAAGCATAGGCAAAGGACGTTTCGGCGACTGGCTTAACAATGTTCAGGACTGGGGTCTTTCCCGTAACCGCTACTGGGGCACTCCCCTTAACATCTGGGAATGTGAATGCGGTCACAGACACGTAATAGGTTCCATTGAAGAACTCAAATCAATGTCTGACAACTGCCCGGATGACATTGAGCTGCACCGTCCTTACATTGATGCAGTTACTATCACATGCCCCGAATGCGGCAAGCAGATGAAACGCGTTCCGGAAGTAATCGACTGCTGGTTTGACTCAGGTTCAATGCCGTTCGCTCAGCACCATTATCCATTTGAAAACAAGGAAGTATTTGAGAAGCAGTTCCCTGCCGAGTTTATTTCCGAAGCAGTTGACCAGACAAGAGGATGGTTCTATTCTCTTCTTGCAATTTCAACAATTCTTTTTGATAAAGCACCTTACAAAAACGTCATAGTTCTCGGTCTTGTTCAGGATGAGAACGGTCAGAAAATGTCAAAATCGAAAGGCAACGCCGTTGATCCGTTTGATGCTCTTTCAAAGTTCGGTGCAGACTCAATAAGATGGTATTTCTACACCAATTCCGCCCCCTGGCTCCCGAACCGCTTTTATGACAAAGCTGTTGTAGAAGGTCAGAGAAAGTTTATGGGAACTCTCTGGAACACATACGCTTTCTTTGTTTTGTATGCGAATATTGACAAATTCGATGCTACAAAATATACACTTGAATATGACAAGCTTTCTGTAATGGATAAGTGGCTTGTATCAAAGCTTAATTCACTTATTCTCACTGTTGACGGTTACCTTGACAATTACTGCATACCCGAAGCTGCAAAAGCTCTTCAGAGCTTTGTTGATGATATGAGCAACTGGTATGTCCGCCGCGGTCGTGAACGCTACTGGGCACAGGATATGAGTCAGGATAAAATTAACGCTTATATGACTCTTTACACAGCCCTTGTTACTGTTGCAAAGCTCTCTGCGCCTATGATTCCCTATATGGCGGAAGAGATTTACCGCAACCTTGTTTGCAACATTGATAAGAACGCACCCGAAAGCGTTCATCTTTGCGATTATCCCGTTGCTGATGAAAAAGTAATTGACTCAGCACTCGAAGCATCAATGCAGGAAGTATTGGACATTGTCGTTCTCGGAAGAGCGGCAAGAAACGGCGCAAACATCAAAAACAGACAGCCCCTTTCAAAGATGTTTGTTCAGGCAGATAAATCACTTGACGAAGAACTTACATCGATAATCAGAGATGAACTCAATGTTAAAGAAGTCGAGTTTGTAACAGATGCTTCCGGTTTTGTTTCATACGCATTTAAACCGCAGCTTAAAACTGTCGGCCCCAAATACGGAAAACTTCTTAACGGAATTAAAGAATACCTCGCAAATGTTGACGGAACGTCAGCAAAAGCACAGCTTGATGCAGATGGCGCGATTAAGTTTGAAGTAAACGGAGAACCCGTTGAACTCACTGCATACGATCTTCTTATTGATTCCGTTCAGAAAGAGGGCTTATACTCAGTTTCAGATTACGGTGTCAATGTTGTTCTTGACATAAAACTAAATGATGAGCTTATCGAAGAGGGTTATGTAAACGAGCTTATTTCCAAGATTCAGACTATGCGTAAAGAAGCCGGATTTGAGGTTATGGACCACATCAACATTTTCTATAAAGAAAATGAAGGAAATGTTATCGGATCTGTATTTGAGAAATTCGGCAAAGCTATCAGTCATGATGTTCTTGCTGAAAACATAACCTGCGGCGAAGGCGGCTCTTACACCAAGGATTGGGATATAAACGGTATTGCCGTAACTCTTGGAGTTGAAAAAACAGTATAAATTTCAAAGGTCTGCAGCCATCGGTTGCAGACCTTGTCTCTTCATCTCAATCAAGTGAAACCCGGAATTATTGACACTTTTTATATAAAGTGATAAAATCATAAAAAAATACTACAGTATTAAGGAGTATTTATAATGAAGGGAATTATCCTTGCAGGCGGAACCGGTTCAAGACTTTATCCGCTGACGATGGTTACCAGTAAACAGCTTTTGCCGGTTTATGACAAACCGATGATATATTACCCGCTCTCAACACTTATGCTCGCCGGAATAAGAGAAATTCTGATTATTTCAACACCCGACGACACACCTAAGTTTGAAAGATTGCTCGGAACAGGCAAGCAGTTCGGTCTTAAGCTATCTTATGCCGTTCAGGAGTCTCCTGCCGGTCTTGCACAGGCATTTATTATCGGCGAAAAATTCATAGGCGATGATTCTGTCTCAATGATTCTCGGCGACAACATCTTTTACGGAAGCGGTCTCGGTCATATGCTCAGACAGGCTGTTAAAAGACCTGAGGGAGCAACAATTTTCGGTTATAATGTTGAGAATGCGCAGGCGTTCGGCGTAGTTGAATTCAACTCGAAAGGAATACCTGTTTCTATAGTCGAAAAGCCCGAACACCCTAAATCACATTATGCTGTAACCGGACTTTATATTTATGACAATAAAGTTATTGAATACGCCAAATCATTAAAGCCCTCCAAGCGCGGCGAGCTTGAAATAACAGACATAAACCAGATGTATCTTGAAGCAGGCACGCTTGACGTTCAGCTTCTCGGCAGAGGTTATGCCTGGCTTGACACCGGAACTGTTGAGGCGCTTTATGAAGCTTCTAATTTCATCGGCACAGTCGAAAGATTACAGGGTATAAAAATATCCGCTCCCGAAGAAATTGCCTATAACAACAGATGGATAAGCAAAAAATCACTCATTGAATCCGCTGAAAAATACGGTAAATCATCATACGGCAGACACCTTCAGAGAGTTGCCAACGGCACAATTCTTTACGGCAGTAAACCCGGTGAGAGACCTCACTGGGGCAGAGAGGATGACGAAGAAATATGAATCTCATAAAAACGGGAATAGAAGGTTTATTTATTCTTGAACCGAAAGTTTTCGGCGACAACCGCGGCTGGTTTTATGAATCATATTCAAAAAGAACTCTTGAAGAACTCGGAATAACCACAGAATTTGTTCAGGATAACCGTTCTTACTCCTCTCAAAAGGGCACATTGAGAGGTTTGCACTGCCAGATAAACCCCGATGCACAGGCAAAGCTCCTCACCTGCACCAGAGGCAAAATATTTGACGTAGCAGTTGACATACGCGAAGGTTCACCTACATATTTAAAATGGGTCGGTGTTGAACTCAGCGATGAAAATAAAAATCAGTTTTTTATTCCCAGAGGTTTTCTGCACGGTTTTGCAACATTGACAGACGATGTTGAAGTGCTTTATAAAACCAATTCTTTTTACTCACCTCAGAATGACAGAAGCGTTTGCTACTCTGACCCTGACATAGGCGTTGAATGGCCTGTTGATAACCCTGTTGTTTCACAAAAAGACGCCGCTGCTCCTCTTTTGAAAAACAGCGACATACATTTCAAATATTAAGTTTATGACATCCGTTAGCGAGCGGATGGCATTTATAATTCTTCAATATCAACACCGAGAATAACAACGTCATCAAGCGGTTTGTCTCTGCTGTCGGTTTCAACACCTGCTATTGTGTCAACAACATCCATTCCTTCATATACCTGACCGAAAACAGCGTGCCTGAAATCAAGGTGAGGAGTGCCTCCGAGCTCAGCATAATCGTTGACTGTCTCTTCAGGATAACTGTCGGGATACAACCGCATTTGAGATAAAAGAGCAGGATTAACAGTTTTTGCCTGAACAATAAAAAACTGGCTGCCATTTGTATTCGGTCCTGCATTTGCCATTGATAGAGCGCCGCGCAGGTTATGGTAATCAACATTGAATTCATCTTCAAAAGGACTTCCCCAGATGCTTTCTCCGCCTCTTCCGGTTGCGGTAGGGTCGCCGCCCTGAATCATAAAATCATTGATAACGCGATGAAAAACTACGCCGTCATAATAACCGTTTTTTGAATGAGTAACAAAATTCTCAACTGCTTTTGCCGATGCTTCGGGAAAAAGCAGTATTTTTATATCTCCTTTATTGGTTCTCATTGTTGCTGTAATATCGCCTTTTGCAGGCATTCTGTTCTGTTTGCTCATATAAATAATCCTTTCAATATATTTGATTTGTCAGCAGAATTTTATCCGAATCTGTAAATGTTGCAATTATTCCGTTATTGTCATAAGTTGCAAAGAACGGGCATTTTGCAACCATTATAAGATTCCATTTGACATTCGGATACACTTTGCCGAGATGATTTGTTACAATGGCAATTTCCGGCCTCAGAGTTTTCAGAAAACTCATTGACGATGAACCGTAATAACCATGATGACCGATTTTAAGCAAATCGACATCACCGACCTTATCGGCAACAAGCTCTTCAACTCCGCTCGGTCTTGTGATATCCGCCGCAAGAAAAGCGGTTTTTTTACCTTTAACAACTTTTACACCGACACTCTCGGAGTTTTCGCCTTTACCTTTAAGTTGGGGATTATTTACCGTATTAAAAAACTGCAAAGTAAAATCTCCGAATTTAAAAGGTTTGTCCGGCAGGTTGTGAATTACAGGAATATTCCTGTTCTCAAGGTCGGCAATAATCTGATTATATGTTTGAGTAAGCCCCCATTTATAATCGTATTTACTGAAATAATCCTCATCGCAGCCCTTGAAATACGCTTTATCTATTTTGATTTTTTCACTGGTAATTACAGCGTGAAAAGAGCCGATATGATCATAATGGCAATGTGTTCCGAGTATAAATGAAAGGTGAGCAATTCCGTTACTGTCGGAACATGTTTTAAGAATATAATCAACCGTTTCTTTTTCATACCCTTTATATTCGGTTTTTCTGCGAGGATTGGAGTTACCTTCTCCCGAATCAACAAGAGCAAACATTCCGTTGCTCTCAATCAGAATTGCATCTGAATTGGCAGTGTTGAGAAAATGAATCCTGTCGTCACCTGTTGAATAATCAAAACTCTCTTTTTTAACAGGAACTTTTTTACAGTAACTGTTAAAAAGAACTACCGTCAATATATCAAGCACAAATATCAATGCCATCAGAGGAACTATAATCCAGGTTGCAATTTTTTTTGCTTTTTTGCTGTTCATTTTATTCTCCGTCAATAAAGTATGAATATAATAACATATTAATATTATATTTTCTATACTTAATTATTAATGAATTTAAAAATATTTAATCTGTGCTTGAATATTCTTCAAGATTAATGTAAACTATACAACAGTTTATTTGTTGAGGTTAAATATGTCAGACGTTTTCAAAAAGACATTTTCCGTTGTATCAGACGGATTTTTCAATATGACGCAGATTTTGCCGCTTGCAGTTTCAATGTGTGTCTGCTCCACTTTTTCAATGCAGGCAAGTCTTTTCTCTGCAATTCTCTGCTGTCTTGCTTTTCCGTTTACAGGGCTTATGCCCTCATATTCAATCTTTATCGTCTTATACAGTATTTCATCATTTTACGGTTTGTCTACTTCTCTTGCAGGCACTCTTATTTGCGCAGTTTTGCTGGTGATTGTGTCAATGCTTAAAATTGACAATTTAAAGTCTGCTGTTTACATTCCTTCAGTTGCCGCCGTTATGCTCGGCTTTACACTATATATGACTGTTATGCAGACAACAAACTACTTCGGAATCGACGCAACCGGAAGAAATGTTATTGAGATGATGAAATCCTACCGTTCCCTGGGTTTTCACGGTAACTGGCGCGGCGTTCTTTACGGCACAATTGTTTTGGTTATTATGATTGTTTACCGCCGAAAATTCAAAAATCTGAGCAAAAAAATCCCTGCCGCTTTCTGGTGTTTTGTAATTACAATACCATTGAATATGATTCTTGTTCCCGGAAGCATCATAACGCCTATCAGAGAAGTCGGCAGTTACGCATTCATTCCCGAGCTTATTTCTTTTAATTCAGTCAATATATTGGGTGCTGTTTTATGCGGCGGAGCAATGCTGTTTATTTTTCTTTACAAACTTAGTCTTGATGAAACGCCGAAAGATAAAAAGAATATTCTGTTTTCAGGAACGGTTATTTTAGTTTCATCTTTAACCGGAAGCATTCCACCCTGCCTTGCTGTTAAAAAACAAGAAAGCATTTCAAATAAAGTCATTTCTGCAATTTCGGGTTCTGTTTACAGCTCAATTATTCTGATTGTTCTAAGCAGGTTTATAGCACGCACTCCGGTTCCTACGGCTGCTGTAATTCTGATTATAGGAATGTGGCAGCAAAATGTATGGAGATATTTAAAAACTGCTTTTACCTCAGGCGTTACCGGAATAATTACTTTTATCGCAGTAATTTCTGTTATTCTGTTGATTAATCCCGAAACCGGTATAATAATTACAGCGTTTATATGCGCTGGATATAAATTGATTAACAAGAAAAATTCAAAAGTTTAAAACGGAGCGTCATTCGACGCTCCGTTTTTGACTAATCATTATTTAAAACAGATTTCCCCCGTGAGAATCAATGCCTACAATAACGGGAAAATCTTTAAGCACAAGCTTTTTTACACTTTCGCATCCAAGATCAAAAAATGCAATTTCATCACAAGAAACTATACTTTTCGAGCAAAGAGCCCCTGCACCGCCTATAGCACAGAAATAAACAGCATTATTTCTGACAACAGCTTCGCAAACTTCTTTGCTGCGCGGACCTTTGCCAATCATTGAAACAAGACCGAGGTCGAGAAGCTTCGGCGCAAATTTATCCATTCTGCCTGATGTTGTCGGACCGCAGCTGCCGATTACACATCCCGGTTGAGTGGGAGTAGGGCCGGCGTAATAGATACTTGCTCCATTGATTACAAATGGAAGTTCGCCGCCGTTTTCAAGTATTTCAAAAATTCTTTTATGAGCGGCGTCTCTGGATGTGTAAACAACTCCAGACAAAAAGACGGAATCGCCTGCATTTAATTTGTTACTGTATTCTTTAATATCATCGGTATTAATATAATATTCAGCCATATTTTTTACTCGGTAATAAACATTTTGTTGAGATACTCTTCTTCGACCTTTTCAAGACCGTCATAATCAAACTTAAACTGATCTTCGTCTTCAGGTTCTTTTTCAAAATTAGAAAAAACTGATTCAAAACAATTAATTAAAGAATTCAAAGCATCTATATAGATATCAGATTCTTTAACAGCGTCAGAATTAAATAGTTTATTAATTACTTCTCTGTTTTGTTCAAATTCTTCACAAGAACTTTTTATACTGTCAAGAATGCTCTGTTTTGATGAAATCTCAACTGAGAGAAGATGAATTGTATTCTGATTGCAGTCAATTTCACCATTTAATTTTTCAATCTCAGATTTAAGCGAATCTATGGCAGAATCTTTTTCTTTAACGGTTTTTTTAAGAACGACGCAGGCATCGGTATTTTTCACAGATTCTTTTTTAGTGCTGCCGGCAGTTTGTTGAGCTTCGGATAACTGAATCTGAAGTTTTTCAATATAATCAATTACATCTTCACGTTTAAATCCGCCGAAGACGGCACGTCTGAGAATTTGTTCTGATGCCATAATATCACCGTGTAAAGAATAGTTTTATTTTTTTAATGAGATTGCTGCTTTTGCTTTTGCAACAATGTTAGCGGCGTCAAGACCGTAAATGTGAAGCATTTCAACTGCAGGACCTGATTTGCCGAATTTGTCTTCAACACCGACTCTGATAACGGGAACCGGAACAGTCTTGCAGACAACCTCGGTTACAGCAGAACCGAAACCGCCGATAATGTTATGCTCTTCAGCCGTAACAATAGCACCTGTTGATTTTGCAGCCTCAACAATTGCTTCTTCATCAATGGGTTTAATTGTATGGAAATTGAGAACAGAGGCGGAAATACCTTCTGAAGCAAGAATTTCTTTTGCTGCAAGAGCTTCTTTAACCATAAGACCGGTTGCACAGATTGTAACATCTGTTCCGTCGCAAAGCTTGACAGCTTTGCCGATTTTAAACTCATAGTTGTCGGGGTCATTGAATCTCTCAACAGCAAGTCTGCCGAACCTGAGATAAACAGGACCGTCCATTTCTGCGGCAGCCATAACGGCAGCTCTTGATTCAACGTCATCGGCAGGGTTGATTATTGTCATGCCGGGAATTGAACGCATAAGGGCAATGTCTTCGCAGCACTGGTGGCTTGCGCCGTCTTCGCCGACGGAAATACCTGCATGTGTAGCACCGATTTTAACATTAAGATGAGGATAACCTATGGAATTACGGACCTGCTCAAATGCTCTGCCTGCCGCAAACATTGCGAAAGAACTCGCAAAAACAATGTGACCGGTTGTTGACAGACCTGCCGCAACACACATCATATTGCTTTCTGCAATTCCCGTGTCAATAAATCTGTCGGGAAAAGCTTTTTTGAACATACCTGTTTTTGTTGCAGCCGCAAGGTCGGCATCGAGAACGACAACTTTATCATTTTTTTCGCCAAGCTCTACGAGTGCTTTGCCGTAAGCTTCGCGTGTAGCCATTTTAACTGTATCAGCCATTGTAATTCTTCCTTTCCCGATTAATTATGCTTCTAACTCGGCAAGCTGAGCTTTGAGTTCGCTCATTGCCTGTTCATACTGTTCCGTATTGGGAGCAGCTCCGTGCCACGAAACCTCGTTTTCCATAAACGAAACACCTTTGCCTTTGACACTGTTTGCAATTATGACAGAGGGCTTACCCTTGAATTCAGACGCCTGTTTGAAAGCGGCATCAATTTCATCAAAACTGTGAGCGCAGATTTCAATTACATTCCAACCAAACGCCTTGAATTTTTCGGGAACGGGGTAAGGAGAGTTTACATCTGCAATTTTGCCGTCAATCTGAAGTCCGTTAAGGTCAACAACCGCACAAAGATTGTCAAGACCTTTTGCAGCGGCATACATTGCAGCTTCCCAGACCTGACCTTCCTGAATTTCACCGTCGCCGAGAATAGAATAAACTCTGAACGATTTACCGGAAAGCTTTCCGCCGAGAGCCATACCGCAGGCAACTGAAATACCCTGTCCGAGTGAACCGGTGCTCATATCGACACCGGGAGTATATCTCATACTGGGGTGACCCTGAAGATAAGAATCGGGCTTTCTGAGAGTTTTAAGATCTTCAACAGGGAAAAATCCCTTGAGCGCAAGAACTGCATAAAGAGCAGGAGCACAATGACCTTTTGAGAGAACAAATCTGTCTCTGTCTTCCCATTGCGGATTTTTGGGGTCAACATTCATCTGATGAAAATACAGATAAGTCAGAATATCAACGCATGAAAGAGATCCGCCGGGATGACCGGACTTTGCATTGTAAACACCTTCAATAATACCGATTCTGGCGTTACAGGCTTTGATTTTTAACTGTTTTTTGACAACTGCATCCATTATGCAGGCACCTCCTGTTAAATTAAGCGGAAAACCGCAAATCTGTTTAAAGTTTAAATTTCAACATTATTCAGACCGCATTTTTTTAAAAAGGCGGTAAAATAATCAGGCAATTCCGATTTAACAACAATGCGTTCTCCGCTTGACGGGTGTGTAAAACCGAGAAGACCGGCGTGAAGACATTGACCGTTTAAACTTGATACACCATTTGAAGGGCCGTAAACAGGGTCACCCGCAACGGGATGCCCGATATATGCCATATGAACTCTTATCTGATGAGTTCTGCCTGTTTCAAGTTTAAGTTTAATGTATGAAAAATCGGATGTTTCATCAAGAACCTCATAATGAGTAACGGCAGAGCGAGAATATCTGTCTGTAACACACATCATTTTGCGGTTTTTTGTGCTTCTGCCTATCGGTGCATCAATAACCCCATGAGTTTCTTTAAGTCTGCCGTGAATTACCGCACGGTATTCACGGTCAAGTGAATGTTCTTTAATCTGTTCGGCAAGCGATATGTGAGCAAAATCATTTTTAGCAACTAAAAGCAAACCGCTTGTATCTTTATCAATACGATGAACAATACCGGGTCTTATAACTCCGTTTATCCCTGAAAGAACACCGGAACAATGATATAACAATGCATTGACGAGGGTTCCGTCATAATTGCCTGCAGCGGGATGAACAACCATACCTCTCGGTTTATTTACAACTAGAAGGTCGTCATCTTCATATCTGATATCAAGCGGGATATTCTGCGGCGTTGCCTCTAATTCACGGGGAGCGGGAACAATAAACTGAATAACAGAATTTTCTGCCGGTTTATAGTTTTTGGCAACCGCTTTACCGTTGACAAAAACCGAGGATGATTGCAAAAGCGATTGAACAAAAGACCTCGAAAGCGACGGAACGGAAGAAACTATTATTTTGTCAATTCTCTGACCGGAATCTTCCGCTGAAACAACTATTCTGACCGGTTCTTCAATACCGATTACTATTCCGTCATCAGCCATTATTATCACCCCTGCCCTTGCCGGAACTGTTATCGTTTTTTTTCAGACCTGAAAAAAGCTCATATCCTGCAAGCATAAAAGCACCGACAGTAATAAAGCAATCAGCAACATTGAAAACAGCAAAATTGATAAACAGAGGTTCAATAAAATCAACGACAAAACCGTTTGTTATTCTGTCAATCATATTGCCTGCTCCGCCGGAAATAATCAGAATCAAAGATATATTTACGAAAATGCTCTTTGACCTTTTTAACAACAGATAAATAATGCAGGCAACAATTATTACAGATGTAACAACTGACAAAACCACCGTGCTGTTTGAAAATGAACTGAAAGCGGCGCCTGTGTTTTCAACATAAGTCAAACGGAATAAACCGAACAGAAACTCTTTTGGACCGTGTGATTCTATGTAATCAGTCACAATATATTTGACAAACTGATCTGCTGCCGTAAGAACAGCAATAACAATCAGTGATATCAGTTGAAACATATAGTGTTAATCGTCAAAAAATCCGCTGAAAATGGATTGCTGATCGTCATCGTCGTCATCGGCAATATCATCAAGATTGATTTTAAAGCCGGTAAACTCTTCATCATCTTCTTCTTCATCTGCCGCAGTATCTTCAGTCTCTTCGGCTTCATCGGAATCTGTCTCATCTGAAACTGTTTCATCATCAGAAACTGCAGAATCAGTTAATTCATCCTCGTCGTCAGCTTCAATGCTTTCTTCAGTTTCTGCGGATATTTCAACCGTTTCTTCTTCTGTGTCATCATCTTCAGTGTTGATTATGTCATCAACCGAAACCTCTTCAGTTTCTTCAGCTTCAACTATATCTTCGGAAAGTTCAAAATTCTCAACATCCTCAGCAACAGCTTCAACCTGAGATTCAAGCTCATCAGATGAAACTACGGGAACAGTAACATCATCAACCGTGATTTCTTCTGCCGGTGAATTATCGGTAACTTCAATTTCAAGGTTTTCAATGTCAGGTTCTTCGGCAATATCATCAAGTAAAGATAACTGTTTTTCACAAACATCGCCTACAGATGTTTTATATTTGCCTACTTCATCCTTAAGGCGTGATGCCTGAGCAGTATAAAAAGCAAGTCTTTTTTCACTGTCGCCGATTATTTCAGCAGCTTTTTTTCTTGCATCGGCAATAATTGCCTCTGCAGACTCATTTGCGGCGGAAATGGCGGTCTGACCGTCCTGTTTTGCTTTTTCTATATATGCCTGAACAGTCTGCTTTGTTTTATCAACAAAATCTTTTGCATTTTTCCTTGCCGCCTCAATAATCTCCGAGCCCTCTGCCTTTGCGGCAGCAACAGTAGCCACCTTTTCATCTTCCGCTTCCTGACGAACTGCTTTGGCAGTGCGTTCGGCGGTAAGAAGAGTTGTTTTGATTGTATCTTCTTCGGCGCGGTATTCTTCAATTTTGCGGGCAAGAATGCTCATTTTTTTCATAAGATCGGCATTCTGTGCCGTAAGCTGTTCATAAGATTCAGCCGCACTTTTGAGAAAAGCGTCAACTTCTTCAGCACGGTATGCGCCTTTGCCTACCAGTGTGAACTGAGCATTTGAAATCTGTTCGGGTTTAAGCATATTCTATGCCTCTCTTTCTTAGTTCAAAGTCATTATTCCTGTGAATCGACAATTTCAGAATATTCGTCGTTGGAAACGGAAACATTATAAGGTGTAATTACAAATGCTTTTTCAGCTATGGAATTAAACGAACCGTCAATTGCATAAGTAACACCGTAAAGGATGTCAATAACTCTCTGAAGAGCATCAGTAGGGCATTCTTCAAGGTTAAGAACAACAATACGCCCCTGCTTGAGAATATCCGCAACAGGGCCAACTTCAGACACACCGGCAACCTTTTTGACAACTACCTGAGAGTCGCCGAGAGTTCTTACAGCGGGAGTTCTGCCACCGTCAAGAGGAACAACATTCTGCTTTTTGCTTTTTTTCTGCGGAGCCGAGCTTGAATAATCGGGTTCGGGATAACGCTCTTTTACCTGTGTTCTTGTTTCTTCTTTTTCATATGATTCTTCTTCAGGATCGTAATCCTCATATTCAGCATCTGAAACGTTGATAAATTTGCTGATTTCATTTTTGAATTTGTCAAATGCACCCATTATATAATCCTCCTGTTATTATCTGTAATTCCTGGAGCCGAAAATTGCAGAGCCGACTCTGACAAGGTTTGCACCTTCAAGAATAGCTTGGCAATAATCACCCGACATACCCATGGAAAGAACATTCATATTTACATTATTTATTTTTTTTGAGGCGATGTCAAGATATGAGCGATACATATTTGAAAAAATATGCCTCAAAACCTTTTCATCGTCGCAAATCGGAGCAACACACATAAGGCCCTGAATTGAAATATCGTCTATTTCTGATATTTCAAAAACACGCTCATTAATCTCATTTAAATCAAAACCGAATTTGCTTTCTTCATTACCGACATTGACTTCAAGAAGAATCTTGCTGACAATACCGTTTTCCCGGGAGCGCTTTGCAATTTCGGTTGCAAGTGAGACGCTGTCAACGGATTGAATTACATCAACCTTGCCTACAATCTTTCTGACTTTATTTGACTGTAAATGACCGATTAAATGAGCTTTGCAATTCTGAAGATTGAGCTCAGGTTCTTTTGCAAGGAACTCCTGAACCTTGTTTTCACCGATTAAATCAATACCTTCGGAAATGGCGAAATTGATGTATTTGCTTTCAATGGTCTTACTAACCGCCATCAACTTGATTTCTTCGGGTTTTCTCCCTGATTTTAAAGCGGCATCGGCTATCTTTTCTCTGACTTCCGCAAGGTTTTGCCGGATGTCATTGAATTTATTATCTGCATCAGGCATTACCGCCAAGCCCCCTTCCGTTGAGAATTATATTATCGTGCTTTTTGAGTTGAGTTCCGGGGAACTCTTTTTTACTGTCCTCTGAAGCGATAACATACTCGTTGCAACTGTAAATAACATTCAGATAACGAAGTTTTGTAACATTGCCTATGCGAACGTAACAGCACTGATTACCGTCTATAACACGGACTGCTTTTTTGGGGACCTTAAGACCGCTGAATTCATTTAAAATCAGTTTGACATTAACAATGCGGGATGTAAGTATGTCTGGCGAAATGCTGTTGCTTTTAAGAATTACAACAGATTTTTTCTCATTCTCTTTATTGATTTTAAAGACTTCCGTTTTAATTTTTTCAGTTTCGGTATTTCCGATAATAATATTGATTACATCGCCTTCTTTTAGTGAATTGGAATCATTCAGATCAACAACAGCGGCGAGATACCAATAAAAACCGTTCATAACCTTGCCGACGCAACTTTCGGCAATCGCCTGAGGTTTGGAATTGATTACATTTTCTAAATCAGCAGCTTTAAGTTCATCCAGCATTGAAACCTGAATAACAGACTCGTAACCGTCAGCGCTGCTTATGTAATAGCCCGCTGAACCTGCAGAGATTATACTCTGTTGAACTGCCTGAGTCTCAAGTGAGCTGATTTCGGATTGAATGGTGTTGATTTTGTTTTCGCAGTCAATTTTCGTGCCCAGAGAAACCTGCCTGCGTGAAACATCAACCAGAAGATTCAGCTTTGTGTCGCCGATTGAAGAATAATCGCCTTCATAAACTGAAGATATTATACTTTTGTAATCGGAATCTATCTGATTGCCGAGAACAGACATATCAATATTGGTAAATTCGGTCTGCTCCGAAATAAGACGGTAGCTTTCCTGAACTTCTTTAAGGTAGCTCAGTCTTGTGTAGGCATTTGCAGCATTTGAATTTGAAAACGTAACTGCAACAGGTGAATTTGCGTTGACTTTGTCAGCATTTGCTGCAGTGGATACAACCGTTCCGCCTCCCGAGTTATAAAGCATAATTTCATCGCGGACAAGATAACCTTTAGTATCTAAGGTGTCGTAAACCGATGAATCCTCAGCTGAAACTGTTTCATACTCTTCTGAAATGATATTTACCAATCTGAATACAAAAAAGAAAACAACAAGAAAGGAAGCAGCTATCAACAAGCCCTTAATAAGCTTGTTATTCATATTCAAAACATATTCGCCTCCTTAATCAGATTAATAATATGATTAACCATTGAATCAAAGGTTTCATATTCATCAATAAAAACAAAATGAATCTTGTCATTTTTACGAAACCAGGTTAACTGACGTTTTGCATAATGACGGGTTGATATCTTTAATTTTTCAACGCACTCCGAAAGAACAGCTTCACCGTCAAGATATGGTTTTAATTCTTTATAACCGATTGCCTGAATTGAGGTTTTTCCGCTGAACTTTTCAAAATAATTCTTTGCTTCATCAACAAGACCGTCATCAATCATTTTATCAACACGGGTGTTGATTCTATTATATAAATAATCTCTGTTTCTGCTGTCAAGACCGATTATAAAAGGTTGAATATCGGTTCCTTTTGAACGGGAAAGTTTTTTACTTTCGCTCATAGTCAAACCGGTATTTTTATAAATCTCCAGAGCCCTGATAATTCTGCCGACATTATTTATATGAAGTGAAGAAGCTGTTTCCGGGTCGATTTCAGACAGTTCATCCAAAAGCACCTGTGCGCCTTGAGTTAAAGCTCTTTGTTCAAGTTCACGCCTGTAAACGGAATCAGTTGTTTCAGGGGTATATTGAATATTATTGACAAGCCAGTCAAAGTATAAACCTGTGCCGCCGGCAATAACCGGGACTTTACCTCTTGAAATAATATCATCAATGCATTTGCGGGCAAGCTCACAGTAACAAACAACATTGAAATTCTCGGACGGGTCAGCAAATCCTATAAGGTGGTGCGTTATACCCTGCATTTCTTCGGTTGATGGCGTTGCAGTGGCAATCGGCATTTCTTTGTAAATCTGCATTGAGTCGCAGGAAACTACTTCTCCGTTGAATTCTTTACACAATTCAACAGCAAGAGCGGTTTTGCCCGATGCCGTCGGTCCGACAACTGCAAGAACTTTTTTACACTCTGCCAAAATTCTTTTCCAACTCTCTGCGTGTTATTTCAATCAGAACAGGTCTGCCGTGCGGGCAATACTTTATTTCCGGCATTGACAGCACCTGCTTTGCAAAAACTTCCATCTCATAACGTGATGTGATATTACCCGCTTTAATTGCGCTCCTGCAGGCAACAGAATGAAAAATATCATCTATTTTTTCATAATCTGCGCTCTGTTTATTTTCAGCAAGATTGCCGGCAACCTCACAGATAACATCCGGAATGTCTTCGGGTAATAATTCCATCGGGCACTCATTAACAATAACAGTCCCCTGCCCGAAATCCGTCACATCAAATCCCGCCTGCGTAAGCAGGCTGTTATTTGAAAGAATTGCCGAATACTCATCATCAGACAATAATACGGAAACGGGAGCAAGCAAAACCTGCGGTGTTCTTTCGGAATCTGTTTTTTTTAATCTTTCATATATGATACGCTCGTGTGCGGCATGTTTATCAATAACAATTATTTTTTTGTCATATTCTGCAATGATATATGTTTTAAACGCTTCACCGATAAGTCTGAAATCTTCTTCGGAAAAAGTATTTTCTTTTTCGGAACTATTTTGTGAAGAAACTGTTATTTCTTTATCGGGTTCGGGTGTTATATTTTTTTCAGTATTTATTGATTCGGGGATAAGTCCTGACCTGTCATCGTTTTGGGCAGAGTAGCCGACAGGCTCTGTAGTTCTGAAAACAGGAGCGGAAGCAGGCTTTTGAGGATTATAAACCTCCACTTGGGGCATAACAGCTTTTTTTGATTTATCATCATTGCTGTTTTTATTAACAGATTTATGCTGCCAGAAATCCGGTGCTTTGCTTTGATTATTAAACTTTAACTGCTCGGGAGCTTTTTCAAGTGCTGCATAAAAGTCAATATGCGGTTGCTTGAACTCAACTCTGGTAGAATCATCGGAAAGAGCATTCTTACAGGAAAAATATATCGCACTGAATACTGCCTTTTCGTTTGAAAACCTGACTTCTGTTTTTGCAGGGTGAACATTTACATCAACTGTCAGAGGATTAATTTCAATATTTAAAACACAAGCGGGGAATTTACCGACCATTACGGAATTCTTATATGCTTCACTCAATGCAGCACTGCCGGTTCCGGTTTTGACAAATCTACCGTTAATAAAGAAGAACTGCATATTCCTGTTAGGTCTGGATGCATGCGGAACAGAAATCAGACCGCTGACTTTTATGCCGTCAACTTCACCTTTAACGGGAATAAGATTTTTTTCAAATTCTTTACCGAAAACCTCTCTGACAACAGTGCGCATATCATTTGAACCGCTGGTTAATAGAGTCTGCTTGCCGTCGCGGATAAATCTGAATGAAATGCCGGGATGAGATAAAGCAATCTTTTCGACAACTCCCGAAACAGAGTTCCCTTCAGAAACATCTTTTTTTAAGAATTTCATCCTTGCGGGTGTGCAGAAGAACAAATCACGCACAACAATAGTTGTTCCCAAAGGGCAGCCGGCGTCATCAATCAAAACCTCTTCACCGGCTTCAATGCAATAGCGTGAGCCAATCTCTTCGGAAGCAGGTCTTGTAATGAGTTCCACTTTGGAAACGGCGGCAATGCTCGCAAGCGCCTCGCCCCGAAATCCGAGCGTAAGAATTGAATTCAAATCATTTTCGGATGAAATCTTGCTTGTTGCATGGCTCAGAAAAGCTTTTTTTATATCTTCACGTTCAATACCACAACCGTTGTCACTGACACGAATATAAGTTATTCCGCCGTTTTTTATTTCAGCGGTAATGGATGAAGCGCCCGAATCTATTGAATTCTCAAGGAGTTCTTTAATAACGGATGCCGGACGTTCAACTACTTCGCCGGCGGCAATCAGTTCTGCTACAGACTTAGGTAAAACATTGATTTTCGGCACCTTATCACTCCTTTCAATTAATTATCGGTTCAGACAGCGCCTGCATCGGCAGAAAGCTGGTATAGCAAAGACATAGCTTCAATAGGCGTCAAAGTATTGACATCGATTTTTTTCAATTTTTCAATTATTGCATCACTTTCGGAAGCGGTAAAAGAAATCTGCATATCATCGTCTTTTTCTTTGACTTCTTTTATTACAGGAACCGGAACAGATTCATTATTTTCAAGGTCTTCAAGAATCAGTTTTGCCCGTTCAACAACCTTGACAGGAACTCCGGCAAGTTTTGCAACCTCTATTCCGTAGCTTCCGTCAGCAGGACCTTTGACAATTCTGCGTAAAAAAGTAATATCATCACCGCGTTTTTTTACGGCAATATTATAATTTTTGACACCGTCAACAAGATTCTCAAGTTCCGTCAGTTCATGGTAATGAGTCGCGAACAAAGTTTTGGCGCCGATTTTTGATTTATCGGCTGAATATTCGAGAACTGCTCTTGCAATACTCATTCCGTCAAAGGTTGATGTTCCTCTGCCGATTTCATCAAAGATTATAAGACTGTTTGCCGTTGCATTTTTGAGTATTGATGCAACTTCGTTCATCTCCACCATAAAAGTGGATTGACCTGCAGAAAGGTCATCGGAAGCACCGATTCTTGTGTAGATACCGTCAACAATACATAAATCCGCTCTTGAAGAAGGAACAAACGAACCGGCCTGCGCCATCAGACAGATTAAAGCAACCTGCCTCATATAAGTGGATTTGCCTGCCATATTGGGTCCTGTAATGATAGCGCATCTGTTTTCGTTGCAGTCAAGGTAAGTATTGTTGGGAACAAACGGCTGATCCTTAATCATTTTTTCAATGACGGGGTGTCTGCCGTCGCTGATATCAAGAACGCCCTTTTCATTGAGGTCCGGACGAACATAATTGTTTTCAAAAGCGCATTGAGCAAAAGAGCACAAAACGTCAAGTGCGGAAACAGCATTAGCGGTTGTCTGAACTTCACTAAGTTTTTTGGCAGTCTTTTTTCTGACTTCATCAAAAATCTCATACTCAAGCTTTGCAATTCTCTCTTGTGCGCCGAGAACTTTTGATTCAAGGTCCTTTAATTCCTGAGTGATATATCTTTCACAATTTGCAAGTGTTTGTTTTCTGATATAAGTATCGGGAACAAGTTCTTTAAATGAGTTGGAGATTTCAATATAGTAACCGAAAACTTTGTTATAACCGATTTTCAGTTTTTTGATTCCTGTTTTTTCCTGCTCTCTCTGCTGAATGTCAGCAAGAAACTCTTTGCCGTTTGAAACGATATTTCTCAAAGAGTCAAGCTCTTCGTTAAAACCGGATTTAATCATTCCGCCTTCACGGACTGTAAAAGGCGGTTCTTCAACAACAGCCGCATCAATCAGCCGTGCGGTATCATCAAGTGTGTCAATGTTATTATTGATTTCAACAAGCATACCGCTTGAAAGACCGGATGTAAGTCTTTTTATTTCGGGAAGATGAACTGCCGTTGAATAAAGAGCCCTTAATTCACGCGCATTTGCCGAGCCGTAAACTATTCTTGTAATAAGTCTCTCAATGTCCTGACAACCGGAAAGTTCATCACGGATGTCATTTCGTAAAGCGGGATTACTTAACAATTCATCAACAGAACAATGCCTTTTTGAGATTTTCGGAATGTTAATCAACGGCTGTTCCAGCCAGTTGCGAAGCATTCTCTTGCCCATTGATGTTTTTGTTTTGTCAAGAACCCAGAGAAGTGTTCCCTTTTTTTCACGGTTACGCATTGTCTCGGTGATTTCAAGGTTCCTTAATGTTGAAACATCAAGACGCATAAAATTTGCAGTGCCGTAATAATCAATTTCTCTGATATTCAGAAGGTCATTCTTCTGAACATTTTTAAGGTATTCAAGTGCGGCTCCTAGCGCACAGACAGATTCTTTTGAAGAGGAAAGCCCGAGTTCTTCAAGAGATAAGGTTCTGAAATGATTAATAACAGTTTTTTCACAGTCAGAGTATTCAAAACAATTATCAGGAAGAGTGTCATATACAACATTGAGTCTTGTTGAAATAAAAGAAACAACATTTTTGAGCTTTAAAGATGCTGAATCAAACAAAACCTCTGAGGGTGTAAATCTGCCCAATTCATTAATAAGCTTTTTTTCAACATCTCTTCTCGGGAAATCGGTAAGATGAACCTGACCTGTCGAAACATCGGCAAAACATATTGCACAATTCTGTTTTGATGTGCATAAGCAAGCAAGATAATTATTCTTGCTCTCGTCGAGCATAGCGCTTTCAATAACGGTTCCAGGCGTGAGAATCCTTGTAACGTCACGTTTTACAATACCTTTGGCAAGTGCAGGATCTTCAAGCTGTTCACAAACTGCGACTTTATAGCCCCTTGAAACAAGTTTGGCTATGTAAGGGTCAACACTGTGAAAAGGAACACCGCACATCGGCGCTCTTTCTTCCTGACCGCAGTCGCGGCCTGTCAATACAAGTTCCAATTCTCTCGATGCGGTAACGGCATCCTCGAAAAACATTTCATAAAAATCCCCAAGACGAAACATAAGAATTGTGTCGGGATACTGTTTTTTTATCTCAACATACTGTTTCATCATCGGTGTAAGTTCCGCCATTTAAGAATCCGAACCTTTCAAATAATAATTAAATCGTAATCAGTTGCAGCCGCCGCAGCTTGAACAGTCACCTGAGCATCCGCCCTGAGGAGGCTCACAGGTTGCAGGGTCTGCGCCCTGAAGGCACATACCGAGAATACCCGTAAGATAATTCATAAGTGTGTCAATTTCCTGTCTTGCAGCTTCATACGCTTTCATATTTTCATTTTCCATAACCTGTGCGTAGAGCTGACCGAACTCTCTGTCATATTCCTGAAGCTTGGCTTCATCTTTATCTTCCTTTGCCGCCTCGTGCTGGAACGACATCTGGATAAGCTGAATTTTTGAAATCAATTCATTGAGTGATGCATCTGCTTCATTTGCTTTCTGAGCTTCCATTAATTTCAGATAACGCTCGTCCTGCTGAAGTAAAGCGCCGAGTTCTCTTGTTTTTGCTACTAAATCCATATTTATCTCCTTAAATTATTGAAGTTCACCTTTGAGAATCCAGATTAAAGATTCCGTAACTTTTACATTTGCAAACGAACCTATCAGGTTTTCATCCGCCGGGAATTCAATTATTATATTGCCCTGTGTTCTGCCTTCGATCAATCCGTTTTTATTTACACTTTCGCATAAAACACGAAATGTCCTGCCGACCATTGCGCTTGTTCTTTTGTCGGCGACATCTTCCTGAACTTTTAAAAGCTCGCTGAACCACTTGCCTTTTTCATCTCTCGAAACGGGATCCGGCATTTCAGCCGCTTTTGTGCCCGGTCTTGAAGAATAGATAAAAGTATACATCGAAGTAAAACCTGCCTGTCTGACCAGTGAGACCGTGTCAAGAAACTCCTCGTAGGTTTCGCCGGGGAATCCGACTATAACATCAGCGGTAACAGACAAATCAGGCATAACTTTGTAGGCATATTCGAGAAGCTCAAGATATTTTTCACGTGTATAGCCGCGATTCATCTCTTTGAGAACTCTGTTATTGCCGCTTTGAAAAGGAAGATGAAGGTGCCCGGCAACCTTATCGCATTGAGACATTGTATCAAGAAGTTCAAAAGTGCAGTCCTTTGGATGTGATGTCATAAATCTGATAAGAAAATCGCCTTCAATGCTGTTAAGTTCTTTTAACAACCTTGAAAAATTATAATCGGTGCCCTTGCCGTAGGAATTAACGTTCTGACCGAGAAGTGTAATATCTTTATAGCCCTGCTTTACGAGCTCTTTCATTTCATCAATGATAACCTGCGGAGCTCTGCTTCTTTCTCTTCCGCGGACATATGGAACAACGCAGTATGAGCAAAAATTATTGCATCCATACATTATGGGGAGCCACGCCTTGAACTTGCTGTCGCGGTGAATCGGTAAATCTTCTGCAATTTTACCGGGCTCATCGGTTATGTCAAAAACTTTTTTGCCGGAAGAAAGATTTATGTAAAGCATTTCGGGAAATCTGTATAAGGCGTGTGTGCCGAAAACAATATCAACAAACGGGTAGCTTTTTTTGATTTTTTCGGCGGCATGTTTCTGCTGCATCATACAGCCGCAAAGGACTATCTTAAGACCGGGTTTTGATTTTTTAAGAACCTTTAAAGCGCCGACATTACCGTATAGACGGTCTTCTGCGTGTTCGCGAATTGCACAGGTATTGAATAAAATGAGATCAGCCTGATCAACATCGGAAATAAGTTCATAACCCATTGAAACAAGCATTCCTTCAATACGTTCGCCGTCAGCAACATTACCCTGGCAACCGTATGTATGAACAAAAGCTTTCGGTTTCTCAGAATATCTCATTGAAACCAGTTCTGCGACAAGAGTTGAATATTCGCGCTGTTTTTCAATATCTTTTCCGGGAACAATTCCCGTTGCTTTTTCAATCGGTTGAGACAAATAATTCACTCCAAAATGATAATTCAATATATTATAATATATATATAAATATAAATCAAGTGATAATTTAAAGGACTTTAACTTTCTTTGTCAAAATATACTTTATACTTTTCGCCGTCATAGGCGACGACTATATCAGAGAGCAAGTCGGTTCTGTAGATATTTTTTGTATATTTTTTAATTCTTGCCGTTGTTTTATCGTGCGGGTGACCGTAATCATTATCTTTACCGCAACTGATAACGGCAATTTCAGGTGAAACGGTTTTAAGATACTTTTCATTCGAAGATGAATCGCTGCCGTGATGACCGATTTTAATAACATCGCAATCAATATCAATTCCGGAATTAAGTATGGAATCTTCTTCTTCAAATTCGGCATCTGCCTGAAAAATATATGAACCGCCTTTATAATCCACCCTGAGAACAATCGAATTGTTGTTAAGGTCGCTTCCGTAATTTACGGGAGCAACAACAGTTACATCAGCGCCGCCGAGCCGGAATTTAATACCCGCTCTTGCGGTTATTACGTTTATTTTACTTTCTGAAATGTAGTATTGCAGTTGGCTGTAACAATAATAATCCGGTTCAAGTTCTTCGGGCAATGCAGTCATAACAATATTTTTCACGTTAAATGAATCGATTACATAAGGCATGGCACCGATATGGTCAGAGTGAGGGTGTGTTGCAACAACATAAGCAAGAGTTGTTATTCCGCAGTTGTGAATGTAATCAATTACCTTCTTTTCATTACCGCTTTCACCTGCATCAATAAGCATTGCCTGACCTTCACAAACAACCAGCTCGCAATCGCCCTGACCGACATAAAGATAATGCACCGCAATATCATTACGACCGTAATCATTAATTAAGCCCAGTGAATACTGGGCATTGAGATAAGCTGATGAAACATACTCATCAATTTCGGAAATATCGGGCCCGAAAACTTTAAAGATAATTGCGGCGGATAAAACAAGAAAAAAGCAAACGGCAAATATTAAAGCTTTTTTACCCTTTCCTTTTTGCTTTGACTGCATTTTGCTTTCCCTTTCCGCTTTTTATGTTTTTCGCGTTTGATTTGAATGCGGTTTTATTTGATAACAAAGGTTTAATAAGACATTTTTCTGAATTGCCTATTAAATCCTGTCTGCCCGCTTTTCGTAATGCTTCTTCAACCAGAGAACGGTTTTTGGGGTTATAATATTGAAGAAGCGCTCTTTGAAGAGCCTTTTCGTGAGGATCTTTGGAAACATAGACTTTTTCGAGAGTATATGGGTCAAGACCTGTATAATACATCGCTGTGGAAACAGTCCCCGGTGTAGGGTAAAAATCCTGAACCTGTTCCGGTCTCAGATTCTCTTTTTTAAGAAAAAGAGCGAGTTCAACAGCATTTTTCAAAGTGCTGCCGGGGTGTGAGGACATCAGATACGGCACAAGATACTGTTCTTTTTTCTCTTTTTTGCTTAATTCAAAAAACTTCTTTTTAAAAGCAATGAATTGTTCGATATGGGGCTTCCCCATCTTGTCAAGAACAGCATCTGAACAATGTTCAGGCGCTACCTTAAGCTGACCGCTGACGTGATACGCAACAAGTTCACGCATAAAATCATCAGATTTATCCTGCATAACATAATCAAATCGGATGCCTGAACGAACAAAGACTTTTTTGACTTTCGGGATGCTGCGAACAGAACGCAGCAGGTCCAGATATTCGCTCTCATCTGCATTTAAATTTTTACAGGGAACAGGCGCAAGACACTTTTTGCCTTTGCAAAGTCCCCTCTCCTGCTGACCTTCGCAAGACGGATGTCTGAAATTTGCAGTAGGACCGCCGACATCATGAATATATCCCTTGAAATCGGGCTGAGCAGTCAGCAGTTTTACTTCTTCAATTACGGATTCCTTGCTTCGCGTTATAATAAATCTGCCCTGGTGAAAAGCAATTGAGCAGAAATTGCACGCCCCGAAGCAACCTCTGTTATGTGTGACGGAGAATTTAACCTCTTTTATGGCGGGAACTCCGCCGTATTTTTCATACATCGGATGATAATTTCTCATATAAGGCAGAGCATAAACTTTATCCAGCGAATCCTGCTCAAGCGGCAGTGCCGGAGGGTTCTGCACAAGCATTTTACCTCCGTGTCGCTGAATAACCGTTTTGCCTCTGAAAAAATCCTGCTCATCCATCTGAATCCTGCAGGCTGAAGCATATTCTTTTGCGTTTGTGCTGACATTTTCAAACGACGGGCACTCCTTTGCACCGAACGGAGTATCTCTGACATCAACCGCATAGCATATTCCGCGTATATCGCCGAGCGATTCGCGAAACAAACCTTTTGACAGAGCATCCGCAAGCTCAACAACCGAGCGCTCGCCCATACCGTATGAAATAACATCGGCACTTGAATCAAATAATACAGAGCGACGGACTTTGTCATCCCAGTAATCATAATGAGCGAATCTTCTCAGAGATGCTTCAAGCCCGCCTATAATTATCGGCACCGAACCGAATGCTTCTCGAATGCGGTTGCAATAAACAGTAACCGCTCTGTCGGGACGAAAACCTGTTTTGCCGCCGGGGGAATACAAATCTTCACTGCGTTTTTTCTTTGCAACGGTATAGTGAGCAACCATTGAGTCAATATTTCCGCTGCTGACAAAAAATCCGAGCTTCGGTCTGCCGAACTTCATAAAGTCATTTTTTGAATGCCAGTCAGGTTGAGCAAGAAAAGCAATTTTATAACCGGCATTTTCGAGAACTCTTGTGATTATCGCCGCGCCGAACGAAGGATGATCTACATAAGCGTCTCCGCATACATAGACAAAATCAGGCTGATCCCAGCCGAGTGCATCACATTCTTCTTTTGTAACGGGAAGAAAGGGCATAATCAATCCTCACTGTCATCAAAAGGAATAAAATCAAAATCTATTTCATCCTGATTTTCATCTGATGAAGACTCTTCTTCATCATAGCCGAGAAGACTGTCGTAATCTTCAAAAACAGCTTCTTCTTCATCATCATTTTCATCGGCATCAAGTTCATCAGAAGATTCAAAACCGTCAATCTCTTCGAATTCTTCTTCTAAAATACTCGAGTCAACTGGAGCGTGGATGCCTTCATTTGAAGAGCTCATTTCATACAACTGCTGTAAGGTTATGAGAACACGGCGTTCTTTATTGCCTTCTTTGGGCGCTATATAGCCGCATTCTTCAAGCTCGTTCATTATACGGGCGGCTTTGGGATAACCCCAGCCGAGCTTATTCTGTAAGAATGTGGTTGACGCTTTGCCTGCTTTAATCAATGCTTCAAGAGCTTTAATAACATCATCGCTCGGTCCGTTGCCGTCGTCTTCCGTTTCAAGCGTAACGGAAGAACCCTTCTTTTTGCCGGCTTCACTTGCGGCTGCAATACTGTCAATCTGCTGAATTACATCGTCGTTGTATTCCGCCTGGGAATTCTGTTTAATAAATTCAACAACAGATTCAACCTCAGAATCGGAAATAAAACAGCCCTGAAGTCTTTTTGCCTTTGATTCACCGACAGGCATAAAGAGCATATCGCCGTTGCCGAGAAGCTTTTCGGCACCGGAAGTGTCCAGAATAACTCTCGAATCAATGCCCGATGAAACCGAAAGGGCAATTCTCGAAGGGATGTTTGCCTTGATAACGCCTGTAATGACATTGGTTGACGGTCTCTGCGTTGCAATAACAAGGTGCATACCTGCGGCACGTGCCATCTGCGCAAGACGGCAGATAGAATCTTCAACCTCCGTCGGGGCAACCATCATAAGGTCTGCAAGCTCATCAATAAAAATGACAACCTGATGCATTTTTACCATGCCGTCTTTTTTATCGGCAAGTTCGTTATAGCCTTTGATGTCACGAACATTGTTCTCGGAAAACTTCTGATATCTGCTTTCCATTTCTTTTACGGCCCAGCCGAGAGCGCCTGCCGCTTTTCGCGGATTTGAAACAACGGGAACCTCAAGGTGAGGAATACCGTTGTAAATCTTGAACTCGACCTGTTTCGGGTCTATCATAACCATTTTGACTTCATCGGGTGATGAATTATACAAAATGCTGATAATCATTGTGTTCAGACAAACGGATTTACCTGAACCGGTAGTGCCTGCAATAAGCATATGCGGCATTTTAGAAATATCACAGAAGACGGTATTGCCCGCAATATCCATGCCGAGGGCAACATTGAGCTTGTTTTTGGAACGGCGGAAATCATCTGAATCAATACACTCACGCATGCCTACAGTCTGTCGGGACCTGTTGGGCACTTCAATTCCGATTGCGGTTTTGTTTGGTATGGCGGCAATACGAACACCGGTTGCAGCAAGTCTTAATGCAATATCATCGGCAAGTCTGGTAACCTTGCTGATTTTAATGCCTACATCCGGTTCAATCTCATATCTGGTAACGGAAGGGCCTCTGCAGATGCCTACAATCTGAGCGCCGACGCCGAAGCTGTCGAGTGTGTCAATCAGCTTTTGTGCAACATAATTCATCTCATCACTGCTGTCAAGTGCTCCGCTGTTTGAGCGAACCTGAAGACAGTCAATCGGTGGGTAAATATATTTAGTTGAAGGGTGTTGTTCTTTCGTTTCGGAAGCCGGTTTTTCTGCTGCAAATTGACTCTTTTTCTTTTTTACGGGAGAAACAGAGGGAGTCGCAACAGCGACAGCGGGAATACCCATAACGGGAATATCAGCACCGAATTCATTTGTTTTTTCGTTTTTCTCTCTGATTTTAAATGTTGATTCGTCAGTAATATATGAATCGGTAAAAGATGATTTTTTCTCTTCCTTTTGTTTTTTATCAGCAGCACTTTCTTTATCTGCTTTTTTATTTGTTTCGGGAGGGTTGAATTTTTTGCTCTCTCTTGTTTCGGCTCTCTGTTCTATTTTTTCACTTGCGATTTCGCCGGCCTTTTTAACCGGTTTTGATATTGTTTTAAAAACTCCTCCGAGCGTTAAATTGCTGACGAACATAACAATAACAACCAGTAAAATAACAAGCAGAATTGTTGAACCGGTCTGACCGAGGAAATGAGCCATACCGCCGCCGAGAGCGGCACCGGTAACTCCGCCTGTTTTGTTGGGTGTAACGCTGTTCCAGACCTCTTTAATCTGCTCGGAAACAGGAAAAGATGAAAGATATTTTTCACCTGTATCGGTAATAGCGCCGAGTTTTGAAATGATATGGATAAGCATACAGGCGATTACGGCGAACAGACCGCCGCCCGAAAGATTCAGTGCAGCAGAGCCGATACTTTTGTTTTTTGCATATACAAATGCAAGATACAGAAAAACAACGGGAATCACATACATACACATCCCGAAAACACGGAAGCTGAAGTTATGCATTGCAAGCCAGGCGCTCTCGCCGGAAATAAGCGCAACAGCAAAAAGCACGGCGGAAACAGCGGCAAATATTATTGCAATTCTCTGTCTCTTGGTTGAATAATCATTTTCATTATTGTTTTTTTGAGATTGTTTTTGCTTATTTGTATTGGTTATTTTTGAGTTTTTTGCCGGAGCGGGCTTTTTGCCTATATCAGGCACCGTCGGCGTTTTTTTCTTTGCAGGCTGTTTGGATGTGCCTGCATTTTTCGTGTTATTAGCCATTTTTTTGTTCCCCTTAACAATTATTGATTAATTCTAAATCATCAAATGTATCAAAATCAGTATGTTTCTCAAAATATAATAAAACATTATTATAATATCATTAAAAACATTATATTTCAATAGTTTCGGCACAATATTTTGTATTATAAAAAATATTTTTCGCAATATATACCGTTTTTCTTGACAATGAAAAATCATAAATATAAAATAAATATGTTATATATTTTTGGAGGTAAACAAATGGGTCTTACTATTGCTCAGAAAATCATTAAGAATCATCTTGTCAGCGGCGAAATGATTCCGGGAACGGAAATCGGACTTCGCATTGATCAGACTCTTACCCAGGATGCAACAGGCACCATGGCTTATCTTGAGTTTGAGGCAATGGGAATTGATTCGGTCAAAACAGAACTCTCGGTAGCTTATATTGACCACAACACTCTCCAGACCGGTTTTGAAAATGCTGACGACCACCGTTTTATACAAAGCTGTGCCAAAAAAAGAGGATTGCTTTTTTCCAAACCCGGCAACGGAATCTGCCACCAGATTCATCTCGAACGCTTCGGCATTCCGGGCAAAACGCTGATAGGTTCCGACAGTCACACCCCGACCGGCGGCGGTCTCGGAATGATAGCAATCGGCGCAGGCGGTCTTGATGTTGCAGTTGCCATGGGCGGCGGCGAATATTTCACAACAATGCCGAAAATGACACTTGTCAGACTAAGCGGAGCCCTCAGGCCGTTTGTCAGCGCAAAAGATATTATCCTTGAAGTTCTCAGAATAATGTCTGTCAAGGGCGGCGTAGGCAAAATAATTGAATACGGCGGCGAAGGCATAAAAACGCTCTCTGTTCCCGAAAGAGCAACCATTACCAATATGGGAGCCGAGCTCGGTGCCACAACATCAATTTTCCCGTCAGATGAAATAACGAAGAAGTTTATGGCGGCTCAGGGCAGAGAAAATGACTGGGTTGAGCTTTCATCCGATGCGGATGCCGTATATGATGAAATAATCGAGATTAATCTCAGCGAGCTTACTCCCCTTGCGGCAATGCCTCATATGCCCGACAATGTCAAAACTGTTGAAGAAATCGGTAATATCGAAATCAGTCAGGTATGTATCGGCTCCTGCACAAACTCATCACTTTATGATATGCTTAAAGTTGCGGCAATTCTCAAGGGCAAAAAGATTGCTCCTAATGTCAGTCTGACAATAAGTCCAGGTTCAATGCAGGTTCTCAACATGCTCTCACTCAGCGGAGCGCTTTCGGATATCCTCGGCGCCGGTGCAAGATTACTTGAATGCGCCTGCGGTCCCTGCATAGGAATGGGTCAGTCACCGCAGTCCAAAGGCGTTTCATTACGAACATTCAACCGTAATTTTGAAGGCCGTTCCGGAACAGCAGACGCAGGGATTTATCTTGTAAGCCCCGAAACTGCGGCAGCATCCGCTATAGCGGGATGTCTCACCGACCCGAGAACACTCGGCGAAATGCCGGAAATAAAGATGCCTGATTCATTTATTATCAATGACAATCTTATTGAAAAACCGGCAAGCAAAGAAGATGCGGCCGGTGTCGAAATAAAATACGGTCCGAATATCAAACCCTTCCCCGTGAGCGTTCCTCTGCCCGATAGCATTGAGGCAAAAGCCATACTCAAAGTCGGCGACAATATCACAACCGACCACATAATGCCGGCAGGCGCAAAAATACTGCCTTACCGTTCAAACATCCCATACCTTTCAAATTTCTGTTTCAGACAGTGCGATGAGAACTTTGCCGAAAACTGCAAAAAAGAAGGCAAAGGTTTCATTATCGGCGGAACAAATTACGGTCAGGGCTCGTCAAGAGAACACGCCGCTCTTGTTCCTCTTTATCTCGGAATCAAAGCGGTTATTGCAAAATCGTTTGCGCGTATTCACTGTGCAAACCTTGTCAACGCAGGCATTATGCCCATGACATTTGCAGACCCCGCAGATTATGACAGAATAGAACAGGGCGATGTTCTTGAACTGCCCGATATACGCAAAGCAATTACCGACAGCGGCTCGGTTAAGCTCATTAACAAAACCAAAAATGAGGAATATAAACTTAATTATGAATATTCCGACAGACAGCGTGCAATGATTCTTGCGGGCGGTCTTCTGAACTACACAAAAGCAAACGGAGGTAACAATTAATGACACAGGAACAGATAAAATCTGCCGTTGAAAAATTCGAGGCACTTATCCGCGAACAGGATGCTCGCAGCGAGGCAATTAAACAGCAGGGCGATTTTGTTGACTATGACAAGCTTGACAAACTCACAATCGGCATCTGCGGCGGCGACGGCATCGGCCCCATCATTACAAAAGAAGCCGCAAGAGTGCTTAAATTCATTCTTGACGATGAAGTTAAAAACGGTAAAATTGAATTCAGATATATTGACGGTCTCACCATTGAAAACCGTGTTGCCTGCAACAAGGCAATACCAGACGATGTTCTTGAAGAACTCAAAAAGTGCCCGGTTATTCTCAAAGGTCCCACAACAACCCCTCAGGCGGGCGACCCCTGGCCCAATATTGAAAGCGCCAACGTTGCCATGCGCAAAGCGCTTGATCTGTTTGCAAATGTGCGCCCCGTAAAGATTCCCGAACAGAATATTGACTGGACCTTCTTCCGTGAAAATACCGAAGGCGCCTACGCTGTAGGTTCAAAAGGCATCAATGTAACGGACGACCTTTCTCTCGATTTTGTTGTTACCACAACAGAGGGTTCGCAGAGAATTGCAAGACTTGCCTATGAATATGCAAGAAGAAACGGCAAAGACAGAGTATCGATTATCCAGAAGGCAAATGTCATCAAAACAACCGACGGCAAATTCCTTAAACTCTGCAAAGAAATCGGTAAAGAATACCCCGAAATAACAACAGATGAATGGTATATTGATATAACAACGGCAAAACTCATTGACGAAAAACGCCGTCACGACTTCAAAGTGTTCGTTCTGCCGAACCTCTACGGCGACATTATCACCGATGAAGCCGCAGAATTCCAGGGCGGAGTCGGCACAGCCGGCAGCGCAAACATAGGCAAAAAATATGCAATGTTTGAGGCAATTCACGGTTCGGCACCCAGAATGATAAAAGAAGGCAGAGGCGCATACGCCGACCCCTGCTCAATGCTCCGTGCCGCTGTTATGCTCCTTTCACACATCGGCAGGCAGGCAGAAGCGGACAAGCTTGAAAAAGCGCTTGACATCTGCATGATTACCGAGAAAAAAATCTCCATTACAGGCAGACCCGACGGCTGCACCTGCGAAGAATTCGGCAATTATGTAATGGAAACACTTAAATCACTTTAATAAAACCGCCCCCATAATCAAATGGGGGCATTGTCATTATGAGGTATAAAAATGAGCAAGTTTTTAAATGATATTACTGAATTCATCAAGAAACAGCCCTTTAACGTAATCAGGATATCTGAAGTTCACAACGGCGGAGAAATTGAAACAGTTGAGTTCAACCCTTCCAACCCTTGTCAGAACACATATTCCATTGCAAAATTTTTCACTATGACTGCAATCGGAATACTTTTTGACAGAGGGCTTGTTTCGCTTGAAGAGAAAATCTGCGACATATTCAGAGAGGAACTGCCGGCTTCGATTGACTCAAGATGGGAAAAATCGACAGTAGAAATGGCTCTTATCCACCGCCTTGGTTTTCCCGCACAGTTTCTTGACATTGATGTTACAAACTGCAGTGAATTCGGCGAGGATTTTTTAAAACACTGTTTCACAGTTCCGCTTGCCTACACCCCCGGAGAAGGTGAGATTTATACAGACGGTTCATATTATATTCTTTCAAGAATTGTCAGCAAAAAAACAGGTATGCATCTTGATGATTTTCTATGGAAGGAACTGTTCTGGAAAATGAACTTCCGTGAAGCTGCGTGGAGCCACTGCCCGATGGGATACCCTATGGGAGCTACCGGACTTTATATATGCAGCGAAGATATGGTTAAAATGGGGATGGTTTACCTTGACGGCGGTCTTTACAGAGGCAGCAGAATTGTCTCGGAAAAATGGGTTGAGCTTGCAAAAAAGAACGGTTATGCACTTGATTATGATGACGAAAAAAAGATATTTTTCAAAGGCGGTATGTGCGGCCAGAAGCTGATTATTGCGCCTTCGCAAAAACGTGTAGTTGCATTGCAAAGTTACGGAGCAAACAGCGATATTATTGCCGGTTTTGTTAAGAACTACGAGTAATTTTAAAAGGCATCCGACTGACCGGATGCCTTTTTGAAATCAAAGATATTTTGATGTGAATTCGTCAATTTTAGCTTCATATTCCGCTTTGCCGTCATAGTAGCTGAAAGCGTGAACGGCTCCCGGAATAATGAGTTTATCTTTGGGCGTCGGGCAGGCATCATAAAGCTTGTGGCACATATATGTCGGAACAAATGTATCGGCATCACCGTGAATAAACAAAACGGGATTCTTGGCATTTTTCATTTTGCCGACAGGGTCAGAATCTTTTTTGAGGTCATAGCCCGCAAGAATTCTGCACCAGATGTTACCGAGAGAAACAAGAAACGGGCAGTTGAACTTCAATGTGTTTTTAACGGTGTTAACCATTTCTTCATAAGCGTTTGTGAAGCCGCAGTCTTCAATAACCAGCTTAACCTGCTCGGGCGGATTGCTTTCATTTACCAGCATTACAGTTGCGGCACCCATGGAAATACCGTAAAGGATTATTTCAATATCTTTGCCGAATCTGTTTAAAAGATAATCAATCCACTGCAGAATATCCTTGCTGTCAAGGTAGCCGAAACCGATTCTGTTGCCTTCGCTTCTGCCGTGACCGCGAAGGTCCGGAAGAAAATAATTGTAGCCCTTGACATTTCTGAAATATTTAAGAATATGGCTGCATTCGTCGGGACCGTTGCAGTTGTAACCGTGAACGCAGATAACAAACCTGTTTGTCGGCTGCTCGGCGGGAACGTACCATGCTTTGAGAGTAAGCCCGTCGGGTGTTTTAATACTCAGGTCTTCAGGGTTGAGCGAATAAAGGTAATCATTGTTTGCTTTTCGCCATTTTGTTCGTTCGATTTTAATCGGTTCAGTTTCCGGTTTTTTAACTCTTTTTGGAATAATACCGATTTTAAAAGCAACCAGACCTGCCGCCGCAAGAATAACAAGAACCGCAAATAATGCAATTATCAGATAAATCATATAACACTCCTCCTTGCTTTTTATTATATCATTTGTATGTGTTTTAATCAAGAAATAAAAAACTCTTAACAAGTGCTTTTATCTATGATATAATTAAATAATAAAATATTAAGAGAGAAAAAAATGGCAAACGAACTTATAGGCAAAAAATGTATGATAATGGCGCACCGCGGAGCAAACACCTATGCTCCGCAAAACACTCTGCCTGCATTTCAGAAAGCTTTTGACCTTGGTTTTTCAAGCTTTGAGACAGATATCCACTGCACTAAAGACAATGTGATTGTCGTTTGCCATGACTATAAAATCAACAATGTATCGGACGGAATCGGAAAAATTGCGGATTATTCGCTCGACCTTTTGCGTTCGTTCGATTTTGGCTCATATTTTTCTGACAGTTTCAAAAACCTGCGGATTTCAACGCTTGACGACCTGCTTGAGCTTGTCAAAAAAGAAACCGCAAGCGGCGTTATGAATATTGAAATAAAAAGCCCGAAAAACGGTGAAACCGGAATTGTGGAGCAGTTGATTGACTCTGTTAAAAATCACGGATTGTTTGACCGGCTCCTGATTTCAAGTTTTGATGTGAAACTTCTTTTGCACGCAAAAGAAATCGCATCCAATTGCAGAACCGGGCTTTTATATCCCGGGCCCAAATCTTTTTATAATACAATTCTTTACCCGCCTTTTAAAATAGCTAAAGAGATAGGTGCATATTCCATGCACCCGTTTCACAAAACTCTCAATAAAGAGGTTGTCAGCCTTGCGCACAGTTTCGGATTTAAGATCTGTGCCTGGACGGTTAATAAAAAAACAGATATGGAAAAATGTCTGAATTTCGGTGTTGACGCATTAATAACAGACCGCCCCGAACTGGCAAGAGACACAATAAACAGATTTGAATTACAAAAATACACTTAAAACGGAGAGATTACCATGCCGGAGAAAAAAGTTAAACTGACTGTTATTGCCGACCCACATTATTATTCAAGAAAGCTTGGTTATGAAGGCAGAGCTTATACGCTACGCAGCGAATCAGACCAGAAATGTCTTGCCGAAACATCTGAAATTGTTGACGCTGCATTTAAAAAGATTGCAGAAAGTGACTCAGATGCGGTTCTGATAGCCGGCGACCTTTCAAATGACGGTGAAATAGTCAGCCACGAGGAATTTCGTGAAAAACTGCGTGAGCTGCAAAAACACAAACCTGTTTTTGTAATTACAGCCACACACGATTTCTGCAGCGACAACAATCCCAGAAGATATGAGGGAGAAAATGTTTATCACGATGTTGAAACGATGCCCGCAGACAAATTGCGAGATTTCTATTATGAATTCGGTCCGAAGCAGGCATCGGATGAATTCTTCACTCATCTCGGCACATCGTCATACGCCGTTGATTTCAACGACAAGCTTAAACTTCTCTGCTTTAATGATGACCAGTCGGGAATGGGCGGTTCAGGTTTTTCTGAAGAACATTTTCAATGGATAGAAAAACAGATGAAGGACGCTCGTGAAAAAGATATGATGGTTATCAGTATGGAACACCACCTGCTGGTTAAACATATTCACCCTATGATTTCCGGCGGCGGAATGAGCGTCAAGGATGAAGAGAAAGTTGCTTCAAGACTTGCGGATATGGGTCTTAAATACAGTTTTGTAGGTCATTCGCATATGACAGACGTCAAAAAATTCACTTCGCCTGCAGGCAACAGCATAACTTCAATCAATGTTGGTTCAATCTGCGGATATCCTGCACCTATTGCAGTCGTAACAGTCAATGACGACCGAAAAACAATAACGCTTGATTTTGATTATCTCGACTCATTTGAAGGCGTTGCCGATGCGCAGGCGTTCTTCAAAGAACACGCTTTGAATCTTATTAACAAAACTATTGAGGGCGTTGCCTACGGTGACAAAAACGAGTTTATTGACCGTATTAAAGCACTTAACGCCCCTGCGGATAAGCTTGTCCGTTTCCGTTTTCTGCTGAAGCCGGCGGCAAAATTTGTTGACAGACTGACTGTTAAGAAAGCTTACCGAATCCTCAATTTGCTTACTTTCGGCAGGGTTATTGACAAAAAATGGACTCTCCCCTACCGTGATGAAAAAGTAATGGACATAGGCAGAATGGTGTTCCTTAACATTTTCAATGCTCAGCAGAACAGATTTGACCGTGAAAGCGATTTTTATAAACTGTTGACATCGGTTGTGTCAATTCCTTCAAGAATTCTCAAAAAGAACAAGGCGCTCCGACAGATAAATGAACTTGTTGATGTGCTTGTAGCGGGAAATGACCTTAATAATTTCCCGATTGAATTATAAATTAAAACACAAAAAAGCCGCCCTCAGGCGGCTTTTAATTTTTCAAATCAGTCTTCAAAAGTATCGTCTTTATTCTTTTTTGTCTTTTTTCTTTTTGCCTTGCCGGCTTCTGCTGCTTCTTCAATCTTTTTGTTCTTTTCCGCTTCTGCAGCTTCTTTTGCTGCAGCTTTTTCAGCTTCTGCCTTTTCAACTGCAGTGTTGTTTGTTGAAACAGCCCAGCGGGTTATTTTCATCTTGTTGCGGTCTGCGCCGGTCTCAATAACAAGAGAATCTTCTTTTACGGTAACTACTCTGCCCATGATGCCGCCGATTGTGGTAATCTCATCGCCGACCTGGATGCTGTCGCGCATTTCCTGTTCCTGCTGCTGCTTTTTCTTCTGCGGCCTTATCATAACAAAATACATAACGCCGAACATGGCAACAATAAGGATAATCATTGACATTGAGCTTCTCTGTGAAGCGCCGTTAGCACTTGCAAGAAGGGTTGTTAACGCTGAAATATTCATTAAATAAACCTCCGAAAATTACTGAAAAAGATTATACAGTAAATAAACTGAATATGCAAGAAAAATTTATTTCAATTCAGATTCTTTTATCGAGCAGTTCGACATTTTCGTTATAAAACCTGTCAAAACTGCCCTCTTCAAGAGAATTACGTATTCTGAGCATAAGATTGTTGTAAAAATAAAGGTTATGCATTACGCAAAGTCGCATAGCTAACATTTCTTTGCTTTTAAAAAGGTGGCGGATATAACTGCGCGAAAAATTTTTACAGGTCGGACAGTCGCATTCGGGGTCAATCGGCAACGGGTCACGTTCATATTTTTGATTGTTAAGATTAATTATACCCTTGCTTGTGTTGAGGTGCCCGTGCCTTGCATTGCGGCTGGGCATAACGCAGTCGAACAAATCAACGCCGCGCGAAACGCCTTCAATAATATTACCCGGTGTTCCGACGCCCATAAGATAGCGCGGTTTTTCCGCCGGCATATACGGCTCAACAGCCGATATTATTTTATACATAACCTCTTTCGGCTCTCCGACAGCAAGACCTCCGATAGCATAACCGTCAAGATTCATTTCGGCAATCTTTTTCATATTTGCAATTCTTAAATCTTCATATGTTGCTCCTTGATTTATACCGAAAAGCAGTTGTTTTTTGTTAATGGCAGAATCGAGTGAATTGAGTCTTGTCATCTCTGTTTTACAGCGCTCAAGCCATCTTTCCGTTCTGCCGCAGCTTTCTTTTGCGTATTCATATTTGGCGGGATTCTCAACGCATTCATCAAAAGCCATTGCAACAGTTGAGCCGAGATGAGATTGAATCTGCATACTCTCCTCAGGACCCATAAAAATATGTCTGCCGTCAACGTGAGAGTTAAAAGAAACGCCTTCTTCTTTAATCTTTCTCAATGATGCAAGTGAAAATACCTGAAATCCGCCGCTGTCGGTAAGAATCGGTCCGTCCCAGCGAGAGAATTTATGCAGACCGCCCATATCATAAATTACATCATCACCAGGTCTGACGTGGAGATGATAAGTATTGCTCAGCATAACCTGACAGCCGATTTCTTTTAAATCAAAAGCGGAGAGTGCGCCTTTGATTGCCGCACTTGTAGCAACATTCATGAAAGCCGGAGTCTGAATTGTGCCGTGAACGGTAATAAACTCACAGCGCCTTGCATTGCCTTGTTTTAATAAAACTTTAAACATATATTTCTCCGAAAATCAGATTCTGTCTGTTATGCACATTGCATCGCCGAATGAAAAAAAGCGGTATTTTTCGGCAACGGCAATTTTATATGCATTCATTATGTTGTCATACCCGCAAAAAGCACTTACAAGCATAATAAGAGTGCTTTCGGGCAGGTGAAAATTAGTTATCAGTGAATCAACACACTTAAACTCATAGCCGGGATAAATGAAAATGTCGGTATCCCCTTCATCCGCTCTGATTTCACCGTATTTTGTTGCAACAGATTCGAGAGTTCTCGTGCAGGTGGTTCCGACGGCAAAAACAGTTCCGCCGTTCTTTTTTGTTTCATTGATAATATTTGCTGTTTCTTCCGGCAATGAGTAGTGTTCCGAGTGCATGTGATGGTCTTCGATATTCTCCGCTTTAACGGGGCGGAATGTTCCGAGACCGACGTGAAGAGTAACAAAAGAAACCCTGACTCCAATCTTTTTTATTTTATCAAGCAGCTCGGGAGTAAAATGAAGTCCGGCTGTGGGAGCGGCGGCGCTGCCGTTTATCTGAGCATATACAGTCTGATATCTTTCCGGATTGTCGAGTTTATGCGTGATATAATGAGGTAAAGGCATTTCGCCTATTTTATCAAGCGTTTCGTAAAAATTCTTTTCACATTCAAAGTGAACTATACGGTTGCCGTCAGGCAGAACTTCAAGAACCTCTGCATTCATCAGCCCGTCTCCGAACGTGAACTTATGACCTTCACGCGCTTTTTTGCCCGGACCTGCAATAACCTCCCAGTCTGTTTCGCTTTTTCTTTTAAGCAGAAGGAATTCAACTGTTGCACCGGTATCTGTTCTTGTGCCGTAAATTCTTGCGGGCAAAACTTTAGTGTTGTTTAGAATCAGGCAGTCGCCGGGTTTAAAATAATCTGTTATATCCCGAAAAATTCTATGTTCGATTGAACCGTCTTTTTTGCCGAGAACAAGCAGGCGGGAAGAATCTCTCGGTTCAACAGGAGTCTGCGCAATCAGCTCTTCGGGCAGGTTGTAAAAGAAATCACTTTTTTTCATTATTTATTCCACCAAAAAATTATTCTGAAAAATAATATATTTGTATAATATAATATTTGACACAGAGAAAACATAATGATAATATAAATAATTAAGTTGTATAAAATCAGCATAGATTTTATTGTTGTTTAATTATAATGCATCAGCGAAAAAAATACAACACAAAAGTTTGAAAGAAGGATTTGAAATGAAGCATTACAGAGTGGGTATTGTCGGAGCAACCGGTATGGTAGGTCAGCGTTTTGCAACCCTGCTTGAGAATCATCCCTGGTTTGAAGTTGTAGCACTTGCCGCAAGTTCGCGTTCGGCAGGCAAAACATATAAAGAAGCCGTAGGCGCAAAATGGTGCATGGCTACACCCATCCCCGCAAAAATGGAAAACATTGTTGTTATGGATGCTGCCGCCGACATTGACAAAATCACCGAAATGGTTGACTTTGTTTTCTGCGCAGTTGATATGAAAAAAGATGAGATTAAGGCGCTTGAAAAAGAATATGCACTTCACGAATGCCCCGTTATTTCAAACAACAGCGCCAACAGACACACTCCCGATGTTCCGATGATTGTTCCCGAGCTTAACCCCGACCACGCAAAAATCATCGAGGCACAGAAAAAGCATCTCGGCACAAAAAGAGGCTTTATCGCTGTTAAGTCAAACTGCTCGCTTCAGAGCTATGTTCCCGCTCTTTTTCCGCTTCATGAAAAATACGGTGTCAAAGACGTTCTTGTCTGCACTTATCAGGCAATTTCCGGCGCAGGCAAAACTTTTGAAAGATGGCCCGAAATGATTGACAACGTCATTCCGTTTATCGGCGGCGAAGAAGAAAAGTCAGAGATTGAACCTCTTAAAATCTGGGGTAAAATCGAAGGCGAAGAAATTGTTCCCGCAACCGTTCCTCATTTTACGGCTCAGTGCCTGAGAGTTCCCTGCTCAGACGGTCATATGGCGGCTGTATTTGTTCGTTTTGAGAACAAACCGACAAAAGATGAGATTCTCAAAATCTGGAAGGAATTCAAAGGTTATCCTCAGGAAGCAGAACTTCCCAGCGCACCCAAACAGTTCCTCAACTATTTTGAAGAGGACAACCTCCCCCAGACTAAACTTCAGCGCAATCTCGAAGGCGGAATGGCTATCTCGGTAGGACGCCTTCGTGAAGATACACAGTATGATTACAAATTCGTCTGCCTTTCACACAACACACTTCGCGGTGCTGCAGGCGGTGCTGTTCTTATGGCCGAACAGCTTTGCAATCAGGACTACATCGTAACTAAATTTTAATTTTCACAAGGAGTAAATAATATGAAACCAGTTGTATTTACAGGTGCAGGTGTTGCAATCATAACCCCGTTCAACGAGGATATGACAGTCAATTATGAAAGCTTTGCGAAAATTATAGAATACCAGATAGCCAACGGAACAGACGCCATAGTTGTTTGCGGAACAACCGGTGAATCGGCTACACTCAATCACGAAGAGCATTTAGATGTTATCAAATACTGTGTTGATGTTGTCAATCACAGAATTCCCGTTATTGCAGGCACAGGCAGCAATGACACCGACTATGCCGTCAGACTTTCAAACGACGCTGAAAAATGCGGTGTTGACGCTCTGCTTATGGTTACTCCGTATTACAATAAAACTTCTCAGAGAGGTCTTGTTGCACATTATAACTTTGTAGCAGACAGAGTAAGCTCTCCCATTATTCTTTATAATGTTCCTTCAAGAACAGGTGTAAATATTCAGCCCGAGACCTATGCTCAGCTTGCTCAGCACGAAAGAATCGTTGCTGTAAAAGAAGCTAACGGCAACGTTTCAGCTATAGTCAAAACTGCTGCCCTTTGCGGTGACAATCTTACAATTTATTCAGGCGATGACGACCAGGCAACAGCGATTATGTCGCTCGGCGGAAAAGGCGTTATCTCCGTTCTTTCAAATGTTGCGCCCAGAGCCGCACACGACATCGTTCAGAAATTCCTTGACGGTGACAGTGCCGAAAGTCTCAGACTTCAGATTGAATGGCTTGACCTTTGCAACGCCCTGTTTATGGATGTAAACCCCATCCCCGTTAAAGAGGCAATGAATATGATGGGCTTCAATGCAGGCCCCTGCAGACTTCCTCTTTATGAAATGGACAGTGCATCGAAAGAAAAGCTTTTTGCTACACTCAAAAAACACAATCTTGTTTAATTACTGAAAAAATCAAATCTATTCTTTTGTAAAGGAGAAATTTAAAATGACCGGAATTTTACTCAGCGGCGCTCTCGGCAAAATGGGCAAGGCAGTTTACGCCAAAGCAAGTGAAAGCAACGAGTTTCAGATAATTGCCGGCATTGATATTGCTGACGGCAATAATATAGATTTCCCCATTTATAAATCATTCGACCTTATCCCCGATTCCGTTTTAAACAGAATTGATGTTGTTATTGATTTTTCCAATCCGTCGGTTTTTGCCGGACTTCTCGATTTTATTGTCAGAAACAAAAAGCCCGCAGTTATTGCAACTACCGGACTTAATGAAGAGCAGATAATCAAAATGAAATCTGCCGCATACGAAGTTCCTATTTTCTTCAGTGCAAATATGTCTTTAGGTGTTAACCTTATTTGCGAGCTTGCAAAAAAGGCCGCAAAAGCTCTCGGCAGTGATTTTGACATTGAGATTCTTGAAATGCACCACAACCAGAAAATCGATGCGCCAAGCGGAACGGCGCTTATGATTGCCGACAGCATTTCATCAGAGCTTGACGAGCAGCCGGATTACGTTTATGACAGAGCTTCAAAACGTGAAAAACGCTCAAAAAAAGAGATTGGTATTCAGTCTGTCAGAGCCGGCAACATAGTAGGCGAACATCAGGTTATTTTTGCAGGAACAGATGAAGTAATTACTCTTTCGCATTCCGCAAGAAGCAAAACTCTTTTTGCTTCAGGTGCTCTCAGTGCTGCAAAAATGATTGTTAAAAAAGAAAACGGTCTTTATTCAATGAAAGAACTCATTGACGGCTGAAAGGAGAACGAATATGAAAATTATTGACAGCATAACGGTCAGTGATGATGTAACTCTCATCAGCATCAGCAACACATCTGCCGATATTGATCACATAGCAAAAGTATTTAATATGTTCTCTGATGCGGGAATCAATGTTGATATGATTTCACAGCTCCCGCCCAGCGGTGCAAATTCCGGTTTTTCTTTTACTGTTAATGATAACGATTTTATTTCCGTGCTTGATATCTGCGCTGAGCTCCGTAAATTAAACGGCGAAATTAAAATCAGCGTCAGCAACGGCAACAGTAAGATTTCCGTGTCCGGCGAAGCTATGAGAGATTTAAGCGGTGTTGCCGCAAAAATTTTCAGTGCCGCCGCTTCATCAAAAGCCGATGTCAGAATGATTACAACATCGGAAACCGACGTTTCACTTCTTGTTGTAAGCACAGATTCCGAAGAGGTAGTCAAAGCAATAGAAAAAGCATTCTCATAATTATTTGCATAATAAAAGCAGTCACATCAACATACAATCTGTATGTGATGTGACTTTTATATTTGTTTATTATATTATGTTTTTATTTGATTAATATTATTATTTATGATATACTGATTAAAAATGAGGCAAAGGGATTATACATATATGAAATCAAACGACAATATTGCCTATGCAGCGAGCATAGTTCCCAGTGAGAGGCAGCTTGCCTGGCAGGACCTTGAATTTTACGCATTTATTCATTTCGGTATGAACACTTTTACAAATGTCGAGTGGGGAACAGGCAATGAAGACCCCGAGCTTTTCAACCCCACTGCACTTGATGCACGTCAATGGGCAAAGCTTATAAAGCTTTCCGGAATGAGAGCGATGATTCTGACCTGCAAGCATCACGACGGATTCTGCCTCTGGCCTTCGGCTTACACAGACCACAGCGTCAAATACAGCCCCTGGAAAGAAGGCAAAGGCGATGTAGTCAAAGAGTGTGCCGATGCCTGCCGTGAATACGGTCTGAAATTCGGTGTATATCTTTCACCATGGGACAGGCACGACCCGCGCTACGGCGACAGTGAAGCATATAACAGATTTTATAAAAATCAGCTTACGGAGCTGCTTACAAATTACGGTGATGTTTTCTGCGTATGGCTTGACGGTGCCTGCGGAGAAGGCAAAAACGGCAAAAAACAGGAATACGACTGGGAGGGCTACTACGCTTTAATCCGCAAGCTTCAGCCCGACGCCTGCATCTGTGTTACCGGCCCCGATGTTCGCTGGGTTGGCAATGAAGCGGGAATATGCCGTTCAAGCGAATGGAGCGTTGTTCCCTACTGGCACAGTCAGCACGCCGTTATAGAAGCAAAATCACAAAATAATGTTACCAAACCTCCCCGTAAGTTTTCGCCTCAGGATGTTGATCTCGGTAGCAGAAAAGCCATAAAGGGCTGCAATAACTTAATATGGTATCCTGCAGAGGTTAACACATCGCTCAGAAAAGGATGGTTTTATCACGAAAGTGAAGATTATTCTCTGAAATCACTTTCAAAGCTTACCGAAATATATTATAACTCTGTCGGAGCAAACGGCTCGTTTCTGCTTAATCTTTCACCGAATAAAGAAGGCAAAATCTGCGACCGAGATGTTGAGGCAATGCTTTCACTCGGCGCACAGCTTGAGATTGATTTTAACGAAAACCTTGCCGAAGATTCTGTTGTTACCGACAACAGACATCTTGATGAAGCTCACTGCGGTCAGATGGCTCTCTCCGGCGACCCTGAGGAATACTGGCATTCAGGTGATAACCCTGACGGCTCTGAACTTGTGCTTGACCTCGGCGATGATTATGACATTGACAAAATTGTTCTTGCTGAACACATCAGAACTGGTCAGCAGATAGAGAAATTCTCTGTTTATCTTATGCTTGAAGGCAAATGGAAAAAGGTCAGCGAAGGGACTGTAATAGGTCATAAACGCATCTGCCGCTTCAAAGAACAGAGAGTTCAATTTATAAAAGTTGTTATTGAGCAGGCGCGATGCTTTGCAACAATCTCCAAATTTGAGGCGTATTGATTATTCCCAGGTTTTCCAGACATCGGGGCAATAGCCGACTGTTGCCTGTTTGCCGTTTCTGACAATGGGAGTTTTGAACAGTTCACCGTTTTCAAGCAGTTTGGCTTCGGCTGCCTCTTTGGTAATATATTTCATATATTCTCTTTCGTATGCCTTGGATTTTTCATTGACAAGTGCTTCCATAGAGCCGACAGCCGCTTTTACGCTGTTGTATTCACCCTTGCTCAGACTTTTCTGACTGAGGTCTATGTATTGAAATTTAATTGAGCGTTCTTTAAACCATCTTTGCGCTTTTTTTGTGTCGAAGCATTTTGATAAACCGAAAATCTGAATATTCATATTGACCTCCGTTTGCTTTTTAAGTATGATAAAACATATAAATATATAATGTCAATAGACAGTATAAATGAGGAGTGGTTTTTTGACTGAAATCATAACAATAGACAACGCAAAAGAATTTGATGAATATGTCTGTGCTTCTCCCAAAGGGCACATGATGCAGTCAAGCGCCTGGGGAAAGGTCAAAAACAACTGGGACTGGCGCGGAATAATCTGCCGTGATGACAGCGGAAATATCAAAGGTGTGTGTGCACTTCTTTTAAGAAAAATGCCGATGATTCCCTGGAGTATGATGTATGCTCCGAGAGGTCCCGTCTGCGACCTTGCCGACACTCAGACTGTTAAAGAACTTATGAAGGCGGCAGAAGAATACGGCAAAAAGAACAAGGCATACGCATTGACTGTTGACACCGACACCCCGATTTCCAATACAGATTATATAAACCTGCTTAAAGACATCGGCTTTAAATTCAAAGACAACAGTATAGAATACAACACCATTCAGTCACGCTACATTTTCAGAATGGATTTAAGAGGCAAAACTGAAGATGAAGCGATGATGATGATTCATACCAAGGCGCGTAACTGCGTTCGCAGGGCAATAAAAGAGGGCGTCGAAATAGTCGAAAAAGGTCCCGAAGCAATCGATGAATTTCACAAAATAATGCTTATTACCGGTGAGAGAGACAAGTTCGCTACAAGAGGGCCTGAATATTTCAAACGAGTGATGGATGCCTTCGGTGACAACGCAAGAATGTGCTTTGCTTATTATAACGGCGAAGCAATCGGGTGCACTCTTCATATTCTTTACGGCGACAAAGTCTGGTGGCTTTACGGAGCAAGTTCGAACGAGCACAGAGAGCTTCAGCCAAATTATCTGCTTCAGTGGGAAGCCATTAAATGGACAATTTCAAAGGGAGCCGGCTGGTATGATCTGAGAGGCGGTTATCCCGATGAGAACAATCCCCTGCACGGTATTTTCAAATTCAAAAAGAAATTCTGCAAGGAATATACTGAATTTATGGGTGAAGCCGACCTTATAATCAGCAAAGCGGGCTTTGAAGCGGTCAACGCGGCACAGAAGCTGCGCAAAAAGACAAAAGGCATCAGAGCAAAAATAATAAACAGATAAAGGAGAATGACAATGGCTTATTGCAACAAATGCGGCGGTTTTATCCCCGACGGCGCAAGATTCTGCGAAAACTGCGGAGCACCTGTTGAGGCACAAACAAATAATTATAACAACACACAAAACGAAACTTACGCTCAGCAGGGCACCTATTATCAACAGCCCGACCCTCAGCAGAACTATTATCAGCCGCCTTATCAGCAGTCAAGCGTAAGACCGAAATCATCTGTATCATTCGGTGAAGCTGTTTCAATGTTTTTCAGACGTTACGTTGATTTCAGCGGACGTTCAGTCAAAAGCGAGTTCTGGTATGTATTCCTTTTCAACTGCATTGTAGGATTTGTTCTCGGTATTCTTGCTTACAAAAACAATGCATTTCAGGTTCTTGCATCCATTTACTCCCTTGCTACTTTTATTCCCGGATTTGCGCTGGCTTTCAGAAGACTGCACGACATAGGCAAGAGCGGAATATACATTCTTGTTGAACTTATTCCCATTGCCGGTTTCATTATTCTGCTTGTTTGGTTCGCACAGGACAGTGCCGGCGACAACGAATACGGCCCCGCCCCCGAGTTTATATCACCTGACAACAATTACTGATAAAAAAATCAAGGCATTCCGCGAGGAATGCCTTTAATTTATTCTATAATCAAATCTGCATATACGGCGAAATGATCTGAATAATATTTACCGTATTCTTTTTTGTTGATTACTTTGAATTTCAGCGGTTTTACGGTATTTTTATCAACAAATATAAAATCAATCTTATCCTGATATTTTGACGGTCTGAAGCCGTGAAAAGTGTAACAGTCATCTGAATCGGGAGCAATCTTTCTTGCATCCGCCATATTGCCTGAGACCATTTCAACGTAGCAGTCGGTGTCCTGCTCAATATTGAAATCGCCCGTGCATATTACAGGCTTTCCGCCGAAAGAGGCGGCTTTTTCTTTTATAAGCTTAACGCCTTGTGTTCTTGCAACCACCCCGATATGGTCCAGATGAGTGTTCATATGGATATAAGTTTTGCCAGTTTCTTTATTCTTAAGTTCAGCCCAGGTGCATATTCTTATGCAGGCGGAATCCCATCCGAGCGACGGTCTGTCCGGAGTTTCCGAGAGCCAGAAATTACCGCTGTCAACAACCTCATACAAATCCTTTTTATAAAAAACAGCGGCAAATTCACCGTCTTCTTTTCCGTCATCTCTGCCGACACCGACAAAGCCGTATTCAGGTAAATTCTCACAAAGAGCATTCATCCATTTTATGTGCGCTTCCTGAACGCCGAAAGAATCGGGTGAAGTGTCTTTAATAACTTTAATCACACCGGGAATACGTTTAAGCCAGAAATGTGTCGGATTACCGTAACACAAAACATTAAATGACATTACTCTCATCAATAATTCCTCACTTTAATCAGATTCCGCTTTTGACAAAAGTTGCGGCAACTTCTCTTGCTTCAGATTTTGTCATACCCGGTTTCATTCCGGGATTATACAGAACAGAAACAACGCCCCAGTCAAGCCTGGAAGGCCAAGAGACACTGTCGGATAATTGATAAAACACACTGTTTTTATAACTGTCTGAATCATTCGGAATACCCATTGCCTGCAAAAACTCCTCACATATAACGGAGTTTCTTCTTGAACGGTTGACGATTGTTGAATTGATACCTATAACTGCTTTTCTGAGGGAATAGGATGTGTTCCAGACAAGACCGCAGTAACCGTCATCAAGCAGTCCGAAATCGCTTATAAGAGACGAAAGCTGCAACCTTCCGGCAAACAAGATTAGAATATCAGCATTTGAGGAGCTGTCAGTAATGCTGATTCCCGGGAAGCCGTCAATGCTGTTAAGCGATGAACACAACTGTCTGATTAAGGATAAATCACCGTTGTTGTAATTCCCCGAAACACAAACATTAACTCTTTTTGTCCATTTCAGGACTCTGCCGATATTAATACCGTTCTCGCTGTTCATAGCAGTCTCGACAAAATAATTAATTAACTGTTTTTGTGAATAACCGTTCACACGAACACTCTGAGTAACGGGCGGAAGAGTTGTTGTTTCTGTCGGTTTAATGACGGAGAGAATTTCCGTTATCAGCTCTTCAACGGGGTTTTTATCTTCTGTTTGTGCGACTGTAGTTGTTTCTTCCTGCTCTGCCGCTTTTGTCTGTGACGCAGTTTCAGCTTCTGTCGTTTTTTCTTCAGTAATCAAAATATCGGTTTTCTCTGCGGTCTGAGTATGAAAAGAACTGACAGAAATATCCGATGAATATGAATAGGTCTCATCCGTTTTATTATTATTCATTTTTACCGAGCAGGCAGAAAACTGAGCAAGAAAAACAAAAAGCAAAACAATCGGGATTACCCGTTTTTTCATTTTCTCCTCCTGTAAGGAACAAAACCGGTTTCACTTGTAAATCTGTCTGAAACGCCGAGCATAAACTTATACATCGGTGCAAATGATAAATAGCAGTCAAGCAGTTTATTAATTATTGTTTCATCCTCTAAGTCTTCGAGTTTCAATGAATTAATAATAAAATAAACACTTTTACAATTATAATATTTTTCAAGCCCCTTCGGGCAGCCATCTTTTGGTTTTTTGTATTGTTCGCCTTCAATGACTGCGCCTGTTTTTTCAACGCTTTTAACAGCTTTTCTGAATTCATCGGTGTTTTCTCTTATAGCCCTGCGCCAGTATTCAAGCACGGCGGGAGTCTGCATAAACAAGCCGACGCCGAGTGAATAGGATTGGGGAGTAAACTCAAACCACATACAAGGGTATTGCGGCCAGTCATATTTTGAACGCATAAACATTACCCACATATTCTCGCGGTAAAGATGCTGATCTTTTGTGAAGCGCGTATCTCTGCGTATTCTCGAAACCATTTTGACCGGGTCTGTAACCATTAACGGGTCAATCGGCGCTAATTTTTCACTGACAATTGCAGCAATCTGACGCATGGGTATTGTGGCGGATTGTTTTATTTTCTCTTTATTTTCATCATAAAAATCTTTGGAATCTCTGAATCTGTTTTCAGAAAGAAGAAGTCTAGCTTCGGGTGTTATTCCGTCAAATTTCATTAAATCAGCCCTTTGTCTAACATTTTTTGAGCCGCAAGCATAATCCCCGCCTTGGCAGAGTGATAATTAAGCCCGCCCTGCATCCACACGGCAAAAGGTTCACGAAGCGGAGCATCTGCCGAAAGCTCAATAGATGCGCCCATAATAAATGCGCCTGCCGCCATAATGACCTTGCTGTCATAGCCAGGCATATCCCACGGCTCAGGTGTAAGGAAGGAATCAACCGGAGCGCCGGACTGCATACCTTCACAAAAAGCAATAAGCTTTTCAGGATTTTCAAGGCAGACGGATTGAATAATGTCGTGCCTGATTTCTCCGGGAGCGGGAGTAACTTCAAAGTCGAATCCGCTGAAAAGTGAAGCTGAAAAAGCTGCGGTTTTAAGCGCTTCGCCGACAACGTGAGGGGCATTGAAAACACCCATAAACATATTTCTGTTCTCACCGAAAGTTGCACCGACTTCTCTGCCGAGACCGGGCGTAGTCATACGGTAGGAGCAAAGTTCAACAAGATCTTTTTTGCCCGCTATGTAGCCGCCGCTTCTCGCAATTCCGCCGCCTGCGTTTTTAATCAGTGAGCCCGCAATTATATCTGCGCCGACATCGAGCGGCTCGTTTTTTTCAACAAACTCGCCGTAACAGTTATCAACCATTACAACACTGTTGCAAATGCTTTTAACACAGGAAACTATTCTGCCGATTACATCAACCGAAAGACTGGGTCTTAAAGAATATCCGCGCGAACGCTGAATATAAACCATTTTCGGTTTATACTTTTTAACATCTTCAGCAATTTTTTCAAAGTCGGGTTTTCCGTTATTGTCAAGCTCGGTCTGACGGTATTCAACACCGAGATCGGCAAGTGTCCCCTGCCCTTTGCTTTTGCCGCTGATTCCGATAACTCCGTGGATTGTGTCATAAGGCGTTCCCGTAACGCACAGCATTGTGTCGCCCGGTCTTAATATACCGTAAAGCGCCACGGCGAGAGTATGTGTTCCGCAGGTAAAAGAATGACGAACAAGAGCGTCTTCACCGCCGAATACCTCGGCATAAATTCTGTCAAGCTTTTCTCTGCCTCTGTCACCGTAAGCGTAGCCTGTTGAAGCACCGAAATCCGCTTCACTGACAGCATTTCTGATAAAAGAAAAAAGAACCTTCTGCTGATTGTATTCCGTTACATCATTAATATAACCGAAATCTGCTGCAGCAGACTTCTCAGCTTTTTCTGCTGCAAGTAGTATTCTTTTGTCAAAATCAAAAAAACCGTTATCCATAGTATTATCCGTTGTTAATCTGCGTCCATCTGCCAACTATGCAGAAACCGCATTTTTTATAAAATTCCGATAAAGAATCTTCTCTGCAGAAAAGAAATACTTTTTTATCTGTTGCATAATATGACGCAAGGGCTTTTACAAGTTGAGACGCATAGCCCCTGCCCCGTTTTTCTTTGTCTGTTGCAACTGCTCCGAGCAAAACATCATTTTCACCGATAAATAATGCAGATGCCGTTGCCGCAAGAATGCTGTTGTCATATATTGTTGATAATGCGGCACATCCGTTATTGACTCTTGATGCAAAATCGGCAAGAAAAGCGCCGTATTCGCCGAGCTCAAAGCCGGAAGAAACAAGCAAAGCATAAACATCCTTGTAATTGTCATCAAACGAAATGGCTTTTTTCTCAGAATCGCCGCAATATTCAACCGTAAATGAAGATAAATCGGGTCTCATGCCGAGGTTTTCACAGTATTTTTCATCTGTAATAACAGAAGCGTAAGGAATATAATTCAAAAAATGCTTCAGCTCGTCAAAATCGGTGTTTCCGGTGCATTCTATTGTTATATTGCCGTCAACACTGCAAACGGCTGTATCGCCGTTCTGAACCCAGAAACGTGCAAACCCGTATTCGTTGCCGTAAGTTTTAAAAAATGCCTGAATTTTAGCGGAATAAGGCGAGGAGCCGAGTGAGGAGAGTTCGGAATAATTCTGAACAGCTTTAAGCATTTGCAAACTCCGTTGAAAGAAGCCTGATAAGTGCCTTACAATGTTCGACATCGTTCCAGTCAATCACGCAGGACGGAGAATGAAGATAACGGCAGGGCACAGAAACCGTAAGAACTTTTACACCGCCCCTGCTCTTGTGGATTGCGCCGGCATTATTACCGCCCGCAACTACTGTTTTGGTCTGAATATTAACATTGTTTTTTTCGGCAATTTCAAAGGCGCGGTCAAACAATTCCTTGTTATATAACGTTGACCTGTCCATGAAAGATACAACTCCGCCCCCGCCGAGAAGGCAGACTCTTTTTTCATCCTCAACACCCGGTATATCCGATGCCGTAGTGGTCTCTACGCAAACAGCGTAATCGGGCGCAATTTCAAACGATGACGCCGCAGCGCCTCTTGTGCCGATTTCTTCCTGAACGCTGAATGAAAAATACAAATCGTATTCAAGGTCGGATTTAATCATATCAATCAGAATAGCGCATCCGACCCTGTCGTCAAGGGCTTTGCTTTTGATACGGTTTTCGCCGAATTCAACATAATCCGAGTCAAAATAAACGCTGTCACCCGGTCTGACATATTCAAGCGCTTCATCGCGTGAGGTTGCTCCGATATCAATATAAAGTGAATCTTTTTCGGGAATATCTCTTAGCTTATCTTTTTCCGTCAGGTGAACCGGCACAATACCGACAACACCTGTTATGAAGTCTTTGCCAACTTTAACGGTTTTTCCTAAAAAGACTTTGGTGTTTACTCCGCCGACGTTTGAAAACTTAAGCAGTCCGTTGTCGCAGATATAAGTGACAATAAAGCCGACCTCATCCATATGAGCGTCAAGCATAACTTTGTTTTTCGGAGTTTTTCTGCCCTTTTTGAAAACAATAAGATTGCCGAGAGGATCGGTTTTATAATCTGCGTAATCCTTAATCTGACCGATTATACAGTCACGAACTTCATTTTCTCTGCCAGAAATTCCGTTGAGAGTGCTGAGTTGTCTGACATATTCTTTAAGCATCCTTAGCACTCCTTTCAATGATATAAGCAGCCATCAGCTGTGCAACAGCTTCAATATCATCAATATTTGCAATTTCAACAGCGGTGTGCATATTTTTAATCGGAATTGAAATGAGGGCGGTTCTGATTCCGCCTGCGCTTGTGCTTATTTCATCGCCGTTCGTTCCTGTGCTGCCGCCCATAACATCATATTGCCATTTTATTGAGTTGTTTTCGGCAAGCGTTACCAATCTGTTGCTTATATCGCAGTCAAGTGACGGGGCAAAACCTATCATTGCTCCACCGCCGATTATACCTGCCTTTTCGTCTTTCACACCGGGTGCTCTTGCAAAACCGACATCAACCGCTATTGCCTCATCCGCACCGCTGTTGAAAGAACCGGCAATTGCGCCGCTGCTGCCCGTTTCTTCCTGTGATGAGAACAAAACGGTTATTGAACACAGCTGTCTGCCGCTGTTTTCAAGAATCTGCAGACAACGCAAAATTGCGGCAACACCTGCTCTGTCATCAATACAGGGCGAGACAACATTACCGTTAAGCAGTTTTGCCTGAGTTCCGTTAAATGTGATTCTGTCTCCGGGAGAAATCAGCTTTTCGGCTTTTGCCTTACTCATACCGATGTCGATATATACGCTGTCAAAATCAGCGGCTTTATTCTCCTCTTTTTTATCTGAGAGGTGCGGAGGTATGCTTGAAATAACTCCGTAAATCTTCTCTTTGCCCCAAACCGTAACTTCGCTTGATGAAAGCACCCGGGCATCGGCACCGCCGCACTTTGCAACCCTAAGAAAGCCCTTGTCGTCTATTGCTGTTACGACAAGACCTATCTGGTCTATATGAGCGTCAAGAAGGATGTTAATTCCACTGCCTTCTTTTTTGCCGATGACGCTGCCGAGTGCGTCTGTTTCGCAGGGCATATATTCCGAAAGATATTTAATTGCTGTTTTTGCCGCATCGGACTCAACTCCGGACACACCGGCACCCGAACACAGGTCAAAAAGCAATTGCGTCAAATCATAATTTTTCATACAACCTCAACACCGCCGACAGGTCTGATACTGAGAACATAACAGGACTTTTCGCCGAAAACGGTTTTCATAACGTCTTTGAACTCACCGAGACACTCATCGGGAACAAATGCCTGAATAGTCCCTGCAAATCCGCCGCCGTGAACACGCCAGGCGCCCTTGCCTTTAAGAATCTTTTCGCAAAGCGCAAGGCCGAGACTAACGGGCTGATTGACCGGGTCCGAACAGGTAAAAACGTTTTGATTATACATATATGATGAACGTCCGCTCTCGATAACCAGTGACTTGAATCTCTCAAAATCACCTGCTTTGAGCGCAGTTGACTCATCAAGAACACGCTCGTTGTCAGCATAAAAATGCATTGCCCTCAGAACGGCTCTGTCTCCGCACGCCTTGCGGATTTCGGGTATATTTTTGATGAAACTGTCTTTATCCGTTTCTCTGAGAACGGATGCGCCGAGGCACTGTGCAACCTTCTCCATCTCGCTGCGGACGGCGGCGTAATCATCTGTAAGATCTGAATGACTCCCGCCCGTGTTCACGATGCAAAGAGAGTGACCGCAGTTAGCAAAATCAAAATCCACCTTTTCAATTACGGGCTTGTCGGGGTTTTTGAAATCTATTTCAACAAAGCCGCCGACAGAGCAGGCCATCTGATCCATAAGACCGCAGGGCTTGCCGAAAAACTCGTTTTCTGCTCTCTGTGCTATCTGAGCAATTTCAACGGGGCTTACGCAGCCGTCGTTGAAAAGATTGCTTATCATTGTTCCGACAAGAACTTCAAAAGCAGCCGATGAAGAAACACCTGACCCCGAAAGAACGTCTGATGCAGTTGCTGCATTGAAGCCCTTGAGTTTATATCCTCTGCGGACAAATTCGGCACATACTCCGCGAACAAGTGAAACCGATTTGCCCGTTTCTTCTTTTTTGGGTTCAAGTTCCGAAAGGTCAATGACATCCATTTTGTAACCTTCGGACTTAATGCGGACTGTGTTGTCATTATTAAATGAGGCAACGGCTATTGCGTCAAGGTTAACGCTCGCGGCAAGAACTCTGCCTTTGTTGTGGTCGGTATGGTTGCCGCAGACCTCTGTTCTGCCGGGCGCGCTGAAAACCGCTACATCGCAGCCGGCACCGTAAATCTCATCAAATTCGTTTGAAACACGAATGTATCTTTCTTTTTGCTTTTCAATATCATCCGGTCTGTATAAACGCGCAAGTTCCGGATTGTATTTGTTGTTTTTTATATTCTCTCTTAAAACTGAATTTTTAATCATCTGTGTTCTCTCCTTTTATTAAATCCTTTGAGGTTTCACCCTCACCGGATATTATTTCATCCTGCTCTGCGCTTTCGCGAAGCGCCTGTTTTGCCTTGCTGTTATTATAAAGTTTCATTATCTGTTCAACAACCGTCCACGCCCCGTTGGCGCTGAGAAGAGTAAAACCGGTCAGGAACAAAAGAATAATAATCGGAACAAGGAAACCAGGTGACAGCGGATCATACATATTTTTACCTGTGAAAGTAAAAGTAATCAGTTTCGGGAAGAATCCCGCTATCGACAGCAAAAGGAATTTTCTGTATCCGAAATCAAATGAGCCGTAAATTGCGGAAATTGTGTTGACTGGCGTGCTGGGAACAAGTCTTATTGTAAACAGCAAACCCGGATTGCCTTTTCCGCTCGACTTGAAAAGTTTATATAGTGTTTCGTTTTTCTTTATAAGCTTCCAGGAATAACCTGCGCCAAAGCGTCTGCCCCAGAAATATTTTATGGTCATCTGCAATCCGACGCCGACTGTATTGACGGGTATCGCTATCCAGATAGGCAAAAACACACCGGAAATAAGGCAAAGGGTGGAGGTAGTGTAAATCGGAATAACACTTTTAATAATATAAAGAAGAAGAATTGCGCCTATGAACTGCCAGTATTTTTTAAGATTCATAATGTAATCTTCAAGCTGTTTCAGTTTCTGCTGCAAGTCTTCATACCAGAACCAGAGTGCATCATACCTTCTTGAAATCAGAACTGCCGTTGCAAGCAGCCCCAGCGCAATAAAAATCAAGCCGATAAACAGAAGGTATTTTTTCTTGATTTTGTATTTTTTCAATCCGCTCCTCCTTTCCCTGAACATATTTATTATATTTTATAATAAATTAATAATAAGGTCAAGCAATAAAAAATTATTTTAGGGCTTTATTTTGATGTAGATTTGTTTTAAAATAATATTGTAATTTTCGGAGGTGAAAAAATATGAAAGCGGTTATTCTTGACGGCCGGACCACAAATCCCGGCGATTTAAGCTGGAGCGAACTTGAAAAACTTTGTGATTTTACAATTTATGACAGAACGCCTGCAGAACTCATTTATGAAAGATGCAAGGATGCTCAGGTCATACTTACTAATAAGACTCCTCTTCGCAGAGATATTCTTGAAAAACTGCCGGATGTTCAATACATAGGCCTGTTAAGCACGGGTTTCAATGTTATTGACATTGATTACTGCAAAGAGAAGAACATACCCGTTTGCAATATACCGTCATACAGCACAAATGCGGTTGCACAGCTGACTTTTGCTTATATTCTTGAATTCTGCAATCAGGTCAGTCTTCACAGTCAGGCAGTTCACAGCAAAGAATGGACTAACAGCATTGACTTCAGCTTCTGGAAAACGGATTTAACCGAGCTTGACGGCAAAACACTTGGTATAATAGGACTTGGCAAAATAGGCAAAAGAGTTGCCGACATTGCCGACGCCTTCGGTATGAATGTTCTTGCATATACCTCGCACCCTTCTGACTATAAAAATGTCATATTTACCGACCTTGACGAGCTGCTTGCAAACAGCGATTTTGTCAGCATTCACACCCCTCTTACGGCCGCAACAGAAAACCTTGTAAATGCCGATTTCCTTAAAAAAATGAAAAAAACCGCTTTTCTCATCAACACATCAAGAGGACCCGCTGTTAATGAAAAAGCACTCGCCGATGCATTGAACAGCGGTGAAATAGCCGGCGCAGGTCTTGATGTTCTTTCAACCGAGCCGCCTAAAGAAGACAATCCGCTTGTCGGCTGCAAAAACTGCTTTATCACACCGCACATAGCGTGGGCAAGCTTTGAGTGCCGCAAACGGCTGATTGATATTCTTACAGACAATCTCAGAGCGTTTCTTGAAGGAAAACCGCAGAACTGTGTGTGGTAAAAAATATTAATTTAAACAATGACATCCCTCTTCTGTTTAAAAGTGAAGAGGGATGTTTCGATTAATTATTCTATTGGAAATCATTTGTTTCTTTTTGAAATGATGCTTTTTACCATTTCGGGAATATTTGTAATTATACCGTCAACACCGCAAAGCAGGAGATATTTTACAAGGAATTCTTTATCAACTGTCCAGACATTTACTTTAATTCCTTTTTTATGCGCTCTGTAAACATAGCCGGGTGTTACATGAATAAAATGCGGATGAAGGGCATCAGCTTTTATTGACGATGCATAAGTCGCCGGCATAAAGAAAACCTTTGCGCTTGAAAATGTCTGCAGCGAATATAGAAGCCCGGTTCTGCAGGATGAATCAATCTGCTTTGCTTCAACAAGAAGTTTTGCGTCAAAGCTTGAAATAATTAGTTTGTCGAAAAGTCCGTGCGCTTTAACAGCGTCAATGGTCTTTTGAACTATTCCCGTTTCACCCTGCTTCGGTGATTTAAGTTCGATGTTGAGTATTTCAATATCCGCCCGTTCGCAAAGGGTCAGGAATTCTTCAAGAGTCGGAATTTTTGTGCCCTTGAAATCACTTGAAAAATACGACCCGAAATCATACTTGCGAAGCTCATCGAGCGTCATATCGGCAATAAGCCCCTTACCGTCGGAGGTTTCATCAATCGTGTAGTTATGGCAGACTACGGGTATGCCGTCTTTTGTGACGTGAATATCCGTTTCAAAACCGTCCACAACAATCTGTATGGATTTTTCAAACGCAGGCAGAGTGTTCTGCGGTGCGTGTTTGTTTGCGCCGCGGTGAGATATTACTTTGCAAATCATATAAACAACCTCCCAGAATAACTGGTTTTATTTTATCACAATATTTGTATTATTCAACATCAATTTTATATTGCAGAAAATAAGTCTGATATGATAAAATCAAAATATCGATTAACACCGAGGAGTGATGATATGGAGAAAAGAATATACGTTTCAGCTACTGCACACCTTGACACAACCTGGCTGTGGACTCTGCAGACCTCAATACGCAGATATCTGCCGGAAACATTTGAGAGAAATTTTTCGCTTTTTGAAAAATATCCAGATTATAAATTCAGCTTTGAGGGCAGCTACCGTTATGAGTTAATTGAGGAATACTATCCGGAAGCATTTGAAAAAATAAAGAAATATGTTGATGAAGGAAGATGGTGCCCTGCCGGAAGCTGTTATGAAAACGGCGATGTGAACATCCCCTCTCCCGAAGCGCTTATCCGCAATATTCTCTATGGCACAAACTATTTTAAAGACAGATTCGGAAAAACAAGCAACGATATATATCTGCCCGACTGCTTCGGTTTCGGTGCGGCTCTGCCATCTGCAGCGGCACACTGCGGTCTTAAAGGATTTGTTACCGGAAAACTTACCTGGGGCAGCGCTAACGGTGTTCCGTTTGACCTTGGCAAATGGTTCGGCAACGACGGAAGTTTTATATATGCGGCGCTTGATCCCGGCGACTATGTGCAGGCATTACCATGTGTCAGAGAAAACAAAGACTGCACAAAAAAGCTTGAAAGCAATATTGAAAAATACAGCCTGCCGTGGACCTATATTTATCACGGCGCAGGTGACAGAGGCGGCGCTCCTTCCGAAATCTCCGTAAGGAATCTTTGCGATGATATAAAGAAGAACAACGAAAATGACACAAAGGTCGTTTCGGTTTCATCTTCACAGATATTTGAAGATTTAAACAATCTCCCCGATGAGCAAAAAGCAAATCTTCCCGAATGGCACGGTGAACTGCTTATGACGGAACACGGAGCAGGCAGCTACACGTCAAGAGCCATAGGCAAAAGATGGAACAGAAGAAACGAACAGCTTGCCGCCGCCGCTGAAAGATCGGCAGTAACCGCTTTATGGTTAAGAGATTACCCTTATCCGCGCAAAACATTTGAAAGAGCGTGGAAAAGAGTAATAGAGCATCAGTTTCACGATGACATAACAGGCACTTCAATAATGGAGTGCTACAAAAACAACTGGAACGATTACGCAGTTTCGATGAACGTCTTTGCCGATGAATACACGGAGGCTCAGGCGGCTGTGTGCGAAATTACTGACACATCTTTCTGCAAAGGAGTTGCTGTTGCCGTAAGCAATCCGCTTCAATGGGAAAGAAAAGAATCCGTCAAAGCAACGGTTGACTGGAAACACGAAAACAAATTTGCAAAGGTCTTTGACAATGACGGTAATGAAGTGTTTTCTCAGGTTGTAAATTGCAAAAACGGCAAAATGCAAATTGTTTTCAGCGCCGTTGTTTCTCCTTTCGGAATCAGCATTTATGATATAAGACCTTCGGATGAAAACTGTGCGCTTGATTCTTCGCTTTCACTTAAAGAAAATACATTTGAAAACAGGTTTATTAAAGTTTCGATTAATGCCAACGGCGATATAAGCCATATTATTGACAAATCAACAGGAATCGATGCGCTTTCATCTCCTGTCAGATTTGCAATGATTGACAACGAAGCTTACACCTACTGGCCCGCCTGGGAGGTTAAATATAAAGATATAACCAGACCGGTCAGGGAATTCCCGAAAATCAAAGAAATAAAAGTTATTGAAAACGGGCCGTCGAGAATTGCTTTCAGAATAACAAAAACTGCCGGTGATTCTGAATTTACACAGATAATTTCACTTGACGAAAGCGCAAAATATGTAAGAGTTTATAACGAAATTGACTGGCGTTCACCCGCCACTCTGCTCAAGGCGGTTTTCAACACAAGGGCAAAGAACCCCGTTGCAAAATACGACATCGGTCTCGGCAGCATTTCAAGAGGCAACAACACCGAAAAAATGTATGAAGTTCCTGCGCAGAACTTTGCAGACATCACCGATGTCAGCGGAAACTTCGGCGTTTCGGTATTCAGCGATTCAAAGCAGGGATGGGACAAACCCGCAGACTCGCTTTTGCGCCTTACCTGCATTCATACTCCGAAAGGCAGTTTCAGGTGGGAATGCTCACAGCATCTGATGGATTTCGGTCTCAACCGTTTTTCGTTCGGTATTTATCCGCACAAAGGCGACTGTAAAAACAGGAGCGTTCAATACGCAGATGAATTCAATCAGCCGCTTGCGGTATTTGAAACAGATGCGCATAAAGGAGCTTTAAGCAGCGGCTTTTCATTTGCGCAGATAAGTGATAACAATGTAGTTTTGCGCGCATTGAAGCTTGCCGAAAAAGACGATAAAATCATTGTCAGATTCAATAAAACAGACGGCGAAAACAAAACCGGAGTCCGCTTCAAAATCGGCTGCGGAATCAAATCAGCTATTGAGATAAACGGTATTGAGGAACAGACAGGAGATGCCGTTATTGAAAACGGAGAGCTTGTTTTTGACATAGGTGCAAACGGACTTAAATCATTTGCCCTTACCCTGATACCGTTTGAAAACAAAAATGTTTATGAAAGCAAACCGATTGAACTTCCTTATAATACAAAGATAATTACCGAAAACGGTAAAGGCGCCGATGCCGGAACACCTGACGGAATATCAATACCTTATGAAATAACACCGGAAAACGTTCTTTCAGGCGGAGCGCTTTTCAGAATCAACAAGGACGGAAACAACGCGGTATTCTGCGAAAACAGGGCAAAGGTTCTGCCCGACGGCAGCAAACGCCTGCACCTGCTTGTTTTATGCACGGCACAATCAAAAATTAAAGTTGTTTTTGACGGTGTATATGCCGAAAAACAGATTCAGCCGAGCAGAGACACAATAGGCGCCTGGGATTTATATGCTCTGGGTGAGACGGGGTTTGTCAAAAAGAGGAACATTGCTTTTGAAGCAACACACACGCACAACGCCGAAGGCGACCTTGTAAACGAAAAACTTTATCTTTACAAATGCACCTTTGTCGTTCCCGAAACTGCAGTCAGCTTTATATTACTTCAGACACCCGATGTTTACATTCTTTCGGCATCTGCGGACAGTGAGAGCCACAAATTCACGCCCGCCTGTGATTTGTTTGATTCATTGGAAAAACGTGAATGCACATTCAGACCGTCTGCAAAGCAGAAACACATGGCAAGTCCGCTTATTGCTGAAAAAATCGTTTACAAAAAAATACCGCCCGAAACAAGCTGGTATGTTTACGGCGAAAAGGAAGCAAGAGGCAGGCAGATTACCGACGTGTTCTGCAAAAAACGTGCCGGTCTGATTGCAAAGTTTTCAAAAAAATAACAAATCATAAAAGCAGCGGAACGGAATAAATCATCCGTTCCGCTGTTAATTATTCACCTTAAAAAACTTGCCGCAATATCGGGAACATTTGTGATTACCGAATCACAGCCCCAGTCACGCAGGTTGACAATATCCTGCGGGTTGTCAACGGTCCAGGGGTTAACCTGCATACCTGCCGCATGGAAGTCATCAATGTATTTTTTATCAACAAGAGAATAATGAGGATGAACTGCGCTGCAGCCGATGGATTTACAGAATTCAACGGGATTTTTCACGAGGTCTTCAATCTCACAATCAACACTGTAAAGCATACCGGTTTTTACATTTGAATCGTATTTTTTTGTTTCAATCAGAACATTGGGTGAAAAGCAGGATATAAGAAGAGTATCATATAAGCCATACTGTTTTGCAAGTTCAATGGTTTTGGGAACAATGTCGCAGGGCTTCTGCGGTGTTTTAATTTCAACATTTATTACATCAAGACCTTTGCAGATTTCAAAGAACTCACTTAAAAGCGGGATTTTTGTGCCTTTGAAATCGGTGCAGAAGTATTCGCCGAAATCAAGGGAGCGAAGCTCATCAAGTGTCATTTCGGTAATTGTTCCGGTGCCGTTTGAAGTGTCATCAACAGTATAGTTATGGCACACGACAATATGGCCGTCTTTAGTGAGATGAACATCATTCTCAAAGCCGTCTATGCCGAGTTCAACCGCCTTGCGGAAAGCAGGCATGGTGTTCTGAGGGGCATATCTGTTTGCTCCCCTGTGCGCAATAATTTTTGTCATATTGAAGAATCCTCCTTATCAATATCGGATTTTATTTCTCCGATTCTGTCTGCAGTTTTAAATGTTTCGCCGTTGTCAAAGAGTATTTCCGGATTTTTAAGTGCAGTTCCTATACCCAAAGCCACACAGTTAAGCGGGTCAAGAGCGGCATAAGTTTTTACGCCCGTTTTTTCTTCTATCATTTTGTCAAAGCCGTCAATCAGAGCACCGCCGCCGGTCAGATATATTCCCGTTGTAAACACGTCCGCCGCAAGCTCCGGCAGTGTTTCCTGCAAAACGCCGGCTACGGTATCGGCAATCAGTTCAAGGTTCTGCCTCATTGCCAGAAAAACCTCGGTAGAGGTCAGTTCAAAGCTTACAGGCAGACCGGTTATATAATGTTTGCCTTTGACCGTTAAGCCGAGCTCATCCTCTCTGAGTCGGGCGCAACCTATCTGCTTTTTAACGTTTTCGGCTGTTCTTTCGCCGATTAAAATATCTCTTTCGTTTTTTACCTGACGCATAATTGCTTCATCAAAAGAATTACCGGCGCATTTGATTGAGCGTGAGACGGAAATGCTGCCCATAGTCATTACGGCAACATCAGTTGTTCCTCCGCCAATATCAACAACCATTGTTCCCATCGGCTTGTCGCTTCTCAGCCCTGCGCCGAGAGCGGCTGCAAGCGGTTCTTCAATAAGGCACGCCCTGCCTGCGCCCGATGACAAAACAAGTTCAAGAATTGTTCTTTTTTCAAGATTGGTAACGCTCGACGGAACGCAAACAACAATATTGGGCTTGAAGACCATATTCCTGCATATTTTCTGCAGAAAATATTTTAAAATATGTCTTGTGGCAGTGAAATCGGAAACAACACCGTTTTTAAGCGGTTTAATTACTTTTATGGAGTCCGGCGTTCTGCCGAACATTTCGTATGCCCTTTTGCCTACGGCAATAAGTCTGCCCGTGGCAGTATCATAAGCGGCAGCAGAAGGTTCAGATAAAACAATGCCCCTGCCCTCAACATAAATGACTATCGAGGTTGTTCCCAGATCAATACCGATATTAATGCCGAACATTGTTTCACCTTCTTTACTGTTTATTCTTTCATCTGAGTCAGTGCAATAACACTGCAGTATATCTTTCCGGCGCCTGCGAGATAAAGCATTTTTGAGCATTCGTCAAGCGTTTCGCCTGTTGTTGAAACATCGTCGCAGAGCAGAACTGTTTTGCCTTCCGCTTTGCATTTATCAACAACCTCGAAAGCCCCCGTCAGGTTGCCTCTTCGCAGAAGATTGCTTAGAAAATGCTGACTCTTTGTTTCATATATTTTTTTGATAACATTGCCATCATACAGCAATCCGAGTTCTTTTGCAACTCCGCGGGCAAGCAGAGCGCTCTGGTCATATCCTCGTTTTTTAACAGATTTTTCAGTTGCGGGGACGCTGATAACAATATCAAAATCAACTGACCCGAATCTTTTTCTGACGCATTGAGCCATAAGAACGGAAAAGAACCTGTAATTGTCTCTTCTGTTGTCAAATTTGAAAATATGTATTCCCTTTCTGACAACTCCGTCATATTCGTATGGAGCGCACAGACCGTCATAAAAACGCGATTTTGATTTGCATTCGCAGTTCTTTTTGCTCATTCCGCATTTCAGGCAGACCGGCTCTTCAATGGGAGCCGCTTTTTTTCGGCATTCTTTGCAGATGCCGTTTTCAAGTGACGTTACCCTGTCGCAGAAAATGCATCTCGGCGGAAAAACGGCATCAAGGAATGCCCGGTATATTTCGGAAAACAGTTCAGAATAATTCATCCTTTTTCTCCATAATCAAAAAATCCTGAAGAGCAGAATATCTTCTGGCTTTTGAGTTATTGGCAACCATTGATGAAATGCATCGTTCATCGCCGACAATAATAAGAATCTCTCTTGCCCTGGTAACTGCCGTATAAAGCAGGTTTCTGTATGCGAGCCGCTCGGGAATACCGGAGGCGGGCATAATAACGGCTCTGAACTCGCTGCCCTGGCTTTTATGAACTGTAATGGCATAGGCGAGTTCAAGCTGCTGTGCGTTTTCAACAGGATATAAAACGTCTTTGTCATCAAAAGATATTTTCATATAGGCGTTCGATACGCTGATTTCTTTGATAATTCCGATATCACCGTTGAAAATACCGTTTCCGTTACTTCCGTCGGCAGAGCTTTCCCACTCAATGTCATAGTTGTTCTTGGTCTGCATAATCTTGTCGCCTTCGCGGAACACTCTGCCTGCCGAAGAAACCTCTTTTTTGTCTTTTGAGGGCGGATTGAGAACAGCCTGAAGTCTTTTGTTGAGGTTTATTGTTCCCGCTTCGCCCATTCTTGACGGCGCAATAATCTGAATATCGTTTAACGCGGAATAATTATATGCCTCAGGCAGTCTGCGGCAGTAAAGGTCCGCCACGGTTTCTGCAGCGGTAAAAGGACTTTTTCTTTCAAGAAAAAAGAAATCACTGTCGTGAATTGTAAGGTCGGGCATTTCGCCGTGAACAATTCTGTGAGCATTTACTACAATTGAACTTTGCATTGCCTGACGAAAGACTTCATTTAATTCAACAACGGGTATTATCCCCGACTTTATAATGTCGTGAAGAACATTGCCCGCCCCGACAGGCGGAAGCTGGTCGGAGTCCCCCACCATAACAAGACGGCAGGTAAGCGGCAATGCATCAAGCAATGCGGCAAACACCCTGACATCAACCATTGAAACTTCATCAACAATCAAAGCGTCGGCATCAATCTGATTCTGAGAGTTTCTTGTAAATATCGGTTTGTCGTTTTTATCCCATTCAACCTCGAGCAGACGGTGAATTGTTTTTGCCTCATAACCGGTAAGCTCGCTCAATCTTTTTGCCGCTCTGCCCGTAGGCGCGCAAAGGACGGTTTCAATGCCTTCATTATTGAAGAGATTGATAATTGCACGGATTGTTGTAGTTTTACCTGTTCCCGGACCGCCCGTCAGAACAAGAATGCCTCTGTCAACAGCGGTTCTGATTGCTCTTTTCTGAACGTCGTTATAGCAAATACCGCTTATTATTTCTGTTTGCTGAATTTTCTCATCGGTTGTGAAACTGCCGGAAACGGCAAAATCTTTTCTGAAAATAAGCTGCTTTGCGCTATCTTTTTCCGCTCGATACATTTCGCTCAGGAAGACAAATTCTTTGCCTCTGATAATATCGCAGACAGCACCCTTTTTTTCAGCAAGCAGATCGATTGCTTTTTCGGATTCTTCTTCGCTTATTCCGAGCAATTCTGAGCAAGTCGGAATCAGTTTTTCTTTCGGAATACAAGTATGACCGTTATTTAGATTGTGACGCAGAACATACTTTATGCCTGCAGCGTTTCTGTAGGCGGGGTCCGGCTTGTTTACAAACCTTTCCGCAACAGATTCGGCTTTTTCAAAAGACATTCCGATATTGTCTTCGCATATAAGGTATGGGTTTCTTTCAATATCATCTACGGCGTTATTGCCGAGAGCTTTATAAATCCTTATGCTTTCAAACGGAGATATTCCGTATTTTTCAAGTGAAATAATGATTTCGCGCTCGGAGAATTTTTTGTTGAATTCATCCGATATTTCTTCCGCTCTCTCCTTGGAAATGCCTTTAATTGTTGCGAGTCTCAGGGGATCGTCTGAAATTACATCAAATGATTCATCGCCGAACGCCTCAACTATTTTGCGGGCAGTCGCCGCTCTGATGCCTGAGATTGCACCGGATGCAAGGTAATTATACTGTTCATCTGCGGTTTTTAACTGCAGCCGCTGTGCGCTTTCGACCTTAAACTGCCGCCCGTAGCTTGAATGAACAGTCCAGGAGCCGGAAAAGGAGACTCTTTCGCCGACATCAAAAGACGGTAATTCGCCTACGGCATTAAAAATATCACCGTCGCCGGTTTCAATTTCCAGCACGGTGTATCCGTTTGTGTCGTTACGAAATGTAACTGTAATTATTGTTCCTGTAATTATTTCCTGTTCCATAAAACCTGCATAAAAAACAAACTGAGTGGGACTGTAAGCCGAGTTCTGTCATTTAAGGCAATCATCTTTCTACGCCTTACATTGCTGCAAGGCTTAAGCCATCCTTCGGGGTATCGCCGAGCAAGCGCCGTGCAAAGCACTCCCCCTGCTGATGTTGCTCCGGATAGGGTTTGCAGGGCCGTGCGGTTCCCCGCACGCCGGTGAGCTCTTACCTCGCCTTTCCACCCTTACCTGTGAAACACAGGCGGTATATCTCTGTTGCACTTTCCCTGAGGTCACCCTCGGCGGCCGTTAGCCGTTATCCCGCTCTGCGGAGCTCGGACTTTCCTCACGCAGTAAAACTGCCTGCGACTGCCCATCCCACTCGTTGAGTATTTTAATCAATAATTATCAATATGTCAAATATTTAGACTTGATTTATTAATAATATTAAATTAAAATAATTTTATATTGTCGTTTCAGTTTCAAAGGAGAATAAAAATGGACGATATATATTTTTCTAAAAAACCAAAAAACAACAATAATGACTATGATATTCCCACAATAAATATTCCCGACATAAACGCAAAACAGAACGATTACAATTACGGCGATTCCGCACGCGACAATTTCGCGCCATACCGCGGAAAAGAGAAAAAACAAAAGAGCAAAAAGAGCCCGTCACCCGCACCTCAGCAAAGAAAAGAAAAGAAGAAAAAAGGTTGTTTCAGCCCGGTCAGAAAAATTGCTCTGATTCTTGTAATCATATTTGCCGTCACCTATTTGCTGACAGCTTTTGCCGCAGCTTTTTCAGGTTACGGCAAGCTCCGGCTTAAAAGAAACGCCTATATCACATCTTCTCAGTTATATTCAAATCCTTTTGTCAAAAACATTCTGCTTATCGGTGTTGACGGCGACGGTTCGGAGGAATCGCTGCGTTCCGACTCAATGATTCTGGTCTCGCTTGACACGCTTCACGGCAAAATAAAACTCACCTCCTTTATGCGTGACAGCTGGATTCAGATACCGGGGCACAAATTTGCAAAGCTCAATGCCTCATACGCACTGGGCGGCGCACAGCTTCTTGCTGACACTCTGGAATACAATTTCAAGGTTAATATAAATGACTGTGTTCTTGTTGATTTCACCATGTTTACAGATATCATCGATGCAGTCGGAGGGGTTGATGTTGAAGTTACGCCTGCCGAGGCAAGATTCATCAACAGAACAACAAGGCACACAATTGAAAGCGGAAACAGCGTGCACCTTGACGGCGCAAAGGCGCTTGTTTACTGCAGAATAAGAAAACTCGACTCCGACTATATGCGCACCTACCGCCAGCGAAAGGTTATTGCCGCTCTTCTTGAAAAAGTCAAAGGTGCGGATGCTTTTCGTCTTTTCGGCGCATTCTTTAATGTCGTCCCCAAAATCAAAACAAATATGAACCCGTTTGAAATTGCCTGTGTTGCGTTCAGAGCAGGTTTCTCGGCTCTATTTTTTGATGTTGTTTCAACAAGAATACCTACCGATGCAACGTCATGGAGCGGAACAGAAGGGTCGCAGAGCGTTGTTGAGCTTGATGTTGAAGCAAATGCACGGCATCTTTACGAGTTTATTTACACTGCTTCTGCCGAATCATCGGATAATCGGGATTAATTATGAATATTAAATTTTTCAACTGCGGATTCAACTACTCTCAGGACGGACCGGGCAACCGCCTTGTTTACCACCTGCAAGGTTGCAATCTACGTTGCCCCTGGTGCGCAAACCCCGAAGGAATTGCCGTTGACGGAACAATAATGACCGACAAAAACACCGACGGTAAATACTGCAAAAACAATGCTTTTGAAAACGACAAACTCAACAGAGAACTTTGTAAAAAATGCGACAAGCCCTGCACATCTGTTCCCGCAAGCGGAATCAGACTGAGCTGCAAAATTCAGTCAACCGATGAAATAACAGATTACATTCTGTCGTGCAAGCCGATGTTTTTTGACGGCGGAGGCGTTACCTTCACGGGCGGCGAGCCGACAATGCAGTTTGACGCACTTAAAGAACTGCTTGAAAAACTGAAAGCACTCAATATCGGCACAGCGATTGAAAGCAATGGGACTCACCAAAGTCTCCCCATTTTGTTTCCGCTTATTGATTATCTTATTATCGACTGTAAACATTATGACAGTGTCAAGCACGAAAAAGTCTGCGGTCCGACGCTTGACAGAACAGTTGAAAATATAAAATCCGCCTCACTGGCAAGAAAGCAGCTGCTTGTCCGCGTTCCGCTTATCGGCGGTTTTAACTCATCAGAAGAAGATGCCGAAGGTTTCGCTGCACTTTTTTCGGAGATATGCAGCGATACCTGCCGATTTGAGTTTTTGAGATACCACGAATTCGGTAAAGATAAATATGAAAAATGCGGTATGGTTTACACAATGGGCAAAGATGCCTTTGTCGCCCCTGAGACAGTAAAAGAATTTGAAGAAATCTTCCGTAAACATTCGCTGAAAACGATTCACACATAAAGAGGTGTTTTTATGTTTGTAAACACAGACAGCGTTAAAGTGACTGAAATGGCAAAAGCTCTTTTTAAAGAAGAGAGAAGCATCGACCGTCTTGACGGCTGGTTTTTGTCGCGTGAAACCGCTTTGAAGATTCACGAAGAAAACAAGGATAAACCAAAAGAAATCTCCGCAGCGCTTGAGCTTAAAGCGATGGTTGAAAATCTGCCTTTATCTGTAAGCGACTACAATATCTTCTGCGGCACACAGAGAGACGCATTTGCCAAATCCTATGCGCTTATTAACCCGAGCTTCAAGGTTGAAAACTTTTGCGGCTACTGCGACCCAACAGCCGTATTTGATGACATTGCACCAAATGAAGAATTCTCACGGGAAAGAATAAACGCTCTGCGTGAGAAAACAAAGCAAAGCGATTACGTTAAAGATTTATGCGCTGTTTATGACAAATATGACGACTGCACCTCCGAGGTTGCCTTCTTTTTCGAGCAGGTAACCGGTCACCTTATTCCCGATTTCAGACCCGTTCTCAGATACGGGATAAATGCTCTTATTGAAAAAACAAACAAAAAGATTCAGAACGAGCCCGATTCCGGAAAGGCGGCAAATCTCAAAGCGTTCGGAACAGCCCTTGAATGCGCGGTAACGCTGGCGGAAAGATATGCCGATTTATGCCGTGAAAAATCCGAATCTGCGGATGAAAGCAGAAAAGCACAGCTCTTTTATATGGAGGATACTCTTAGAAAAGTCCCCTCTCAGCCCGCTCAGTCGCTTTATGAGGCAATTCAGAGCTTTATTATCTGCTGGCAGGTTATGTGCCTTGAACAGGCGCCGAACCCCTTTGCTTTTTCGGTAGGCAATGCAGACCGCATTTTTGAGCCATACAGAAAAATGAGCGGCGAGAGCATTGATGAAGCCGCCGCAATGCTTAAACATTTTCTTGTTTTCTTCAATGTTGCCGACAGAAGCTGGGCAATTTCACAGTCGCTTTTAATCGGCGGAAAAGATACAGACGGAAAAGATCTTACCAACGACACTTCTTACGCCCTGCTTGACGCATATTATGATATGAATATGCCTCAGCCGATTCTTTCAATCAAGCTTCACAAAAACACGCCCGATGAATTATACAGAAAAATCGGCAGATTCCTGTTTACCCCCGGCGTTTTAACACCTTCGTTTTTCAATGATGACTCGCTTTTTGAAATTCTTAAATCACACGGTGTTGATGATGAAGATCTTCCCGACTGCTCGATAGCCGGCTGTCAGGAACCGCTGATTATGGGCAAAGACAACGGCAACACCACAAACACCTGGTTTAATTTGCCTAAAATACTCGAGCTCACACTTAACCGCGGCAAATCTCTGTTGACCGGCAAAGAAATCGGAAGCGTTGTAAAATCCGATGATACTCTTGATATTTTAAAAAATATCAGAACATATTTTTATGAAAATGCAGAATATTACGCCCGTAAGATGGCTGATGCAGGCAACGGTGCTTCAAGAGCGTTATTTAACCTTCCCGTTCCATTTCTGTCTGCTTTTATGGGCGGTCTTGACTCTGGTTTTGACTGCCGCGACACTGAAAATCAAGGCACAAAATATAACGGCAGCGGCTGCCTGATACACGGTCTTTCGGTTGTTGCCGATTCATTTATCGCAATCGACCGCTTTGTCAGCGAGCGTCCGCAGGACGCAGACCTGCTGATTGAAGCTCTTGAAAATGACTTTGAGGGCTATGATGAACTTCACAAATGGCTGCTTGCCTGCCCGAAATTCGGCAATAATATTGCGGAAGTTGACAGCGAAGCGGCTCAGATTGCCTCAAAAATATCTGATATTGTTTCATCACAAAAGAACTATCTCGGCAATCCCTTCCGTGCGGACTGGAGCACGCCTTCCACCCATCTTCTTTACGGCTACTGGGTAGGCGCAACTCCCGACGGAAGAAAAGCGAGAACGGAACTCAATTACGGTGTTGACCCGCTTTACGGCGAGGCAACAAACGGTCTCGGCTTCCGTATGCTGTCAAATATGAAGCTGCCGTTTTCTCAATTCAACGGCGGTTATGCTTCACATATGGGAATAAATCCGCGTTTCTTTACATCCCCTGACTATGAAGGAAAAGGCAAAGACTTTGCAAACAGAATAATGACTCCTCTGTTTTTCAACAAGGAAGCTGACGGAATAAAACCGTTCTATTTATATGTAAATGTTACAACACCCGAAACCCTGAGAAAAGTGCTTGAAAACCCAAAAAAATATGCTCCGAACGGAGTTTATATAATGAGAATACACGGCACCTTTGTTAACTTTCTCGACCTTTCACCGGATATTCAGCAGGATATTATTATGCGTCTTGACCTTGAGTCAACCAGAATCTGAGGTGCTTATATGAATTGTGTTGGTCTTGATATAGGCACTTCGTCAATCTGTTTATGCGTTGTAAACTGTGAAAGCGGAGAAATAATTGTAACTATCACCTTTGCCAATGATTTCAATGTTGAAGGCAGAGAATATGAACGCAAACAAAATGCAGCAGCCATTGTTGAAAATTGTATTTCCGAAGTCGATTCACTGATTGAAAAGCACTCCCCTGTCTGCTGTATCGGCATAACTGGGCAGATGCACGGAATCGTTTATGTTGACAAAAACTGCAACCCGGTCAGCGACCTTTTCACGTGGCAGGATATGACCGGCTCGCAGGAATACTGCGAAAATATGACTTTTGCTGAAAAGCTCAGCGGGCTGAGCGGTTATAAGACGGCTTCCGGTTACGGTGCGACAACATATTTCTGCCACAAACTCAAAAACGAGGTTCCCGGAAGCGCCGCATATATCTGCACAATTCACGACCTTGTCGCCGCAAAACTTGCCGGTCTGACAAAACCTGTTATGCACTCTTCGGATGCGCACAGTTTTGGATTATACAGTATTGAAAAACAGAGTTTTGATAAACAGGCAATTGAAAAATCGGGTCTTGATTATTCATTTTTTCCGGATGTTGTCAACGATGCCGTGATAATCGGAACACATGGCTCAATACCCGTTTGCGTTGCCGTCGGCGACAATCAGGCAAGTTTTATCGGTTCGGTCAGAGACACTTCAGCTGACGTTCTTATAAACTTCGGAACAGGCAGTCAGATATCGTTTATGACTGAGAAAAATGATGCCGGAAACATTGATAATGCCGAGATAAGACCGTTTCACCGTAACAATAATCTTTTTGTCGGTTCGGCACTCTGCGGAGGCAGAGCATTCTCTCTGCTTGAGAAGTTTATAAGGAGCGTTCTGAACCTTACAGATAACAAATGTGAAAACGCCTATCCTTTTATTGACAGAATGCTGAAAAGTTCCGGAGAACCTGACAATCCCCTTAAAGTCTGCACAACATTTGCGGGAACAAGAGGCAATCCGGAGCAGAAGGGTTCAATAGAAAACATTGACACTGAGAATTTCACTGCAGAACATCTTGTTTACGGAGTTCTCCGCGGAATGTCGGGCGAGCTTGCGGGCATATATAATCAAAGCTGTCACGGCAAAAGAGCATTTATCGTCGGCTCGGGCAACGGTCTGAGAAAAAACAATGCCCTTCAGAGAATAATCTGTGATGAATTCAACCTTAAAATGAAAATACCTCTTCACACGGAGGAAGCGGCATTCGGCGCCTGCCTTTATGCAATGACGGCGGCGGAAATGTTCAGTTCACTTAACGAAGCGCAGAAATTAATTAAATATATATAACTTCGGAGGAAACAAATGAAAAAATCCAAACTGACCGTTTCAAAAGATTACAAAATTTCAAAAATCGACAACCGTATTTACGGCTCGTTTATTGAACATCTCGGCAGAGCCGTTTACGGCGGAATATATGAGCCGGGACATCCCGAAGCTGATGAAAACGGATTCCGCAAGGATGTTATAAAGCTTATAAAGGAAATCGACGTTCCCATAGTCAGATACCCGGGCGGCAATTTTGTTTCCGGCTACAACTGGGAGGACGGAGTGGGCCCTGTTGAAAGCAGACCGCGGCGCCTCGAACTTGCCTGGTCCACCACAGAACCGAACACTTTCGGCACAAACGAGTTTATGAAATGGTGCAAGCAGGCAAATACCGCGCCAATGATGGCTGTAAACCTCGGCACAAGAGGTCCCGATGACGCACGCAATTTGCTCGAATACTGCAACATTGAAAAAGGCAGTTATTACAGCGACCTGCGCCGCAGCCACGGCGTTGAGAAGCCGCACAACATAAAACTCTGGTGTCTCGGCAACGAAATGGACGGCGACTGGCAGATGGGGCACAAAACAGCCACGGAATACGGCAGAATCGCTAATGAAACCGCCAAGGTTATGAAGTATATGGACCCGTCTGTTGAGCTTGTGCTATGCGGCTCTTCAAACAGCTATATGAAAACCTTCGGCGATTACGAAAAGACTGCTCTTGACCTTTCCTATGACAAGGTTGACTACATTTCACTGCACCAGTATTTCAACAATTCCGACAATGACAGCAAAAACTTTCTTGCAAAATCGATGGAGCTTGAGGAATACATCAAGACCGTTATCTGCATCTGCGATTTTGTTAAAGGCAAGCGCCACACCAAACACGAAATCAATCTTTCGGTTGACGAGTGGAATGTCTGGTATCATTCACACGGTGCAAAATTTGACCGCTGGAGCGAAGCGCCTCACATTCTTGAAGATATATATAACTTTGAAGACGCACTGCTTGTCGGTCTGATTCTTATTACTCTTCTGCGTCATTCCGACAGAGTCAAAGTTGCCTGCCTCGCTCAGCTTGTAAATGTTATTGCTCCGATAATGACCGAAAACGGCGGCAAGGCGTGGGCACAGACAATTTACTGGCCCTATATGCACGCTTCAAAATACGGCAGAGGATATGCGCTCAACGGCATTCTCGAAACATCAAAGCATGACACAAAAAGCTTCAGCGACGTCGGAGATATTGACTGTATTCCCGTATGGAACGAAGAAAACGAAGAGCTTACGGTATTTGCAGTAAACAGAGATTTTGAAGAAGATAATATTCTTTCAATTAATCTAAAAGATTTTGAAGGTTACAAGCCTGTTGAGCAGATTGTTCTTGAAGGTTTTGACATCAAGGCGGAAAACTCGGCAGACAGTTCAGCTGTAAAGCCTGTCAGCAAAGCTCTTGACGGTGTTTATGACAGTGTTAAAGAGATAAAGCTCTCTCCCCTTTCATGGAATGTAATCAGATTCAAAAAATAAATAAGATTGAAAAAGCAGCCCGCTTCAGAAGAAGCCGGCTGCTTTTTTGCTGTTGATTATATATTCTCAAAGGGTTCTGCGCTCCAGCAGAAATTGAACTCTTCCCCTTGTGAAAGATGCTGAATTCCGCGCTTGTTGAAAAACTCGCCGTAATCCTCTCTGCCGTCATTTACACCGAACCAGGGTTCAATGCATACATAGGGAGCGCCCGGTTTTGCCCATATTCCGAGAAACGGAGTTTTGCCGAATGTTACCTTGATTATTCTGCCCTGAGACGGGCTGTTGATTGTTACATACTCCGACTGAACATCCGACAGAATGAGTGCATCGGGCTCAAATATTTCTTTTGTGATTGTAAATGTTTTTTCATTATTTAAAAGCGGGAACTTTTCGGGAATAATGAGGTTGTCGGATGAAATACGCTCGGTGCAGAGAGTCTCATTTTTTTCAAATTCAACGGTATCGCCGACTTCACAGTTAAAGCCGGGATGAGCGCCGAATGAAAAATACATATCTCCGTCATTAAGGTTTTTGACCGTATGAGATGCTTTGAGACCGCTGTCATTAAGTTCATAAGAAACAATCAGCTCAAATTCATAAGGATATTTTTTTAATGTTTCAGGTGAGCTTTTAAGCGAAAAAACAACTTTGGATTTTTCAGCCGAAACAAGTTCAAACTCGCTTTTTCTTGCAAAACCGTGTTTTTGCATATTGTAACTTTTGCCGTCAACGGTTATTGTGTCGTTTCTGACCTGCCCGACAACGGGGAAAAGAATCGGCGCCTGGCCATACCATATTTCTTCTTTGCCGAACCATATAAACTCCGTGCCGGTTTTCTTTGACCTGAAAGAGTGCAGTTCGGCTCCCATACTGTTGACCTGCGCAGAGAATTTTTCGTTTTCAATACTGTAAATCATTTTAACCCGCCTTTCTGTTGTTTTAATACTATCACTTATATTTTTTAAAATCAACTGGCGTTGAAAAAAGAAAACTATAATGGTAAAATAAGCAGGAGGTGATTGATATGAACATAAAAGGTGTTCTTTTTGATATGGACGGGGTTCTCATTGATTCGGAGCCGTTTATTCTGCAGGCAGCCATTGAGGGGCTCAGACAATTCGGAGTCAATGCAGAGCCGGACGATTTCACGCCCTTTATCGGTGCGGGAGAAACAAAGTATTTAGGCGGACCTGCCGAAAAATACGGCGTGGCGTTCAGACCTGAAATGAAAACAGTTGTTTACGCAATTTATGCCGATATATTAAAACAGCATCCCGATGCCGTATATGACGGAGTTTATGATGTCATAAACAAAGTCAAGGCAGAATACAAAGCCGCTGTCTGCTCTGCCGCAGACCTTGTAAAGGTTGAGCATAATCTCAACGCCATAGGCGTAACGCCTGCATTTTTTGACGCTCTTGTAACCGGCAGCGATGTCACAAGGCAAAAGCCGTTCCCCGACATTTTTCTCAAAGGTGCCGAACTGATAGATGTTCCTCCGGAAAACTGCGTTGTTGTTGAAGACTCAATTAACGGAATCAAGGCCGCAAAAGCGGCGGGAGCCGTGAGCGTAGGAGTAACAACCTCTTTTTCAAGGGAAGAGCTTGACGAAAAATCAGGACCGGATTATATAATCGATGATATAAAACAGCTGCCAGGTATTCTCAATAAAATATGATGAACAGTAAAAGCCCGACAGAATCTGAATCTGCCGGGCTTTACAATTAATAGTTAAATGTCTTTTTCAGCCATGCTGCGCACAGTTCAAACCATCCGCTCAGATGGATGTTGTAAAGGTAATCCTCTTCTTTTGAGAAAACGACCTCGTTTGCAAGCGAAAAACCGTGATACCCTTTTGAAAAAATATGCATTTCAAAATCAACGCCTGCTTTTTCGAGAGCATCGGCATATCTCAATGAATTTTCAATGGGAACACAGGTATCTTCCCTGCTTGAAACAATAAATGTGGGAGGAGTGGTGCCGTCAACATATTCGTCAACCGACGGAACCGGCTCGGCAAGAATATCGCCTATTGATGAAAGAATGCAGGGGTAGCACAGAACTGCCGCCTTTGGTTTGATTGCACCCATAGTTGAAAGCGCGGCACAGAGATGACCGCCTGCCGAAAAGCCGATTGCCGCTGTTCTGTTTGTGTCAATATGCCACTTTTCACTGTTGTCAACAATCATTCGCAGGGCTTCTTCCGCATCGTTGAGCGGGTTTGGAAAAGCCGCTTTGCCCCTGCCGATTGAGTAACGGAGAACAAAGGTGTTAAAACCCTTTGATGCAAACGCCATGGCAACGGGCTCCGCTTCTCTGTCGGAGCAGAAGTTATATCCGCCGCCGGGAATAACCAGCATTGCGGGACGGTAATTCCAGTTTGACATTTCATTTGAACTGTCAAGAATATAAGCGGTGAGTGTTACGCCCTCATTTGATAGATTAATGATTTCCGTTTTCATACTTTTGACCTCATTTCAGAAAAATTTTGAAGGTCTTGATTTCAAACGGGTCAATCTCAAATTCAATTCTGCCGTTTTCAAAGGTGTCGAAAGAAACATCTTCTCTTTCAAGAAGGTTGCATTCGGTCATTCTTTCAATATCGGCAAAGAAAGAAACCTCGGTTTTTGTTCTTCTGCCTGTTTTTTCAACAAAGCGCAGAATATATGCATCTTCATCCTCGCACTTTTTAAGCGCTTCAAGAAGAACATTGGCGGCCGAGACGCTTATAAACGAGCTCTTGACTTCTCCGCCCGACTTTTCGGGAATATCAACCGCAGCAAAGGGATTGTTGAGTTCAAGACCTCTTGTTATTGTTTCGGCATCCTTCCAGTTGTTGTTGTGCGGATAAAGCGAATAGGTGAAGTAATGGTCGCCTCTGTCTGACTGCGGATCGGGGTTCATCGGCGCTTTGAGAAGGGTGATAATCATACGCTGTTTGTCAACCTCAAAGCCGTATTTGCAGTCATTGAGAATCGACAGACCGTAGCCGTCTTCGCTCATATCTATAAAGTTATGCGCGCTGACCTCAAACTTTGCCTTGTCATAGGGATTGTGGCGGTAATTTGAACTCTCGATTGTGGCGTATGCAATATCGCGGGTGAACTTCTGCGCCTTGATATCGACATCAAAGCCGACCTTGAGAAGCTTCTGCTTTTCGTGCCAGCTTATAAAAGTGTCAAAATCAATACGGTCAAGGTCATTATAAATGATTATATTCTGCCTGATTGCCGAATGGATAACCTGCTTTGAAATTGTAACGCAGGTGAAAACTTCGCCTTTTTCGATTCTTTCAATTTTGCCCGGCTTAGTTTCAAACTCGCGGTCAACATAGGTTGCAACAATATCCCAGGCGTCATATTTACCCGGCAGGTCTTCAAAAATACGGAAGACGTTGCCGCTGCCGCAAAGAACTTCGCGGTTGTTCTTTTTGTCAAATATTGAAACGAGCTCGGCTCTGTCATCAAACACAAGCGAGAAATTGTCGTTTTCAATATCGGCAACGCTTATTTCCTGCGCTGCGGGAACCGCTGCGGGTTTCTTGTAATAAACCTTGAAGCCGACTGCCGGCACGTTCTTTGCAACAAAGGTCAGAACCTTTGTGCCGTCAAGCTTTGTATATGCCTGAACCGGAACTTTTTTGCCGCAGGGCGAATAGATTTCAACATCCTCATAAGGCATTTCAACCTTTGAAGTAGCGGCAACGCCGAGAGAATTGAAGAGGGCAAACGGCTTGCCGTATTTTTCACTGCCGTCAATGTTTCCGGCAATGACGTTGAGCGCTTCGCTCCTGACCTGCTCGCCTATTGCGAGTATTCTTTCATATCTGTCGCACCAGTCCTTGAAAACCTCGGTTATATGCGAGCCGGGAAGACCGTCGTGGAACTGTGTTGTAAGAAGCTCCTGCCAGCCCTCGTTGAGTTTTTCAAGCGGATATTTATAACCGTATTTGCCGGCTATTGTCGCAAACATTTCCGCCTGACGGTAAAGGTTTTCGCAGCGGCGGTTATACTTTTTGAGAAGAGCCTTTGTGGTGTGAACGCCTCTGTGCTCTTCGAGATAGAGTTCATCCTTCCAGGTGGGTATGTTCGTGTCGGTGGCTTTCGCCTTCATTCTGCAAAGCGAATCCTCAATTTTACTGATTTTTGTTTCGGGCAGACCGGGGAATTTGTTATAACGCTTTGCATATTCAAGCATTTCGGTGTCAACTCCGCCGCCGCCGTCGCCCCAGCCGTAGCAATACATCGACTCGCCTATGGTTGCCTTGTCGGTATATCTCTGCCAGTTCATTTTAAGCGAATCGGCTTCAACAGTGCCTATGAAATGAGTGGGCGGAACAATCGAGAACACCTTTGAGCCGTCGGGGCCCTCCCACCAGAACGTGCTGTATTGCCAGGGATTGGTGTCGTTCCAGACGCCCATTTTATGGGTAACAAAATATTCAACGCCTGCTTTTTTAAGAATCTGCGGCATAGCGTAGCTGTTGCCGAAAACGTCAGGCACCCAGCAGGTTCTGGGCGTGATTCCGAAGGTCTTTTCAGCGTATCTGACGCCGTGCAGAAGCTGACGTGTGAAGGATTCGCCCGAAATAAGGTTGCAGTCCGGCTCTACCCACATGGCGCCGATATATTCCCATCTGCCCTCTTCAATGCGCTTTTTGACCTGCGCAAACATATTCGGGTAGCGTTTTTCCATTTCAATATAAGTGGGAACAGTGCTTTGTGAAAAGATAAAATCGGGATACTGTTCCATAAGGCGGAGCATTGTTGCGTGAGTTCTGCCCAGCTTGCGGATATACTCTTTATAGCCCCACATAAAAACAATATCAAGGTGGGAGTTGCCGATAAGCGCAAGCGTGCCCTGTGATGAATAATTCGGGTTTTTATAAACTTTTTCAACAAGAATCTGTTTTGCAATTTTCAGCTCATTGACAAATTCTTCACCGTCAAGGTCAAAATCGACGTGAAGGAACGCCTCTTTAAGAGCCGCTCTGATTATTTCGGCAAGACCTTTGTCAAGAACAGGCATAAACAAAGCGTTGAAAACCGCTTTGAAATCCCAGTAGATTTCTTCAATGACGGGGTCAACGGCGCCGATAAACGAGCAGGAAAGAGTTTTTATCGACGGCTCGTCGGAGTGCCAGACAAAATATGATTCAATATCAATATCATAATGCTCTTTACCCGTTGCGCAGTCGGTAAGAAGAACGGTGTTGCGGAAAGGGTCAAGGCCCTGATACGGCTCGCCGTTTATTGAGAGCAGACTGTCACCGCCGAAATATATGTTGAGCGTTACCTTTTTGCCTTTGAAGCGTTCGGGCATATCAAACGAGTTTTTGAAAAACGCGCTCCAGCCGTTCTGACCCCATTTGTCGCCTACATTTATTTCTTTCCACTCATCATAAAAATACTCATATTCACCGGGAGCTTTGTAAATGCATTCCCTCATTTTCCAGGCGGGAATTGATTCAAGGTCGGTGAAAATGCGCTTTTTAAGCATTTTGAGTTTAGTGCCGACAAGGTCGTCAAAAGAGAAAATACCTCTCTGTTTGCCCTTGGTTCCGTCACGCCAGTCATTGACGTGTGCGTCCATTGCGTCGAGTGAAGCAACAGCGTCAAGATCTTTTATCTCTGCCAAAAAAATCATCCTTTCACAATGCTTTTTTATAAGTATAGCATTGATAATATTTGTTTTCAATAAATAATAATAAAAATAATAACCGCCGCATTGATTTTATTGCAGCGGTTATTGACTGTTTTTGTTATTCAGAAATCAACAAGGTATATTCCGATTGAAATCTTTGTGAAACTGCCTTTCTTTTCAATCTCTTTAATTTTTGCGCAAAGCAGCTTGCCCGCATCCATAAGCCGGGCAAAAATCACATTGTCTTTTTCGGGCACATAGCCGAGTTTTTTGCCGCCTTCGGTAAAAATAATAATTGCATTGTCGTCAAATTTATTATCCTCCCGGCGCAGGTTGAGTTTGTCACCCTGACCTATTTCATCCAGAACAGACGAATCGCTGAGATACGACGTTCCCGCAACAAAAGAGTCAAAAAGATGAATCTCGCTCACCAGCGGTTTTATAACCTCGCCGATTCCCTTTTCGGCGGCAACGGTAACGAGAGAATCGTTTTTAATTGTAAGTGCTTTTTCTTCCATATTTTTACCTGTCCTTAACCGAGTATTGAGTCAAGATATGTCTGCAGCTCGTTTTTATAACTTAAGTATTCTTCAAGCTCTTCCCGCAGTTCTGTGTTTTTTTCATCAACCGCATCTTTGTCGTTTAACAAATCTTTGTAAAGGTAAGGGTCGGTTGTGCGGATTTTTCCGATTTCAGCTTCAACCTCTCTGATTTTCTCATCAATATCGGGAATAAGAACATCCACACTGTCTATTCCCGCATCTTCAAGAGCTTTGTTTATAAGGAACTCCAGCTCTTCAAGATCTTTTAAATTGTTATGATTATAGGCAATCTGAACTCTGTTCCACAGTTCTTCAAATTCCGGGTGAGATTTGACTACGGGGCAGATATCGGGGTGAATCTGTTTTGCAATGCGTCTGTATATCTTTTTGATTTTAAGGATATCATACTCCGATGCAGTTCCTGCGCTTTTGCAGGCGTTATGGCGGTCAATCATATCTTTCAGCTGTCTGTTATACTCCGACATTACGCCTTCGAGATACTGCTGAAGCTCATCCTGATTGACAAAACCGCCGTTATTGATTGCCGCCTGAACAAAGGATATGGCTTTTTTAAGCCGGATGCATGCGATTTTTGCTTCAAAACCTTTGTTAATCATTTCGCCGAACTCTCGGATATAATCTATCAGATACTGCTCGGCCTCTTTTTTAAGTGAATCCCTGTAAAGCAGCAGTTCTTCATATCTGCCGTAGTCACCGTTGGCAATTCTGATAATTTCCATCATTTCACCTTCCTGAAAAGATAAAGCTCGCTGTTGATTATTGAGAGCAGCTCGCCGTTGAGCTCCGCTTTTGCAAAAAAGTCATCGCGGTTGCGAAACCACCTGCCGTTATAACTTATTACACACTCCCCGTCTTCTTCAACAACATCAATAACATACTCCTTATTGCCGTGCATAAAAGTAATTCTGCCCGGTGTTTTAAGAGCGTAATACAAATCAAAAAAGTCAAAGTCCGTCTCATCAAATTCAACGGTGTCATACAGGTCGTCTATCAGCCATTTCATAATGTTGAGGTTGCCGAAAAAGTTGCTGAACTTTAACCGCTGACTGAGAAAATCCTTTGCGCGCAGCATAAGGTCAACGGCAAAGTCAGTATTGCCCTCTTCTTTTTCAATCTGGGCAAGTCTTGTGAAAACTTCGGGAACCGGGTCAAAAAGATGATTGCAGTTTTTTACCGTGATGTAAAGATCCCTTACAATCTGCTTGTATTTTTCGTAATCTTTTTCAACATAATAGCCGTTTTTATACATATCGGCAATTTTGTAAGCGGCAACGGGATTGCCCTGCCGCGAACACTTTGAAAAGTATTCAAACGCTTTCTTGTAGTCTTTTTCGCCTGTTCTGCCGTAATACCAGACATAGCCGAGACATTCCCAGGCGGGTTCATAATCATACGAAGCCGCCATCTCATAGTATTTGAGAGCAAGGTCAAAATTTTTCTGACCGTAATAAAACCCGCCGAGGTTCAGCATATCACGGGGATTTTTCTCTTCTCTGATGAGAAAGTTCATTGCTTCGGTGAACATAAAAACTTCGGATTCATCGGATGTTTCGCGCCTGTTAAAGTTATCGGCGATTTTTCTTGCTTCTTTAACTGTCATAAAAACAACCTCTTCCATATCTGTTATGACTGTATTAAAACACAAAAGGTGTCCGATAATCCGTTCAGCAGCTTATTTGTTGAGGTCAACGGTATTAAGTCCGAAAAGAACGGCGAAGAAAGAAATGAATTTTGCGAAAAATCCCGCATCAACTTTAACGGTAACGGTATTGCCTGCGGGAGCTGAGACGGCTTTTCCGTTTTTATCGACAATCACAGCAGAATACTTATACTCTTTTTGTGTCAGACGGTCTGTAACAAACGTCACATTATTACTGTCTTTTTTGCCGACGGGGCTGCCCTCTGAATACCACTGAATATAATAGCCCTCAGGCAGATCGCTGCAGCTTGCAGTCATTGAGACTTTATAATTATATCTGACCGTTCTGCCCTGCGGAACTCTGATTTTTGCGCGCTTTGCAATATAAAGATTATTTGCGTCGGCATCAAATACAGTTTTGCATTTGTCGCAGACTCCGTCACCGTCGGAGTCGGTATGCGGCAGCAGGTCAAACGTTATATGCTCTTCTTCAATTACATCTCCGCACACAGAGCAGTAAACTACCCTGTCGCACCCGCCCGCAACACTGCAGGTGGAATCGGAGCTGTTTTCAAATACGGGCTCAGACGGTTTATGCCCTGCGGGTATTATTCTGCCTGCTTCGGTTTTTCCGCATTGCGGACAATGCCAATCGCCGGTATAGCCGTCCTTTGTGCAGGTGGGTTCTGCTGAGTTTTCGGTAACTGCGTTTTTATGGGTGCAGACGGTATAGATATTAACAAAAGCATTTCCGCCGTATTGATTGAGATCTACCCATTGGCTGTTTTCGGCAAATAAAAAGCTCTGCCCGTCTGCCGATGAATACTGAATATTGTATCTTTCGGCAATTTCATCTGCGTTCTGATAATCAGAAGGCGATTCTGCAGGCATATACGCCTTGCCATCCGGAACAGTCAGAGTAACAACAAACGAGTAAGCTTTTCCGCCTTCAAGCTCAACAGAATTACTGGGTTTCAAACGATGATATCCCCTGTTCTCAAGATTAATTTGTTCGCTGAGCAAAAGGTTGCCGTCTTCGGGTGAAACGCAGTTCTGCTTTAATTCATAAACATTTATTTGCGCTTCGGCAGAAGGGTTTTCCGACCAGAAACCGATTTCGTTGAGTCCTTCATCGCTGTCGGTTGAGTAAATATTTGAAAACTTAATTACAGAGGCGTTGTTGTTATTGAAATATAATTTATTATAAGGTGCGCCGTTATATGTGTAGAGATAATCGTAATCTGTCTGTCTGACGGTGAAGCTGCAGAAATCTTCAAAAGACGGCTCGCAGTATGAAATCCAGTAATAACCGCCGCTACCGTAATTCTCGCCCCAGCTCCCCTTTACAAGCCAGGCGCCGTCCTGTGAAGGTGTGTTTTTAAAGTATGATTTTGAAAAGCTGTCATCCCAGCCGACTATACAGACGGTGTGGTTTGCGACCGTGCCGCCGACGCTGTAATAAGCGGTGATATTTTTATCTCCCTCAAGAGTTGTTTTGTATTTGCCCGAATCGGAGTAATAGCTGACCTCAACGCTTGCATTGTTCATTATCCAGCTTTTTACTGTATCAACGTCGTTTGGCAGATAGGTGAATTCATCAATTACCAGGCCGTTGTTTTTATAATAATCGACGCTGTTATACCCGTCTGTATCGGCAGGGTTATTTATATCCAGCGGAAAATCGCTTTCGTCAACAATTCCGCAACCCTTTACAAGGGTGTTTGCGGCGTAAATATCGTAGCCGCCGCTCGAATAAGGTGTGCTGCTGCCGAAGGGTGTTATATACTCACCGTTGTTTACATCATTTTCAATGTCGGAGTCATCAAACGACGCCCAGATTAAATGCGCCTGTGAAAAACGGGCGTTTTCATTTGTCAGAAAACCGCGTTTTACGGCGTTTGCCTCAAGCACAGAGGCGGCGGATGCAGTCCAGCAGGTGCCGAGACTTCCCTGATTTTTTACGGGAGTGATATAACCGTAATCCCTGCTGTCATATTTTTCAGGCAGAGAAGAATTTTTTCCCCTATGCGCCCTTCTGCCGTATGAAGCGGACGGAACAGGATTGACGAAGTTGCCGTTTTCATCTTCATAACGGTATGAAACACCGTTTTTTTCATAAATGATTGAATATGAATTGAGCTTTATGTTTTTGCCGTCATAATCTGAAAAAGCAGGAACACAAAAGGATGAAAATATTAATATAACCGAAATAATCAAGCAAATAATTCTTTTCATATAAACGCTCCGAATAAAAATATGCTATTATTATATATGAAAAAAACACTTTATTCAACAGAATATATATCATAAAAAGCAACCGCATCCTTTTTGGATGCGGTTAAAATGCGATTTATTATTCTGTAAACAACGGTGTTGAGTAGTATCTGTCACCGCTGTCGGGCAACAGAGCAACAATTGTTTTGCCCTTGTTTTCGGGAAGTCTGGCAAGTTCAAGAGCGGCGTAAAGAGCAGCGCCCGATGAAATGCCGACTGAAATGCCTTCTTTTTTGGCAAGAAGCTTTGCCGCAGCGAAAGCATCTTCATTTTTGACAGGGAAAACTTTGTCATAAACAGAGGTGTTGAGCGTGTCGGGAACAAAGCCGGCGCCTATGCCCTGAATTTTATGCGCGCCCGCTCTGCCTTCGGAGAGAACGGGTGAGTCTGCGGGTTCAACGGCAACAACTTTGACTGCCGGATTCTGCTCTTTGAGGTATTCTCCCGTGCCGGTTACCGTTCCGCCCGTGCCTACACCTGAAATAAAGATGTCAACCTTGCCGTCAGTGTCGTTCCAGATTTCAGGGCCGGTTGTGGCTTTGTGGATTGCGGGGTTTGCGGGGTTTACGAACTGACCGGGAATAAATGAACCGGGAATCTCATTTGCAAGTTCTTCCGCTTTGGCAATAGCGCCTTTCATACCCTTTGCGCCTTCGGTAAGAACAATCTCGGCGCCGTATGCCTTCAGGATATTTCTGCGCTCAACGCTCATCGTTTCGGGCATTGTGAGAATAGTTCTGTAGCCCTTTGCCGCTGCTATTGCCGCAAGACCTATGCCCGTATTGCCGCTTGTGGGTTCAATAATGACGGAATCTTTATTGAGAAGACCTTTGTTTTCGGCATCCTCAAGCATTGCCTTTGCAATTCTGTCTTTGACACTGCCTGCCGGATTGAAATATTCAAGCTTGACAAGAACCGTTGCTTCAACTCCGAGTTCTTTTTCAATGTTGACCGTTTCAACGAGCGGTGTGTTGCCTATTAATTCAAGTGTGCTTTTATATATTTTTGACATTTTTATGTTCCTCCTGATTATTTAATTGCATTAAAGCCGTTTTCAAGGTCGGCTATTATGTCGTCAATGTGTTCTGTGCCTATTGAAAGGCGGATTGTGTTTCTGCCTATGCCCTGGTCGAGCAGCTCGCTGTCGGAAAGCTGTGAGTGTGTGGTTGATGCCGGGTGAATAACAAGACTCTTGACATCAGCAACATTTGCAAGCAGCGAGAAGATTTTAAGGTTGTCAATAAACTTCCACGCTTCTTCCTGACCGCCTTTTATATCAAACGTGAATATTGAAGCTCCGCCGTTCGGGTAATACTTTTTGTAGAGTTCGTTGTCGGGATGATCGGCAAGCGAGGGATGATTGACCTTTTCAACCAGCGGATGGTTTGCGAGGTATTCAACAACCTTCTTTGCGTTTTCGGTGTGCCTTTCAAGGCGGAGTGACAGTGTTTCAACGCCCTGAAGAAGAAGAAATGCGTTAAAGGGTGAAATTGCCGCGCCGGTATCGCGCAGAAGAATCGCTCTGATGTATGTTACAAATGCCGCAGCACCGACCGCCTGAGCGAATGAAATGCCGTGGTAGCTCGGATTCGACTTTGCTATGGGAGCGTATTTTTCGGCATTTGAGAGCCAGTCGAATTTGCCGGAATCTATAATAATTCCGCCGAGTGTGGTTCCGTGACCGCCGAGGAACTTTGTTGCCGAGTGAACAACGATATCTGCGCCGTATTCAATGGGTCTGAGAAGGTAAGGTGTTGCAAAGGTGTTGTCAACAACAAGCGGAATGTTGTGAGCATGAGCGATTTTTGCAAGCGCCTCAATGTCGGGAATATCGCTGTTGGGGTTGCCCAGACTTTCGGCATAAATCGCTTTTGTGTTTTCTTTTATTGCCGCTTCAACCTCCTCAAGGTTGTGAATGTCAACAAATGTCGTTTCAATACCGTAGTTGGGAAGCGTGTGTGCAAGCAGGTTGTAGCTGCCGCCGTAGATTGTTTTCTGGGCTACAATGTTGTCGCCGTTCTGAGCGAGCGCCTCAATGGCGTAAGTAATTGCTGCAGCTCCTGATGCAAGAGCAAGTGCGGCAACGCCGCCTTCAAGCGCGGCAACTCTTTTTTCAAGAACATCCTGCGTTGAGTTGGTAAGTCTGCCGTAAATATTGCCGGGGTCGGCAAGACCGAATCTTGCAGCAGCGTGCTCGGAGTTATGAAAAACATAAGAGGTTGTCTGATAGATGGGGACCGCTCTTGAATCGGTTGCGGGGTCTGCCTGTTCCTGGCCTACGTGAAGCTGTAATGTTTCAAATTTATAGTTACTCATTTTTTTATCTCCTTAAAATTATTTGTGAATTGTAAGATTTGGTTTTTCATCATCTCCCTGCATAAAAAAAGCGGGAGTTTTTATCTCCCGGGCTTTCGGTTGCTCTCGGCATCTTTCAGCTGCAACATCGAGCAAAACAGGGGCAGGCAAAACCGAACGCCTCAGCCCCGGCCGAATTAAAAGCCCGGGAGTTAAGCATTCGCCAACACATATAACGGTAATTGGTTTTTAACATTATATTCTGCCTCCTGTCGTCTGAACTGATTGCATTGTATCACTAATTACCCAGTATGTCAATAGGTTTTCAGGATTTTTTTAAAATTTCTTGAAAAAAATATTTCCTTTGCGGTATAATAGGCAAAAAGGAGGCGCTTTTATGATTACAACAAAAGGCAGATACACCATACGCATTATGCTTGATATAGCCGAAAACTATGAAGACAAACCTGTTCCTCTTAAAGAAACAGCCGACAGACAGGAGATTTCAAAAAAGTATCTTGAAATAATAGTCAAAGACCTCGTTTCTGCCGGTCTTCTTGACTCAGTAAGCGGCAAGGGCGGCGGATACAAGCTTTCACGCAAAGCGCAAGAATACAATGCCGGCGAAATTCTTGAAGCTGCAGAGGGTCCTCTTGCCCCTGTTGCCTGTCTTGAAAACCCGGATTTCAACTGCCCGAGGGCTTCGATTTGTGAAACTCTGCCGATGTGGAAGGAGTTTGACGAGCTTGTTCATAACTTTTTTTATTCAAAAAAACTTACTGACCTGATTAAAAAATAATATTGAAAACACCGCAGACAGAATATATAATGTAATTGCTTATTAAAATATTTAAAGGAGAATTATTATGGATTACAAAGCAAAAGCGGAAGAAATAGTCAAAAAAATCAAAAGCGACAAAAACATCAAGGCAAATTTTGAAAAAGAACCCGTAAAAACCATCGAGGGCATTCTGGGCGTCGATTTACCCGACGACGCAATAAACAAGGTTGTTGACCTCGTCAAGGCAAAGCTCACCGCCGACACCGTCTCTGAGGTTGCAGGCAAACTCGGTGGTCTGTTCGGCAAGAAATAATAAGTTACGGTATAGCAAAAGCCGCCCCGACGGGCGGCTTTACTGCTTTTATAACGGTATTTTATTTTACAAAGAAGAAAATAGTTTCAAGAACGCTCATAAGGAAGGCGAGGAGCTTTCCGCCGATAACGGCAAAGGTTGCCTCAGCTTTTGAAATATCGCCGAGGGTTGTGATTGTTGAGCCGTCTTTGAGCGCCTGCTCTGCTACGGTGTATGTGAACGTGCTGTAGGTTGAAAGGTCGCTCTCATCAAGGTCTATTACCCTGACTCCCCTGTTGAGCGTGCTGCCGTAGGAGTGGTAGGTGCATCCGCCCGTGTTGATAATATCTATGCCTTCAACATTAATCTTATAGCTGTTTGTGTGGTCGTGACCGGAGAAGACTGCAACAACATCGCCTGCATCTTTAATTGCTTTGAGCTGACCGTAATCTCTGTAATTCGGGCACGGGAATTCAAGCATAAAACCGTCCTGAATTGAGCCGAGCTTGGGAAGGTAGGTGTAATATTTCTCATTGCCGTCAATGTCTTCAAATGTTTTGCCTGCATCGCCGAGGTTGACAGGTGAAGAGATGAAGAGCGCATCGGCAGACTCCTGCATTACAATGTGCTGGAACATCATTGCGGGAACGGGCTTGCCTCCGTTTTCTTCCTTAAGCTGTGCGGCAACGCTCTTATACCACTCAAGCTCGTCGGGATGAATACCGTCATAGCCCTTTTCTTCATTTTCATTGGGATAATAGGCGTTTGAATCCATCATATAAAGGTTGTAAACAACCTTGCTTGAGTCTTTGCCGTATATGGGAAGATTATGCTTTGCAACGCCGGAAACAGAGGGGTCGGCGTCATAAGCCAGGCAGTATTCGTTGCCGTAGCGCTGATACATTTCAAGCAGCTGCTGTCTGATTGCCACGCTTTGTTCCGTTTTATTCTCCTGGCTTTCAAACATCTGCTGATGGTCATGGTTGCCGAAAACAAATGTAAAATATGTTTTTGCGTCAACAAACAGGGGGCAAAGCTCATTGATTGCGTCCTCTTTGGTTCCGGCATCCGCAACGCAGTTGTCACCGCCGAGAATAACGATGTCCGGCTTTATTTCAGCAAGCATTTCTTTGATGAACTCTTTTGTTGTTGCGTTGAGGGGGTAAACATCCTGAACGTCGCAGAGGTGAACAATTCTGAACTTGCCGTCAGAATTGAATTTCAATGTTTTTTCTGGAGAGTCGGCATAAGCGAAGCAACTGATGCAGCCGGCAATCAGCACGGCGGCAAGAACAAAAGAAAGAATTTTTTTCATAATTTTTCCTCCGTTATTTATATAATATCATCGACTGTAATATTCATCATATCTTCTTTTGTCGGCAGCGGCATTGATGAAACACGCATTGCCTGACGGGTGATTATGCTTTCAAACAGGTTTCTGATGTCGCGCGCATTGGCAAAATTCTCATTTTTGTTGAGAACCATTTTGCAGATTGTGTCAACAATGCACTCAAAGGTTTCATCGTCATAGGTGTATTCATATTTTTCGCACATATTTTCAAAAATCCTGATTAACTCATCGGATGTATAATCCTGGAAATTGAAATATTTGTTGAACCTTGAGCGAAGACCGGGGTTGCTGTTTATAAAGACCTCCATAAGATCTTTATAACCTGCGACAATAACCACAAATGAATCGCGGTTGTCTTCCATTGCTTTGAGGAGGGTGTCTATTGCTTCCTGACCGAAGTCGTTGCCGTCTTTTGCAAGCATATAGGCCTCGTCAATAAACAGAACGCCGCCCATTGCCTCCTGAATCTTCTCCTGCGTTTTGATTGCGGTCTGACCGACATAACCGGCTACAAGGTCGGAGCGGTCAACCTCAACAAGGTGCCCTTTTTCGAGGATTCCGATTTCACGGTAAAGCCCTGCCAATATCCGCGCTACCGTAGTTTTACCTGTGCCGGGATTGCCGGAGAAAACAAGGTGAAGCGAAACGGGAACGGACTGCATACCGATTTGCGCACGCATTTTCTGCATTTTGACAAAGCCGATAAGACTCTCGACATCCTTCTTGATTTCATCAAGACCGACAAGCGAATTGAGCTGAGCCATAAGAGTTTCAAGACTTTCATGGGTTGATTCTTTTGAAGCTTTTTGTTTTTTCTGCTCCCCTGCCGAAAGCGTAACGGCTTTTTGCTCTTTTTTGGCGGGCTTCTGAATACCGCAGAAATCAGGCCAGTATTTTCTTGCGAGCCGTTTTGCGGAAACATCCTGCTTTGAAACGATTTTTTTGTCAGTAATAACGAGATAGCGCGAAATTGCTTTTATAAGCCAGACGCCGAGGCGGTAATAATCCTGACGGCTTGAAAGAACAAACCTGAAGCCGCCCCAGTTGCCGTTTAAGCGGAAAAGATAAATCTCATTGGTTCCGGGCTTGCCGTTTATAATAAGGTCGTCTGCGGTGCGCAGGGAGCAGAAATCAAAAACCGTTGTTGCGCCGTCAGCCGTCTCAAAGCTGACTGCGGGCTGAACCTCATTGTTTATAAGCTCGGCGGTTGACTCAAGCATCTCTGACATTGTCGCCTGCATAAAATTGGACTTGTAGCCGTGAAAAAAGATATTCATCTTCCCGTTTGCGCAGCGGTCGGGAATTTCATCGTTATAATCGCTTATATGAACAAATGCGGCATTTTCAAACGAAACGTAGTTTGAATCGTCTTCGGGGTCGATGCCGTATTTCTGGCAAATCTCATTGTCAACATAATAGTCGGAATAGCGCACGGATTTGTCTTTGAGAAGACCGTTGCGCCACATAAGGTCGGACCATTTTGAAAGCAGTATAAGCAGGTTAAAATCAAAAGCGACATTTATAACCATTGAATACGGGCCGATATTTACCGTGTGGCTGTCGGGGTTTGCGGTAATGTCAAAGGGTTTAGAAGCGTAGTCAATAAGGTCGTAATCCTTGAAATTGCCGATGTAGTCGTCAAGGTGGCCGTTGAAAAGAAATCTGTTTCTCGCGCTGAGATAAAAGAACTTTTTGCTGCTGCCCAGAGGGAGGTTGGCAAGGTCGAAGGTTTCGCCCGTTTCAGAATAGGTGCACCTTTCGGGGATAAAAAGATACAGCTCTCTGCAATCCTCGCCGTTAACCGATTTGAAGGTGTCGGATTTGCTGCCCTGCTCAAGAATCAATTCGTTGAGCAGAGTTGACGGAATTTCATCAACATTGTAAAAATAACGGTAAAAACCGAAGGTATCTGCTTTCATCGCTGCCCCCTAAACCTGCCTTTGTCTGTTACATAAAAATACAATATATAGTATATCACAACCTTTTTTATGTTGCAAGATTTAATTTGTAATTAATAAATACTCCGGAGCGGAAAATATCCGGACCGGAGTTGTTTCTATTTGTATTCCTTTATGAACTGCGCCGCTTTTTTACAGCATATTCTGTAATCTTCCTCCGCTCTGCCTGCAACCTGTTCAAACGGAAGGTGTCTGTCATTTGATTCAAAAACTGCCGTAAGACCGTATTTTCGGCAGTCATCAAGCTTTGAAATGCCGACTGTTGCAATAACGGGTTTGCCCGCCGACCTTGAAATAATGCCGTCAATCACTTTGCCGGAGAAGCTCTGTGAATCGAGCGAGCCCTCGCCCGTAATTATGAAATCGGCATTCTGAGCCGCCTTTTCAAATCCGGCAAGGTCGAGAACAACTTCTATTCCCCTTCTGAGCTTTGCACCGGTAAAAGCGAGCAAGCCCGCGCCCATACCGCCTGCGGCTCCCGCTCCGCTTATGCCGGCAACATCTTTGCCGTTCATTTCAAGAACGCAAGCAATATGCCGAAGACCTTCGTCCAGCTTTCTGACCTCTTCTTCGCCCGCTCCCTTTTGCGGCGCGTAAACATAAGCCGCTCCGTCTTTGCCGTAAAGAGGATTTCTGACATCGCACAAAACGGTAATGTCCGCATCGGTTTTATTGAAAACAATGGTGTCAATATCCTTGAGCGTTGCGCCTGTCGGAATAAAGCTTTTGCCCGATTTGTCAAAAAACTCCGTGCCGAGCGCCGTCGCCATTCCGCAGCCGCAGTCGTTTGTTGCGCTGCCGCCTATGCCGATTATAATCTTTTCAGCCCCCCGGCTGATTGCGTCGGCTATAAGCTCGCCTGCCCCGAACGTAGTTGTATCGGACGCGCTTTTGGGGTTTGCAAGCGGCAGACCGTTTGCCTGAGCGGACTCGATAACGGCAGTGTCTGAGCAGAGCAGGTATTCCGCTTTGATTTTTCTGAAATTCGGTCCCGTCACTTCACGCAAGACTCTTCTGCCGCCGATAATGTTTTCAAAGCAGTCAAGCGTGCCCTCACCGCCGTCGGCTACGGGTATTTTTCTTATTGATGCCGAAGGGATGATTTTTTTAATTTCTTCTCCGGCAATTTCAGCAACCCGTGTTGCGCTCAGCGTGCCTTTAAAGCTGTCGGGAACAATTATGATATTCATACAATTACCTTGAGTGTTTTTATTTCAAACGGTTTAAAAACAAGATTGACGCAGTTGTTTTCAACGCTGACGGGAACATCGTTTTCTTCCATAAGATCGCACTCGTAAACCTCTTTTGCGTTTACGCCGAGTTTTATGCAGCACGGTGTTTTCTTATTCCACGTTTCAAACATTCTGACAATAAGCGCGTTGCTGTCTTCAGCTCTTTTGACCGTTTCAATTATGATATCCGGTTTATCGGCGCTAACAAGCGAGAAGGCGCTGCCGATTCCGTCCTGCTTCTCTGCAACATTTACACAGTAGAGCGGAACATTAAGCCCGTATGCCTCCTGCACAACATCCGAAGTGCAGACCGCTCCGCTGTGAGGATAGAGAGCGTAGGTAAAGGTATGACGTTCTCTGTCCTGCAGGTGGTTCGGACGCTCCTGGCTTCTGAGCATTGAGGGTTTGATTCTGCCGTCTTTTACGGACCAGCCGTATTTGCAGTCGCTCAGAACCGAGAAACCGAAGCCGTTGTCTGACAGGTCAACCCATTTGTGGCCGCAGACTTCAAACTGCGCATAATCCCAGGTGGTGTTGCGGTGAGTTGTGCGCTGAAGGTTGCCGAACTGAATGTCAAACGTTGCCTTGTCGGCGTTTACATCAACGGGATAGTCGCCTTTGAGCAGAACCTGTCTCTCATTCCAGTCAACATCATAAACAATGTCAATTCTCGAAGTGTGCGGATAGAATATATAATACTGTTTTATTGTTGACAGATTATATTTACGGGTTATTTCAACTACAGTGCGAACGGGACCGCTTTCAACAACTTCTTTGTTCTGAACATCATTTATTATATGGTATTTCTCGCCGTAATAGCACTTGATATCCCACGCTTCATCGCTGTGGGGTCTGTCTTCATAAGCGAACAGTCTGCCGAGTGTTTCGCCTTCGGGAGCAACAAACCTGCCGCTCTCCTTGTGGTAAAGCGACCTTATGTTCATATCGGCATCAAACTCAAATTTATAAAATGCGTTTTCCGCTCCGTTTATATCGGCTTTACAGTCGCTGTTTACGTTATTCTGCTCTTCTGCAATTTTAAACACTTTGAATCCTTTTGAAGGAACGTTTTTTGCAAGGAAGGCAAGCTTTCCGTCATAAGTCTTCTGGCAGGGCAGAAGCGAGCCGTCTTCATCATAAACGGAGATGCTGTCATAAGCGCAGTCTGTAACAACGACATCGGTGCGTTCAAATCCGAGAGTGTTCTCAACAACAAAGGATTCGCCTTGCGTTGTCGCTTTGAGCGCAACGGATTTTGCGGCAGAGTCAGCCATCTGCCCGCCCTCTGAGAGAAGCTTCAGATACTGTTCTTTGGAATCTTCATAAACAGCCGCTATTGACGAGCCGGGAATAATGTCGTGGAACTGGTTTAAAAGAATGATTTTCCATCCCTCAAGCAGTTCATTATAGGGGTATTCGCCCGTGCCGAATATGTTTGCCGTCTCCGCCAGTGTTTCAATATCGTGGTAGAGAAATTCGCTTTTTCTGTTGAAACGCTTGTTGCGGGACTGTGATGTGAGAGTGCCGCGGTGGAACTCAAGATAGAGCTCGCCCGACCATTCGGGAAGATAAGGATTGCCCGAAACATCTTTTTTGAGACGGTCGAAGAAATCGCGCGAGAATTCCATTTTCACCTCGGGGCAGCCGGGCACGCCCTTTGCCATACGCAGACCGCATTCAATCTGCCCTCTTGTGGGTCCGCCGCCGCCGTCGCCGTGACCGAAGCTCATAAGAACATTTTTGTTGAGATCCTTGTTGCTGTATCTCCGCCAGCCGCCGATAACCAGATCCGGGCGCAGAGCCGCATTGTAGGTTGTTGTCCAGCCCGTGTCGGAACAGCTTATGCTGGGAATGAAATGCGAAAGAATCTTTGTGCCGTCTATACCTTTCCAGCTGAAGGTGTCAAACGGGAATTTGTTGTATTCGCTCCACGAGATTTTGGTGGTCATAAAGTAATCTATGCCGGAGAGCTTCATAATCTGAGGCAGTGCGCCGCTGTAACCGAAAACATCGGGAAGCCAGAGTATTCTGTTGTCTTCGCCGAATTCATCGCGGAAGAATCTTTTGCCGACGAGGAACTGACGCACGAGTGATTCGCCCGATGTTACGTTTGTATCCGCTTCAACCCACATTCCGCCTTCGGGCTCCCACTGACCGCGGGCAACGGCTTCTTTGATATCGTTGTAGAGCTCGGGATAATCCTGCTTGACAAAATCATAGAGCTGTGCCTGCGATGACATAAATTTGTAATCGGGGTATTCCTTCATAAAGTTAATGACGGTTGCAAACGAGCGCCCCGCCTTCTGCCTTGTCTGCTTGAGGCGCCAGAGCCAGGCGGTGTCAATATGAGTGTGACCGATGGCGGATGTCACCGCATCGAAGGGTTTGCCGTAAATGTTGCGTTGAAGATATTCCGCCGCCTTTTTTGCCGATGCCTTGAACTCGTCATAATCGGCAGTCGTAAGTTCAAGCAGGTTTGCCGCGGCATTGAGGTGCTTTATGATTTCAATTCTCGGCAAATCATCGGCGCCGTATGAGTGGGCGCTCTCCCAGGCAACCGCAAAATCGAAATAAAGACTTCTCAACTCTTTGTCAAGAACCTTCATTGTCGCTTTAAGCTGAACGGGTCCTCTGTAAGACCAGTCATCGCAGTAGGCGCTTAAAACAATGTCAAATTTTTCGCCCGCTTTTGCCGGGTCGCCCAGAAAGATATAGGTGTGGTTATGGTCAATCGCCTGAATCAATTTGCCGTTGACATAAACAATAAACTGTTCCGCGCTTGTAGTCCACGCGGAATGAAGGTAGGGGGTAAGATCATAAACAACGGTTTTGCCGTCAAATCTTTCGGGTATTGTCACCTGCTGTTTAAAACGGCAATACTGCTCCCTTCTGCCCCAGTGTTCGTCACTGCCGAAGGGAACCCACTGCCCTTCATCAATGCGCGAAGGGTCCGATTCACCGTCACAGAACAGAAAGCCGCCTGCATCCTCGCAGTCGGGATACATACGCCCCGCAACCGAGTTTGCAATTTTTTTCAGTCTTTGCATAAGCATTTCGCGCTCGTTGTTTTTATCGACAAAATCAATATCAAACCTTGACATAATTCCTCCTTAACAATAAGGCGGGAAATGAATCCCGCCGTAATTATGATATAAACTTAAAGAAGCGATGCCGCATCCTCATCAAGGAATACGGTAACATCGGGGTGCTGCTGAAGAATGGAAGCGGGGCATCTCGGAGTGACCTCGCCTTTTATCATATCGTGAACTGCCTGCGCCTTTGCCTTGCCGGTTGCTATGAAGATTATTTTGCGCGCTTTCATAATCGAGCCGATACCCATTGTCATGGCGTAGCGGGGCATGGGAACGTCGTCAAAATAGATTGAATTTGCCTCTATGGTGCTTTCTGTGAGCTTTATTTTATAAGCTTCGTCAGAGAACTCATCGGCGGGCTCATTGAACGCTATATGACCGTTTCTGCCTATGCCGAGAAGCTGAATGTCAATTCCGCCCTTGTCTTCGATTGATTTTGCATATCTTGCGCTTTCGGCGACGGGGTCGGTGTTGCCGTCAAGAAAATCAATGTTTTCTGGTTTTAAGTCAACCTTTGAAAAAAGATTGTCATACATAAACATATAAAAGCTGTTTTTGTGCTCCTTCGGAAGGTCGCAGTATTCGTCAAGGTTGAATGTTTTTACATCCTTGAAAGAAACCTTGCCCGCCTTGCACTGCTGAGCCATATAAGTATAGGTCGGAACGGGAGTGGCGCCCGTTGCAAACCCGAGAACGCAGGACGGATTCTCATTTATGTAGTCAACATAGATTTTGCCTGCCGCCTCGCCTATTTCCTGTTCTGTTTTGAAAATTCTGATATCCATAATTACCCTCCCGGTTATTTAATTACTATTTCTTTATGCTGTTCGGACGAATCGTAAATCGCCTGCATAATCTTTGACGTTTCTATTGCGTAATCAATATACGCCTGATTGTGCCTGCCCGTCTCAACGCACTCGATAAATGACTTTATTTCTTCATCATAGAAGTTGTTGTGCGATGAAACAACGTCGGCGCTGACAAGGGCTCCGTTTTTAGTTGAATAGAGCTTGAAGTCGCCGCAATACTGAAGTCTTATGCCTGCCTTTGTGCCGATAAAGTCAATGTATGTTTCGCTCTCGCCTATATTCTGAGCCCACGCGCCGTTGAAGCTGATTACGGGACCGTCCGTGCGCACAAGACCGACGACGCTGTCATCAACGTCATAAACGCCGTCCGGCTCTGCAGTCTCCTGCGCCCACATGCTTGTATAAACATAATCTTTAATGTTTTTGCCGAGCTTGCAGAACGCCTCGCCCGAAGCGGTCAGCGGTTTCGGCTCGCCGCAGCAGTAAAGAATAAGGTCAATGTAGTGAACGCCCCAGTCTATGAGCGCTCCGCCGCCCGAAACTGCTTTGTTTGTGAAATCACCGCCGATGCCGGGGATTGACCTGTGCGCGCGGAAGCTTGCGTAAACGTGGTAAACCTCGCCGAGCTCGCCGTCATCAATCAGCTTTTTGATGTTGTTTACCTGGGTGCCGAACCTGTTGCAGACGCCGATGTTGAGTATTTTGCCCGTTTCGTGGGCAACCTGCTGCATTTTAAGAGCTTCTTCAAGATTCTTTGCGGCGGGTTTTTCGCTTAAAACGTGTTTGCCCGCTTTAAGAAAATCTATTGCTATTACCGAATGCAGGTCGTTGTGAGTGCAGACGGAAACAGCGTCAAGGTCGGGGTCGTTGAGAAATTCTTTATAGTCGTAAACCGCTTTGCCGCAGCCGTATTTTTCAACAGCTCCGTCAGCTCTTTCGGGAATAATGTCGCAGAAGTATTTTATATTGACATTATCAAGTTTGAGATAAGCGGGTATGTGTGCGCAGTTTGCTATTGAACCGCAGCCGATAACGGCAACATTTATTGTTTTTGACATACATTAACCTCCTCGGTTTTTCATTAAGTAATATAATAGCATAACCGCAAAAAATGTAAATAAAGAATTCAAAAAAAGATTGAATAATTTTATTAATTTTGCTAATATGAAGAAAAACAATTACAAGGAGAATAATTATGGGCAGATTTCCAATCGGTGTTATAATTGACAGCTTCAGAACAGATACCGTCACGGCGGTTAAAAAGGCGGCTTCCGTCGGCGCCGACGGCATTCAGGTATATGCAACAAGAGGCAAAATGGCGCCCGAAAATATGAACGCTCAAAAGCGTGCGGATTTCAGGAATCTTGTAAGTGGCAGCGGTCTTGTCATTTCCGCCCTGTGCGGCGACCTCGGCTGCGGTTTTGCCGACAAAGAGAGAAACCCGGAGCTTATTGAAAAATCCAAAAGGATACTTGACCTCGCAAAGGAACTCGGAACGGATGTTGTAACCACCCATATAGGCGTTGTTCCCGCTGACAAAAGCGTTGACAGATACAAAATAATGCAGGAGGCGTGCGCAGAGCTTGCTCAATACGCAGACAGCGTCAAAGCTCATTTCGCCATTGAGACGGGTCCCGAAACATCGGCAGTTCTCAAGGAATTTCTTGATTCGCTCGACTCAACAGGCGTGGCTGTAAACCTCGACCCCGCAAACCTTGTTATGGTAACGGGCGACGACCCGGCAGGCGCCGTTTACAACCTTCGCGATTATATAGTCCACACTCACGCAAAAGACGGCAGGCAGCTGTTCTACAAAGACCCCGAAATTGTTTACGGCGTCAGAAACGACCCGCTTGTTACCGGTCCGTCGTTCGAAGAGGTTCCGCTCGGCGAAGGCAGCGTTGACTGGAACAAATACCTTGCCGCTCTCGAAGATATCGGTTTCAAGGGCTTCCTCACCATTGAGAGAGAAGTCGGCGACAACCCCGAAAAAGACATCCGCGGCGCTGTTGAATTCCTTAAAAATCTCGGCTGCGGGAGGTAAAAAGATGAAAATTTCCGTCAGCAGTTACAGTTTTTCACAGCTGCTTAACAGCGGTGAATATTCACAGTTGACTTTAATCGCCCTTGCAAAAGAAATGGGCTTTGATGCCATAGAATTCACCGACCTCTGCCCGCCCGAAGGCGTTACCGAAGAGGAATACGCAAAACAGATAAAAGCCGAAAGCGAAAAATGCGGTCTTCCGGTTTCAAGCTACACTGTCGGTGCTGATTTTCTTAACGCCGAAAACCCGGACTCCGAAATTGAAAGACTGTTTAAAAAGGTTGACGTCGCTGCAATACTCGGCGTAAAAGTCATGCGGCATGACGCCACCTCCGGCTTTAAAGGAGCCGAGGCAAAATACAAGGGGTTTGATCAGGCGCTCCCCGTTCTTGCAAAGGGCTGCGCGGCAGTAACGCAGTATGCTGAAAAATACGGTATTGAAACCTGTGTTGAAAACCACGGCTTTTTCAGTCAGGAGAGTCTGCGGGTTGAAAAGCTTGTCAATGCGGTTGCAAATGAAAACTTCGGTCTGCTTATAGATGTCGGCAATTTTGCCTGTGCAGACGACCCCTCGCCCGTTGCCGTAGGCAGACTTGCGCCATACGCAAAATATGTTCACGTTAAAGATTTTCACATCAAAAGCGGCAACGGTCTGAACCCCGGCAGAGGATTTTTCAGAAGCAGGGGCGGAAATTACCTGAGGGGCGCAATAATCGGTCACGGCGACATCCCCGTTATGCAGTGCCTTTCAATTCTTAAAAACAGCGGTTACGACGGTTATGTCAGCATTGAATTCGAGGGTATGGAAAACGCCCTTGACGGTATATCGACAGGGCTTGAAAACCTTAAAAGAATGTTAGAAAACATCTGATTTCACGGAGGCATCTATGAAAACCACAGCAGTCAGAATATACGGCAAAAACGACCTGAGACTGGAAAGCTTTGAGCTTCCCGAAATAAAAGAAACCGAAATTCTCGCAAAGGTTGTGTCAGACAGTATCTGCATGTCATCCTACAAGGCGGCAATGCAGGGCGCAGACCATAAAAGAGTTCCCGATGACGTCGCGGAGAACCCGACAATCATCGGTCACGAATTCTGCGGCGAGCTCGTTAAAATCGGCTCTGAATGGGCGGATAAATACAAGGCGGGCGACAAATTCGTAATTCAGCCCTCAATTAATTACAAGGGCTCGCTTGACGCGCCCGGTTATTCTTTCAGATATATCGGCGGTGATGCCACCTACATAGTCATTCCCGAAGAAGTTATGCTTATGAACTGCCTTCTGCCGTATGAGAGCGACAATTATTTCTGCGGCTCGCTTACCGAGCCCCTCTCGTGTGTAATAGGCGCTTTTCACGCTTCATACCACACCGAAAGAGGCAGTTACGAGCACAAAATGGGAATAAAAGCGGGCGGAAAAATGGCTATTCTCGCAGGCGTAGGCCCTATGGGGCTTGCCGCAATAGATTACATTATCCACTGCCCCCTGCGCCCGTCAGTTCTTATTGTAACGGATATTGACGATTCACGCCTTAAAAGAGCCGGACAGCTTCTCACTCCCGCTGAGGCGGCAAAAAACGGTGTCAGGCTTTCATATATAAACACCGCCGGCATTGAATCACCCGACGAATATCTGAAAGAGCTTGCAGGCGGAGCGTTTGACGATGTTTTTGTTTTCGCTCCCGTTGCCTCGGTAATTGAAACAGCCGACAAAATGCTCGGAGCGGACGGCTGCCTGAATTTCTTTGCAGGTCCCACAAACACGCAGTTCAGCGCCCCCTTCAATTTTTATAACGTTCACTATGCTTCAACTCACATTGTCGGCACATCCGGCGGCAATACGGATGACATGATTGAAAGCATTGAAATGATGAAGGAGAACAAGCTGACTCCCGCAATTCTCGTAACACATATCGGCGGGCTTGACAGCGTTGTTGAAACCACGCTCAACCTTCCGCACATTCCCGGAGGCAAAAAGCTGATTTACACAGGCATTTCTTTACCCCTTACCGCCATTTCGGAATTTGAAGAGAAAGGCAGAACCGACCCGCTGTTTGCAAAGCTTGCGGAGATTGTCGAAAAAACAAACGGCCTGTGGAACGCCGAGGCGGAAAAATATCTTCTTGAAAACGCAAAACCGCTTTAATATTCATTATAAGAAAAATCCGCTGCACTTTGCGGCGGATTTTTAAAATTTAACATTTTTAATAATTATATTTGATTATTTACAGTCTTTATGATAAAATAAATAATTGGACTGTAACAACTATTATTTCAAGGGGGAAAAGAAAATGATTTATGATGTTGCCGTTATCGGCGCAGGCGTAATCGGCTCAATGATTTCAATGGAACTGAGCCATTACAATCTCAGCAGCGTTCTTATTGAAAAATTCAACGACGTCGCAATGGGAACAACAAAGGCAAACAGCGCAATCGTTCACGCCGGCTTTGACGCAATGCCCGGCACTTTAAAGGCAAAGTTCAATGTTGAAGGCACAAGACTTATGCCCGAAACCTGCAAAAGACTTCACGTTCCTTTCAAGCAGTGCGGCTCCGTTGTTGTTGCCTTTTATGAGAATCAGCTTGAAACACTGCAGACTCTTTACGACAGAGGCATTGAAAACGGCGTTCCCGGCATGGAGATTCTCAACAAAGAGCAGCTTCGTGAAATCGAACCCCATATAAATGAAATCGCAAAAGGCGCTTTATATGCAAAAACAGCGGGCATCGTCTGCCCCTACCAGCTTGCCATAGCATCCGCAGAGAACGCTGTTCTCAACGGCACAAAGGTCGAACTCAACTATGCGGTTGACAAAATAGAATATGACGAAAGTGCAAAGGTCTTTTCGGTTTATTCGGGCGGGAAAAAAATTCAGGCGAAATATGTAATAAACTGCGCAGGTATCTACAGCGGCAAAATCGCTTCCCTCATCGGCGACAATTCAATAGAGATTGTGTTCCGCAAGGGCGAATATATGCTGCTTGACAAAAATATGGGCTACCTTGCCAACACCGTTATTTTCCAGTGCCCGAGCGAGATGGGCAAGGGCATTCTTGTTACAAAAACGGTTGACGGCAACCTCATTACGGGTCCGAGCTCAATAGACATCGGCTCGGTTGACGCCGACCTTTCGACAAACGCGGATGTTCTTGATGCGGTTATTGACGCCGCGCGTCTCTCAGTTCCCGAAATCAACACAAGAAATGTCATAACCTCATTTGCCGGTCTCAGAGCGCACAGCCCGACAAACGATTTCATAATCGGAGAAAGCAAGGTCAACTCCTCGTTTATCAATGTTGCGGGCATTGAGTCGCCGGGTCTTTCCGCCGCACCCGCAATCGGCGTTTATGTAAAAGACCTGATTGTTGAAAAGCTCGGCGCCTCAATAAAAGAGGATTACGAGCCCTCACGCAAAGCTCCCGTGCGCTTCAACGAAATGACAAATGACGAGAAAAAAGAGCTTATTGCCAAAGACAAACGCTACGGCAGAATAATCTGCCGCTGTGAAACGGTTACGGAGGGCGAGATTCTTGACGCCATTCACTCCCCCATCCCCGCGACCGACGTTGACGGCGTAAAGCGCAGAACAAGAGCAGGAATGGGCAGATGCCAGGGCGGCTTCTGCGGTTCAAAGGTTGTTGAACTGCTTGCCCGCGAGCACGGGCTCAATCTTGATGATATTACAAAATTCGGCGGCAACTCAAAACTGCTTGTCGGCAAAACGAAATGAGGTGAATGAGAATGCTTAATTACGATATTGTTGTTGTAGGCGGAGGCCCCGCAGGTATGGCGGCCGCAATCAAAGCAAAGGAATGCGGAGTTGACAGCATTCTTGTTCTTGAAAGAGCCGAAACTCTCGGCGGCATTCTTGAGCAGTGCATTCACACGGGCTTCGGTCTTCACTATTTCGGTGAAGAGCTCTCGGGTCCCGAATACGCCGACAGATTTATTCAGCAGATTGCCGAAAAGAATATTGAATACAAAACAGACACAATGGTTCTCGAAGTTACCGCAGACAATAAAGTTTATGCCGTAAATTCAACCGACGGTCTTCTTGAAATCCAGGCAAAGGCAGTTATTCTCGCCATGGGCTGCCGCGAGCGTCCCAGAGGAGCGCTCAACACTCCCGGCACACGCTGTGCAGGCGTTATGACGGCGGGAACGGCACAGAAATATGTAAACATCGACGGCTATATGCCCGGCAAAAAGGTTGTTATTCTCGGCTCGGGCGACATCGGCCTTATTATGGCGCGCAGAATGACTCTTGAAGGCGCGGAGGTCAAGCTTGTGTGCGAGCTTATGCCCTACTCCAGCGGTCTTACGAGAAACATCGTTCAGTGCCTTGACGACTACGGCATTCCGCTTGAACTGAGCTGCACGGTTATCCGCATTCACGGCAACGAGAGACTTGAAGGCGTTACGGTAGCAAAGGTTGACGAAAACCGCAGACCGATAAAAGGCACCGAGAAGTTTATTGAGTGCGACACCCTTCTGCTCTCCGTCGGTCTTATTCCCGAAAACGAGCTTACAAGAGAAGCGGGCATAGCCCTTGACCCCGTAACAAGCGGCGCTGTTGTTGACGAGTCAAGGCAGACAACCCAGCCCGGCGTATTTGCCTGCGGCAACGTTCTGCACGTTCACGACCTTGTCGATTACGTTACGCTTGAAAGCTATTCGGCGGGCGAAGGCGCTGCAAAATACGTTCTCGGCACTGCGCCTGCAAAAAAATATATCACAACAAAAGGCGTCGGCGGAGTCAGATACATTGTTCCGCAAAAGGTCAACCTCAATGCGGGCGAGGATGTCAAGCTCTATTTCAGAGTCGGCAGAGTCTATAAAGGCGCAAGCGTTGTTGTCAAATACAACGGCTATGAGATTATGAGACGCAAAAGGCCGAGACTTGCACCCGGCGAAATGGAAAACGTTGTTCTCAAGGAATCCGAGCTTCAGAAGTTTGCCGAAGGCGGACTTGTTGAAATATCAGTGGAGGAATAAGCCATGACCAAAAATATTATCTGCGTTGCCTGCCCCATGGGCTGCGGCATTACAGTTGAACTCAATGACAGCGGCGAAGTTCTCAGCGTTACGGGCAACACCTGCAAACGCGGAGACGCCTACGCCAGAACGGAATGCACAAACCCCGTCAGAAGTCTTACAACAACGGTAAAAGTCGATGGCGGCATTCATCCCGTAGTCCCCTGCAAATCGGCGGACGCTCTCCCCAAGGGCAAAATAATCGAGTGCGCGCAGGCGCTCAGAAACATTGAGATTAAAGCGCCTGTCAGAATAGGCGATGTTCTTTGCAGCAACATTCTCGGCACGGGCGTTGACATTGTGGCAACAAACCACTGCCCGGAGGGTTGAATATGACGGTTATCTGCGATTACTGCGAAAGCGTGGTGGAGATTACCGGCAACCACAACTGCCCTTTCTGCGGCGCAACGCTGAGGGAACCTATTCTCAGGGAAGCTCAGAGAGTCCGCGCCGAGCAGGATGAGCTTGAAAAGAAGCTCGAATTAAAGCAGAAAGAACGCGAACAGCAGGAAGAAAACGAGAGAATACTCGATTTTGCCCTCTCTGTTTTAGGCGGCTCAACGGGCAGATCATTACTCCGCAGGGCAGCAAAAAACGCCATAAAAAAGAATCTGTAAATTTATGAATTAAAGCCCCTCTTTTTCGGAGGGGCTTTTTCATATATCAAAGCGTGTTTACACTTTAAATAACGGTTTTTTATTAAATTTTCGGCGTAATTGCAAAAGCTTGACACAAAAAGGTCAGGAAAAACCCGTTTTACGGCTATAAGTGAAAGACATTTTCACGGAGGTAAAAAATGAAAAACTTTAAAAGCAAAGACAAAACGGGTTTCACGGTTGTTCCCAACGGTATTCTGACGGGCAAAAAGCTTTCGGCAAAGGCGCTTGGAGTTTACCTTCTTATTGTGTCAAGACCGGAGGACTGGCATTTCAGCGTAAAAGGGCTCTGCACGCTCTGCCCGGACGGCTACGCAAGCGTCAACTCTGCGGTAACGGAGCTTGAAAAGGCGGGTTATATCAAAAGGGAGGGCATTCAGCACCGCAACGGCAGATATACGGGCGGAGAATGGTTTATTTACGACACGCCTCATAAAAGCTCTGCCGTCAGCGAAAAACAGGAGTCTGTAAAACAGAACCGTAACAGCACGCACACTGAAAATCAGTTTTCTGAAGAAACGTTCAAAGAAATTCCCTTCACTGAAAACAGCGAACAACTAAATATTAAACAAATAAATACTGAACAAATAATTACTGAACAACAAAGTCTTCAGTCAGAAAAAGAAATGATGACGGATGAACTGAAAAGCCGCATAGATTATGATGTTCTTTCAGATTCCTACGGCAGCGAGCTGCTCGACTGCATCTGCATGGCGGTTACCGAAACACTGTTCAGCGGCAGAAAAACACTGCGCATAAACGGCCGCGATATTCCGCTGGCGGAAGTTGCCGAAAGGTATTCGCAGCTTAACAGCGAAAACCTGAGTTTTGCAATAGAGACTGTTGCAGACAATGCTTCAGAAATCAAAAACCCCGTTTCATACTGGGCGAGCGTTCTTTATAATGCGCCTGTAGATGAAAAGCTGTGGGTTGAAAGCGAGTTCCGTAAATATCAAAAGGAAACGGGATTGCAATAAAAAGAACGCCCGAAGGCGTTCTGTTATTCTTTATTCCCTTTTTCCGCTTTTGCGAAGGCAGGTGCCTGGGTAATCGCTCACGCAGTCTTTTGAGCGCACCATATATGTTCTGACATTCCACGGGTCGCTTTCGCTGATTTCAAAAACCCTGCCGCCTCTGAGGTCATCTGCGCAGTAGCCGTCATAATTGAGACCCGCGTCATAGGTCATCTTGATTCCGAGGTAGGTTGCCTCATAGTCATTTATGTGGTCGTGACCGGCAACAAGCGTTCTGACATCTCCCCTGTCAACAAGGGCGTTGAACATTCCCGAATTGAGAACGGGGCAGCCGACGCCTTCGCGGCGCGTGCCTTCATAATAAGTCTCCGCCGTGTTCTTATAGCCGATGACATATTCGGGCAGAGGAATATGCATACCCATAATGCCGGGTATTTTGTGCCCCGCGTATTTTTCAAGCTCAAGCGATGTGTTGTAATACCAGAGCACCTGGTCAATGTTGAGCGTGTCATAGCCGCTGCCCCAGTCGTGAAGGCAGGAGGGGTAAACGCACTGTCTGTCCCACTTGTTTTCGGGGTCGCCGAGGTTGAACTCGCGCATAAAATCGCTCATGCTGTCGTGCGAGTCAATCCCCCAGATGTTGAAAACTATATCATCGCTTTTTTCCGCTCTGACGGGAAGCACATAATTGCCGATTCCGTGAATATCCTCAGGACCCCGTTTTGCAAGATTAAGCGGGAACCTTTCGTAAACGCTCTGCTGGCTGAAATCCGCCCAGACAACATCGTTGTCGTGGTTGCCGAAAACGTGAGCCCAGGGAATGTTCCTTTTTTCAACAACCGAAAAAACGTCCTTGAGAAACGAATAAAGCTTCTCTTCGCTCCGGAGCGCATCCTCCCAGACAACGTCGCCCAGAACAAACAGAAAATCGGGGCGGACGCAGTCGAGCAGCGCCTCAAGGTCTCTGACAAGGCGGGTGTCGTAATCACAGACACCGTGAAGGTCGGAGATTGCGAAAATCCTGAATTTTCCGTCTTTGAATCTGAGCGGAATTTTTGTTTGCAGATTTTCTTCCTGACAGGCCATATTTGCTCCTTTTTTTTAAACTCTTGAAAGTATATGCCTTGCAACATAAACGCCGCTTGCGGAGGCGTGTGAGAGCGAATGAGTGACACCTGAGCCGTCGCCTATAACATAGAGCCCGTCGCAGTTGGTCTGCAGGTTGCCGTCAAGCTTGACCTCCATGTTGTAGAACTTGACCTCAACGCCGTAAAGAAGGGTGTCGTCATTTGCGGTGCCGGGGGCAATTTTGTCAAGGGCGTAAATCATCTCGATTATGCCGTCGAGTATTCTTTTGGGAATAACAAGACTCAGGTCGCCGGGAGTTGCCGAAAGCGTGGGTGTTACATAACTTTCTTTAATGCGTGTCTCTGTTGAGCGTCTGCCTCTTACAAGGTCGCCGAAGCGCTGGACTATCACTCCCCCGCCGAGCATATTGGAGAGCTTTGCTATGCTCTCGCCGTAGCCGTTGCTGTCTTTGAACGGAACGGAGAAATGCTTTGAAACGAGCAGTGCAAAGTTTGTGTTTTCGGTGTGTTTTGACTCATCCTCGTAGCTGTGGCCGTTTACCGTAACAATGCCGTTGGTGTTTTCATTGACGACAATCCCGTGCGGATTCATACAGAACGTGCGCACAAGGTCTTCAAATTTTTCTGTTCTGTAAACAATCTTGCTCTCATACAGTTCATCTGTCAGGTGTGAGAAAATTGCGGCGGGCAGTTCTACGCGCACGCCGATGTCAACCCTGTTTGAAAGGGTGGGTATGCCGAGAGAGTCGCAGACCTTTTCCATCCATTTGCTGCCGCTTCTGCCGACGGAAACAACGCAGTATTTACAGCTGAACCTGCCCTTCTCCGTTTCGACATCATAGCCGCCGTCAATTTTTTTAACGGATAAAACGGCTGTGTTGAAATGGAAAGAAACTCTGTCGCTCAAATCGGCATAAAGGTTTTCAAGAACTTTATAATTGATGTCGGTGCCGAGGTGGCGGACCTGTGCGTCGAGCAGATGAAGCCCGTTTTCGAGGCACGCTTTTTTAATCTTTGTGTCGGCGGTGGAATAGAGCTTTGTGCCCTGACCGCCGTATGACATATTGATATTATCGACATAGCGCATAAGTTCGATTGCCTCGTTTTTGCCGATATACTCATAAAGAGTGCCGCCGAACTGGTTTGTAATATTGTATTTGCCGTCGGAAAAAGCGCCCGCGCCGCCGAAGCCGCTCATAATGGCGCAGGTTTTGCATTTAATGCATGACTTGACCTTGACGCCGTCAATCGGGCATTTTCTTTTTTCAAGCGGATTACCGAGTTCAAAAACTCCTATATTCAGGCAGGGGTTGGATTTTGAAAGCTCATAGGCGGTGAAGATTCCTCCGGGACCCGCGCCGATAATCACAACATCATAATTCATAAATATCTCCTTATCAGACCAAAACCCGCCCGTGAGAGCGGGATTTGTGATTTATCCGGTTATGTATTTTGCGGTGAATTCGTCGATTTTGCCCCAGTAAAGTTCGGGATGAACAAGGGCGGCTACCGCGTGGACGGAGTCGGGAATTGCGATTTTGTCTTTTTCACAGGCGGCTGCGGAATAGTTTGTTTCGAGCATCCAGAACGGAACAAAGGTATCTCTCTCGCCGTGAATAAAGAGTGTGGGCGTAACGGATTTTCTGACCTGATTAATAGCTGACGCCTCTTTGAAATCAAATTTTGCGTGAAGCTTTGAAACGGTGTTTGCCGCTTTGAGAACAGGCAGCTTGTCTATGCTGAACATATCCTTGAGCTGAACGCGGTATTCATCCCAGACGCTTGTGTAGCCGCAGTCCTCAATGCAGCATCTGACGTTTTCAGGCATCTTTTCACCTGTAGCCATCATAACCGTTGCGCCGCCCATTGAGTTGCCGTGAAGAACAATCTGCGCCTCCGGGTCCTGCTCTGCAATGTAATAAGCAAGTGCGACTACAGTGAGGCGGTCTTTCCAGCCCATTGAGATAAACCTTGTTTCGCTGTCGGCGTGACCGTCAAGGCACGGGAAAACGACATTATAGCCGCGCTTGTAAAACTCTATGCCGAAAAAGCCCATTTCGGAGGGCTTTGACGTGTAGCCGTGGCAGGTTATGACATATTTGTGCGAGGGCTTTTCAGCTTTGATTAAATAAGCGTGGCGTTTTGCGCCTTCGCGGGTGAAAACCTCAATGCGTGTTTTTTCGGAGTTCTCATACCACTCATCGCCCTCTTTGACAGCGGGATTGGTGGCAAATATTTCGTTCTGTTCATCGCCGTCGGCTGATTTTGTGTTGAATCTGCGCGCAAGCTCAGTGCCCTGTTTTGTCAGAAACAGATTGAAAAAGACCTCGCCCGTTGCAAAAAACGCCGCTGCGCCTGCGCCTGCCGCTCCTGCGGCAACTTTAAGTTTTTTTGTCATTTATTTATTCCTCTCAGAAAGATTAATTATTTACATAACATTTTTATTTTATCATATAAGTGCTGTATTTTCAACAAAAAACACCGATTTATTCTTATCAATAAACCGGTGCCCGACTGTTATTATAAATCAAGAAATTCCCTTTTGAAGTCTATATTGAACGCTTCGGCAAGTGAAACAAGATTCTCATCGGTAATAATGTTCTTTTTCTCAAAACGGGATGTCAGAATAAACTGTTTTGCCGCCTTTTCGACCGTTTCAATCAGACCAAAGGTTTCATCCATTGTTTTGCCTGCGCCGTATATTCCGTGAAGAGTCCACACGACAATACGGTAATCTTTCATTTTCTCGGCGGTTGCCCTGCCGATTTCGTTATTGCCGCAGACCATCCAGGGCAAAACGCCCACGCCGTCGGGGAAAACCACAATACTCTCCGTCATCTGCCCCCAGAGGGTGCGTGTGAAGCTCTTTTCATCAATGTCGTGAACCTGAGTCATGGCAAGGGTGTAATCGGGGTGACAATGCATAATTATACGGTTTTCCGGATTGACAGAAAGGCGGGCGATGTGGCTCATAAGATGGGCGGGCAGCTCGCTTGTGAATTTGCCGCCGTCCTCCCAGCCCCAGAGCAGTTCCGCCGTTGAGCCGTCTTTGCCGATACGGATAATGCCGAGGTTTGTTTCGGGGTCTGTTTTGACGTTTTTGAAATATTTGCCCGTGCCGGTGACAATAAAGATTCTGCCGGCGAGCTCGGGTGCTTCAAAGCCGGTGGGTATTGTGCGTATGACGTGTTCGAGGTAAAGATAATCGGCAACCTCTTCCTCTTTGAGAAGGTATGAGATGTTTCCGCCGTTGCGTTCATCCCAGCCGAGTCGATACATATTTGCGGTAGCGCTCTGCATTTCTTTTAAAAAGTGCGCATCAAAAATATTTTTCATTTCACTCACCTGTATAATAATTATTATCTTTCGTCTCGGTATTTTACTAAAAGATTGACGCAATTTCAAGTAAAAAAACGTCTGAAAAAGCAATAACCGCATATTGTATCATAAAGCGCATAATTCTTTTTAAAAACTGTGTTTTTTGACTAATTCAAAAAGAAAAATCCCCTGCCGACAGACAGGGGAAAAGCTGTTTAATTTAAAAAATATTGAATAACAGTATTTTTATCAGTTCGAACAGTGAGATAAATGTTCTGTATTTATTACCTGCGTTTTTCGAAAGAAGCCGTGCAAAAATAAGCTGAACGCCCGTTTCGCACTTCAGAGCTTCACTGCCGGAACAAAGCACCTCGCCTGCCGATGAAACAAGCTTTGCCGTAACGGTTGCCCTGCCGTCTTTGAGCGCGGTTACAACGCAGTAAGCACCGTCAGAGGACGGAGCGACGGTAAACGAGCTGCCGCTGACACTCCACACAACTGCGGACGAATCCGCACCCGTTACCGATGCATATAAAGTAATGCTCTCTCCTGCTTTGAGAACGTGCTCATTTGTATTGATTATACTGATTGAAGGTCTGCTTATATGTCTTACATAAACCGGCGTTACGGTAACGTTGTGCGAGGGCATTGTTGCGGGCAACACCGGCTGCCAGCCGGCAAAGATGTAACCGTCGGGAGCGGATGAAGAAACCGGCTCAACCCTCTGCCCGAAATAGTAAGTATAGCTCTGTGTGCCATCATTTGCAGCGGCCGTCACAGTGTAGGTTCTGCGGTTTAAATAAACCTTGAGAACAAGCGAGCCGTCGCCGCTGACAATGCCTGAGAGCGTGCTGATTCTGTCAACGGTAAAGCCCTCGGTAACAATGTAGTTCACCGACACTCTCTCATCTGTTGTTGCGTAACGGACTTCAACACTTTCGGGTGTTTCGGGGTAATTGCCTTCAAAATCCATTCTGTAAACTTCAACGCTGTATGCGGTATCCGTTTTCGGAGAAAAAGCGGCAATAAAATCGGCGTTCTGAGTCACCGTGTAAGGAAACTCAACGGTATTGCCGGATGAATCCTGCCACCCGTTGAATATATAGCCCGTTTTTTCGGGCTGTGCGGGCTCCTGAACAACCGTGTTGTAATCATAAACGGCAGAGGATGTGACAACCGAATCAACAACGGTTCTTACGGTAAACTGTTTTATCTGCCAAACGGCAGAAACGGTCAGATTCTGAGGCGGCATTGTCTCGGGATATGACGGGCTCCAGTAAAGGAAGGTATAGCCCGTTTTCTGAGGAGACAACGGCGGAACTATGTTGTCACCTGTCTGATATGTCTGAATATCATAAAGCGAGCCGTCAACCATATAACTGATTGTAAAATGGTTGTCGAGAACGGTAATTGTTATGCTGTCGGAGAGGCCTGAGCCGTCAGTTGTTGACGCAGTTATTACAGCGGTTCCGGCACTCATTGCGGTTACCATACCCGAGGCATCCACGCTTGCAACCGTGCCGTCTGATGACGACCACGAAACAGCGGGGTTGCCTGTCTCCGCGGGAAGAACAGTTGCCGTCAGTTGAAGATTCTGACCGGCATAAATTGATTGAGAGCTCTCATTGATTGAAATGCTCTGTGCGGTAACTGCCTGCGGAATATCGTTTGTGTAGGCGTAAACAAAGGTGTTGCCGTAGTTGTTTGAGGCGCAGTCATACCAGGTTGTTGCTGAATACTGACCGAGAACAACATAGCTTTTTCCGCTCTGGGCAACGCCGAAGCTGCCTTCAATCGGAACATCCAGCTTGCCGTTTACGGGAGTGAGTTCGGCAACAATACTGTATTTTTCGCCGTCGGCGAGCAAAACGGATGACGGAAGCTTCACGGTGTTGTAGCCCTGCCTGAACGTGCCGCTGACGGTTGCCGCAAGCGTTCCGCTGTCGGGTTTTGTTGCTGAGGCGCTTATACCCTTGTAAACATTTACGGTATAGGGAACATTGTCGTTGCAAATCCAGAATCCCGCGGCTTCAAGAGTTTTGTCGCCCTGCGAAACAAAAACACTTGCGACCTTTGATTTTCTTGTTGTCTGAAGCGGGAAAAACGAGAAACTGCAGGCGCCGGAATAGGTTGAAACATAATCATAATCCGTCGTCATTGTCAGGTTGTAGAATTCACCTATGTTTTTATCTTCATAGGAAATCCAGAAATAACCGTCATGCCCCCAGTATTGACTCCAGCTGTTTTTGCAAAGCCAGGCGCCGTCGGAGGTCGGTCTGCAGTCTGACCTGAAGTTTTCTTTGCTGTAGTTGTCATCCCACCCGACAATCATAACAGCGTGGTTTGTTGATTTGACGGTGTCGCAGTAATAGGCGGCAACAGTGCAGACATATCTGACTATGTTGCCCTGGTTGTCAACGTAGGCAACGCCGTCGTGGTTGAGATACTGATCGTCGTGAGTGTAAGAGCCGCCCAGGGCGCCGTATTCAATAATCGCCTGTTTGATCTCGGTTTCGCCTGTGAGCATAACCGCCCTGTCAAGCAGACCGATATTGTGCTCATACCTTGCGGTTGCGTCGTTATAATTACCCATCTGTGAAGAGTCTGTGCCGTTAAAGGGGTAATCGCTCTCAAGCGCAACGCCCGAGCCCTTTGCAAGTGCGAGAGCCGCTCTTTCAACACTTCCGCCGCTGTTAAACGGGTCGGAGCTGCCAATTCCGTCGCCGCACATCGGATCGTCTGAATCCTGACTTACACTGTTTGCATACCAGGTAAGATGCGCCTCGGAATAGTCTGTTGAATCAAGAGGAGCGCCCATGTGGGTTACGGCATAGGATTCAAGAACGCCTGCGGAAGTGAAGGCCCAGCAGTTGCCCATATTGCCCTGACTTCTGACAGGTGTGATGTTACTCTGGGCAAAGGAATTGTATGAGGTCGGTATTGAGCCGGCTTTTCTTGCCCTGCCTGCGGTTATGTCACGCCTGATTCCGGTATTCAACGGTGATTCAACGGTATTGCCGAAGGAGTCTTCATAATGGAACATCTCATAGCCGTATTCACTCACTCCGTCAGCAACTTTTGTTACTATGTTGAACTGCGGCGGGGCGGCAAGAGATGCTGCGGGCAGAACAGCAGAACAAACAAGCAGTGAGAGCAGCACTGCAAGAAGCTTTTTAAACGTGTTTTTCACTTCCGTTCTCCCCTTTCATATAATTTAAATAATTGTTTTTTACTCTTTGCGTGTCTGAATATCAAGGAAGGCGGAACCCTTCGGAACAACAAACGTTATGCCCTTTTCAATGAGCTCAAACGTTGCGTCATTAACAAAGCTGCACTCGCCGTCAACATTGACTGCGGCGGGCTTGTCGGAGTGAATTGTAAGCTTTTTGCCTCTGACAAAATTGCAGATGGGCCAGTCGAGGTGCTTGCCCGCTTTGTAATCATTGAGAAGAGTAAGAAGCTTGATTCTGCCGATTGATTTTTTAACAATAATCATATCCATAAGTCCGTCGTCGGGAAGCGCCTTGGGGGCTGCCATAAAGCCGCCGCCATACCATCTTGAGTTGGCACCGACGCAGAAAATGCAATCCTGCTTAAAGGGCTCGCCGTCATCTATCGAGATTGTAAATGTGTTTTTGACCTTGCGGAAGATGGAATAAACAGCCGACGCAACATAGGCAAGCTCGCCGTTTACGCCGGGAAGCTTCTTGAACGATGCCTGCCTTGCGCAGACCTCGGCGTCAAAGCCCATGGAGCACTGGTTGATTGCAATTTCATCGCCGCATTTTATTACATCGAGGCAGGCGGGAACACCGTTGACGAGGTTGTCAAGGTTGTAGAAATCTTCTTTTGTGCCGAAAAGGCGGATAAAATCGTTGCCCGAGCCGAGAGGAATAACGGTAACCTGAACATTTTTATGACCGAACGCCCCGTTGACTATTTCATAGAGCGTGCCGTCGCCGCCGCAGGCGTAAAAGCGGATTTCTTCGCCGGAGGACGCAAGTCTGTCAACGGTTGCCTTGCCCTCTCTGAATTTTGAGCATTCAATAACCTCGTAATCGACATTGTTTTTTGTGCAGTAGTCGTCAATCTTCGGTTTGATAAACTCATACGCTTTGCCTTTGCCTGCGTTGGGGTTGATAATAAAAATGTGTTTCACTTAAATTTCACTCCTATTTAAAATACATATAAAACTGGCATTTTATCATACCGTTGTATAATTTTCTGCGTTTGTCGGCTTTGCGCCCGAAAGATGTTTCAAATTCCTCATCGGGGCTGATAATCCCGTATGACCAGCCGTGTTTTTTCTCAAAGACCCTGCCCATAAGAGAATATATTTTTTTGCACTGTTCAAAATCGAGAAGCCGCTCGCCGTAAGGCGGATTGCAGATAAGCGTGCCCTTTTCGGTTGAGGGTGAAAAATCTTTTAAATCTGCAACGGAAAAGCTGATTTTTGATTCCACCCCCGCCCTTTTTGCGTTTTGCTTTGCGATTTCGATTGCGGATGAATCAATATCGGTGCCGAAGGCGGCAAAATCATCAACGGGAACAATCAGCGAGCTTGCCCTTTCACGCTCCTGCTTCCAGACCTCTCTGCCGATATTCTCCCACCTTTCGGCGGAAAACGAACGGTTGATGCAGGGAGGAGAATTTGAAGCAAGCAACGCGCCCTCAATCAGTATTGTGCCCGAGCCGCACATCGGGTCATAGAGCTTATGGTAAGGTCTCAGGTGCGAAAGGGAGCAGAGCGCGGCGGCGAGAGTTTCTTTCATCGGTGCGTCATTTGCTTCAAGCCGGTAGCCGCGTTTGTGAAGCCCTGCACCCGAAGTGTCAATCAGCATTGAGACCTTGTTTTTCATAATCGAAAACTGAATCTGGTGAACGGGACCCGTCTCATCGAACCACTCAATACGGTGTTTTTCTTTAAGCCGTTCGACAACCGCTTTTTTGATTATGGACTGGCAGTCGCGCACACTGAACAAATCGGAGTTAATTGAATAGCCCTTGACCGGGAAGGCGTCATCTCTGCCTATCCACTCCTCCCAGGGGATTGCCCTGACACCCTGAAAAAGGTCTTCAAAGCTGTGCGCTTCAAAGCTGCCCGTAAGTATCTGAACCATTTCTGCGAAATGGGAGCAGATATTGACTCTTGCGAGAATGTTTTTATCGCCTTCAAACAGAACTCTGCCGTTTTCGGCAAGAACGTTCTTCGCCTCCAGCTTTTTAAGCTCGTCCGCTATTAAAGATTCAAGACCGAGAAGGCAGGGAATAACAAATTTTATACTCATATCAACCTGTTCAAAAAAGCTGATGAAAACCGGCTTGCCCGATTCTCATCAGCCGAGAATTATTTATTGAAGACCGGCGCGTCTATGTTAATCAGAACTCAGGTTCGATAAGGCCGTAACCTCCGTCACTGCGTTTGTAAACGACGTTGACACCGCCCGTTGTTTCGTTAAGAAAAACATAAAACTCGTGGTCAAGAAGGTTCATCTGAAGAATTGCTTCATCAACAGACTGCGGTTTGAGCGTAACAATCTTGCTTCTGACAACTTCGATTTCTTCTTCGGGTTCGACAATCTCTGCGGGAGGAAGAAGGTCATCGATGGCTCCGCTGCGAAGCTTCTTCTCGATTCTGGTTTTGTTCTTTCTTATCTGGCGGATGAGTGAGTCAACGCATTTGTCGAGAGCTTCATTCATATTCTCCGCTCTCTCCTGCGCTCTGAAAATCATGCCCTGGTTTACAATGGTGATTTCAACGGTCTGCGAAGATTTTTCAACCGTTGCAACAACCTTTGCCTCGGCACTGTCACCGAAGAAGCGCTCAACCTTTGCAAGCTTTTTCTCTGCGTGCTCTTTGAACGATTCTCTCGGGGAACACTTGCGACCCATAATAGTGATTTTCATTAAATATCACCCCTTTTGAATATTGAAGCCCTGGCTTCATGGTTATTGTAACATATTGACAGTAAAAAATAAAGAGATTTTTTATTTTTTTATACAATTATTACAAAAATTTAATAATTAAAGAATAATTGATGCGTGTCTGGTAACGTGGCAGCCGACATTTACCGCAACGGGCAGACCCGCAATATGAGTGGGCGCCGTTTCAACGGCAACGCTCAGAGCGGTGATGTTTCCGCCGAAGCCCTGCGGACCGATTTTAAGAGCGTTTATTTTTTCAAGAAGCTCTTTTTCGAGCTCAGCGTAAAATTCATCCGGGTTCTTTTCGCTCACGGCGCGGCAAAGCGCTTTTTTTGCAAGAAGGGCGCACTGCTCAAAATCGCCGCCGATACCTACGCCGAGAACAACCGGCGGGCAGGGGTTTCCGCCTGCCGTGCGGACAACGTCAACAATCCAGTCAACAATATCTTCGCGTGTGGCGGAGGGGGTAAACATTCTGAGCTTGCTCATATTCTCACTGCCGAAGCCCTTCGGGGCAACGGTTAGTTTTACCTTATCGCCTTCAACAATTCTTGTATGCACAACGGCGGGTGTGTTGTTGCCCGTGTTTACTCTTCTCAAAGGGTCCCCCACAACGGAGCAGCGCAGGTAACCGTCTTTATATCCTCTGCCGACGCCTTCGTTTACCGCATTTTCAAAACTGCCGTTAATGAAATGAACCTCCTGCCCTATCTCCGCAAAAACAACAGCCATGCCGCAGTCCTGGCAGATGGGTATGTCAAGCTCTTTCGCCGCGTCAAGGTTGTCGCACAAAGCTTTCATAACCCCGCGGGCGGGTTCTTCAGTTTCGCAGCCGACGGAATTTCTTATAACGGATTCCAGGTCGCCGGGAAGAGCTTTGTTCGCTTTGATGCAAAGCTCTCTTATTGAATCGGAAATTAACGAAACATCAATTTCTCTCATATTTATCTCCTCAAAAAATCAAGGGCTTTCGGGCTATCAGCCCCTCAGCCCTGAAAATTCATCTGTTGCCGCCTCTGCGGGAATACCCGCTGTGACCGGTATTGCCCGACCTTTTTAAATCGGCTATTTTTTCTTCGCTCTGCTTTTTGAAGCGTGCCATCATATCTTCAAAAGAACCGCCCTGCTGCTGAGTCTGCTTCGGCCCCGTCCACACATTGGGCGCTGCCCTGCGGGTGTTCTTTGGCTCCGGCTCGTTCTCATCTTTGTTTTCGGAGGATTTTTCCGCCGTTTCAAGCTGCATTGCGCGCTTGCTTGAAAGACTGATTTTGCCCTGTTCGCTGACGGAAAGAACAACAGCACGGACCTCCTGCCCGATTTTAAAACAGTCTTCCATTTTATTGACAAAAGACGTGGACGCTTCGGAAATATGAATCATTCCCGTTACGCCTTCGCCGATATCGACAAATGCGCCGAAACCGGTCAGACCCGAGATTTTGCCGACAATGATTTCGCCTTCTTTAACCTGCATAAACAGAGTGTTCCTCCAAAGACATATAATTTAAAACAAACACAAATGACGGTTATTCCGCATCCGAAGCGTAATAAACACGCTCATTTTCGCCCGCATAATCATATTCATCACGGGCTATGCGCTCGATATACTCGTCTTTGTCTTCGTTGCTGATAGTCTCTTTAAGCTTTTTGTTTTCTTCCTCCTGCCTGGAAATCTGCTCGGAGAGAGATGCCTTCTCCTGCTCAACGGCGTTGAGCTTTGCCTGTGTGCTGACAAGGTTGACAACGAAATAGATAACCAGAGCAAGAATAAGCAAAAACAGAATAACGGGGTATTTTCTTTTTTTGATAAATTGTTTAAACATAAGCATTTCTTTTCATTTTTTATTCCGGAAAAATAATAGCATATATGATAATTCAATGCAAGAATAATTTAACAATCAAAGCTGCCTGAACATGGCGGCAGCATCCTCTTTTGTTGCGTGCTCCGACACGGTCAGAACCTCGTAGCGGTTAGTCTGCGAGCCGAAGGTGATTTCGATTATGTCGCCTGCCTTGACGTCGTAGGAAGCTCTTGCAACCTTGCCGTTTACGCTGACGTGCTTTGCGTCGCAGGCGTCGTTTGCAACTGTTCTGCGTTTGATTATGCGGGAAACTTTAAGATATTTGTCAAGTCTCATATTAACTCCAAAAACTAAAGCCGCCCTAAGGCGTAGCTTAGGGCGGCCCTCAGTAAAATTATTTCTTTGCTACCTTTGCCTTGAGAGCTGCGCCTGCTTTGAAAGCGGCAACTTTTGTTGCGGGAACTTTGATTGCAGCGCCTGTCTGGGGGTTGCGGGCAGTCTTTGCAGCGCGTGCGCGTGCTTCGAAGGTGCCGAAACCGATAAGGGTTACTTTGCCGTCCTTTTTGTTTGCAAGTGCATCACCGATGGTGTCGAGTGTTGCATTGATAACGCCTTCAGCGTCTTTCTTGCTGACGTTTGCTTTTGCAGCAACAGCAGCGATGAGTTCTGTTTTGTTCATAATTAATCTCCTTCAAAACTATATTTATGAAATACCGAAGTATAACATACTAAACAAGTGTTTTTGCCTCATCCCAAAGGCGGTCGAGTTCTTCGAGTGAGGATGACTTAACGTCGATTCCCCTCTCCCCTGCAAGCTGTTCAAGCTTAAGAAAACGGTTGAGAAACTTGTCGCTTGCAAATGTGAGTGCTTCTTCGGAGTCAAATTTAAGGAACCTCGAAACGTTTACAACCGAAAACAGCAGGTCACCGAGTTCTTCAAGCTGATTGCTTTCGTCGCCGCTTTCTACAGCAGCTCTGAGCTCCTCTGTTTCTTCATTAACCTTTTGCAGCGCTCCCGAGATTTCATCCCAGTCAAAGCCGACCTTTGCGGCTTTTTGCTGTAATTTCTGCGCTCTCATCAGAGCAGGCAGTTCTCTCGGAACACTTAGCATTGAGTCGCCGGCGGATTTCTGCCCTTTTGTTTTCTGCTTGATTTCATCCCAGTTTTTAAGGACTTCGCCGGAATCGCTCACGGTAACATCGCCGAAAACGTGCGGATGGCGGACAATAAGCTTTTTGCAGATTCCGTCGCAGACATCATCAAATGTGAACGTGCCGTTCTCCTCTTCCATCTGAGTGTGGAAGATAATCTGCATAAGAAGGTCACCGAGCTCTTCGCACATAAGCGCTTTGTCGTCTTTGTCGATTGCTTCGATGACTTCGTAGGTTTCTTCAATAAGATTTTTGCGGATGCTTTTATGAGTCTGCTCAATATCCCACGGGCAGCCGCCGGGTGAGCGGAGCAACTTCATAATATGCAAAAAATCATCAATATTGTAGTTGTTTTTAAAAACAAAATCTGTCATATCTGAAACTCCGAATCACAACATATTGTATTTTAACCCAAAAATCCGTATTTTTCAAGGGTTTTTGCAATTTTTTCTTGTTTTGTGTGGGAAAAAACTTCACTTTTTGAAAATTCTTTAACAAAAATAAGCGAAATGATATAAACCAGGACAGAAAAGGCGGCGGAAATAACGAGCGAAAGGGTTTTTCCGCTGAAAAAACTGCCGAAATTGAAGTCGGGAATAATGATTTCAAGGAGCGAAACCGAGCAATATCCGCTGAAAGCGCACAAAACCGAACAGATTGCCGGCTTCAAAAAAGTTGAAACGAAGTCAAATCTGATTTTCAATGAGCTGACAAGCACGGCAGACGCCGCAACCGCCGTAACGGTGAAAGCTGCAAAGGCGGAGATAACCGGACCTGAAACATTGAGTTTCGGAATGCCTGTAAGAACAAAATCAAGAACTGTTTTAATCAACGCCGCCGCTGCGGTTATTTTAATCGCTAATGAGGTTTTGCCCGAGGCGCAAAGCAATATGACGCCCGATACGGCAAGAGAAATCAAGAAAGCAAACAGACCGTTGAAAAACAGTATTTTTGCCGTAATCTGCATGGTGTCGGCAAAAGCGCCGTTGCCGAACAATACGCTGAATAACGGTTTTGACATCAATGAAATGCAAAAGCCGAAAGGCATTGACAAAACGACGGTTTTTTTAAGCAGAAACTCAACTTCGCTTTTGTAAGCTTCGCCTTCGCCGTCAACTGAAAATGATTTTCTCATAAACGGAACACAAACGAGCGAGGCGATCAGCGCAGACAAAGCGGTGATATCAACTGAAACGCCGTAAATACCGAAAAGGTATTTTGCGGTTTCTTCTTTGTCGCTCATATTCAGAACGGATGAAGATGCGGCGGAAGAAAATGCCTCGGCATACATCTGACTTATAAGATTAAATCCCGTTTCGCCGTCAACGGCAAAGCTGAGGCGTTTCTGAATAACGCAGATGTCGATTATTCCTGCTGCAAAAAGAAGGACCGCAAAGAGAAACAGAGGTCGGGTATTTTCAAAAATACCGTCAAAAAGTGTTTTTGAGGGAGCGGATTTAGGTGAAAGGGCAAGCTCCTTTTTAGTGATTCCGTCGCCCCTGATTCTGCGAAAAACAAACGCAAATGCCGCTCCGGCAAGCGAACCGACTGCAACACCCAGCACAGCGCCGAGCGCTGCTCTGACGGCAATAACACCGTTGGCGGAAACGAGATCTCCGACAGTGGTGCCGAAGACTACTGCGCTGCCCGTGCTCCCGGCGGCGGAGGCAAACTGGAGCGCGCCTCTGTCTTTAAACAGCTTTATAAATAATACGGCAAATCCGCACTGAGCAAGAACTTCAACCGCTCTGCACAGTTTTGAAGCGGAATACCTGTCAAGCCCCTCATAACAGCCCCTTATTGTGCCTGAAACACAGCAGGGAATAATTGCAGCCGCAATAATAAAGAGCGAAGGCAGAACGCCTGTGCCTGCAAACAGCTTTGCATAGGGATAAGCAATTATAAATGTCAACAGAGTCCCGGCAAGCCCGGAAATGAGAACAAGCCGCCCCGCAATGCGCGAAACAAGGCGTGCGTCGCGGAACCTGCCGTTAAACACGTTTTGCGAAACAAGGCGTGCCGCCGCTTCGGGAATGCAGGCAAGCGAAATGACGAGCACGGGAACAAACAATTCAAAAACCGAATTGAAATATCCGCGCCCTACTGCTCCGAGCATATTGGTTAAAGTGACTTTAAACAACAGGGCGGAGAATATAAGCAGTAAAGCAGAAGCAAACGCACCTGCGGAATCATTTTTTGATTTTTTATCGGATGAACGCAATTCCGTCACTCTCCAGAATAATCAGTTTAATTACGGTTTGCCGAGAAATTCGCAAAGAAGACTGTCTGCAATAAGAGCAGATCTGTCAATAATTTCAAATGCGTCAAGAATACCGGCAAAGGTTTTTGCCTCTTCTTCGAACTCGGTTCCTCTGACCGTTTCAATCAGACTTAACGCTTCCTGAGCAATCAGACCGGGCTCGCAGGGATGAAATGAATCGAGTTTTATATCGGCGTTGCCGCGGAACGGAAAAATGTATTTTTCCTCCCCTGCCATAACGCTGCTCCAGATTGCAAAGGTATCAAAAGCAGGGGTTGCCCTGAATTTGCTGTCGCGCACAAGGCGCCGGATAAAACGCATGTTGCGCTTGCTGAGAACAACATTTTCATCATCATAAACACGGGATGAGACGCTGACATAAAGGCGGGCAACATACTCGTCCTCATGACCGCCCGTAATAAGCGGATTGAGCCCGTGTATACCCTCGACAATCAGAACGGTGTCATTGTCAAGCTTAAGATATTTTGACTCCTTTGCCCTTGAATGAGTTGTAAAATCAAAAACAGGCAGCATGGTTTCTCTGTTTTCAATTATCTCCTCAAAGCATTTGCTGATAAGCGGAAGGTCCAGCGCATGGATGCTCTCAAAATCATAACTGCCGTCGGAATTGCGCGGATAGAGGTCAAGAGATTCAAGATAAAAATCATCAAGAGAAATGATTTTTGCCTCAATGCCCTTTTTTGCAAGAAAGCCCGAAAGAAGACCGGCGGTGGTTGTTTTGCCCGATGAGCTCGGCCCGGCAAGCATTACTATTTTTTTGTTACTCTCAAGAATTGTGCCCGCCGCTTTTTCAACAGCGTTAAAGTAGTTTTTTGAACTTTGGCGCACAAAGCCCTCAGGGTCATGGCGTGCGGCGAAATTAATTGTTTCAATAGTGTATTTTGTCATATATGTTCCTTATAAAAATCAATAATATTTTCTTTACGGTCTGTCAGCTCGTCAAATCTTGAAATATATTCGTAAGGATATTTGAAATTGAAAATGCGTTCTATATAATCGCCCGTCGGCGCTTTCAGCTTTGTGACCGCGCCTGCACCCGCGGCGAAAACGGTGTGGCACTCCTCCATCATAAAAACATTATATAAACACTCTTTGCCCGGAAGTGACCAGCCGACATTTTCAAGATTGCCGACGCATTTGCTCTGGCGATACATATAATAAGGAATATAGCCGCTTCCCCTGAGCTTTGACTGGGCGTAATCCAGCATTGCGACCGCCTGCGCCCCGTCCTGAACGTCCGCGCCGCTCTGCGCAAGCTCCGACGAGCGTTTGAGAGCAAGGGAATGAACGGTTATATTTTCGGGTGAAAGCGTAACGGCAGTGTCAACAGTCTCACGGAAATTGTCAACAGTGTCGCCCGTGAGGCCCGCTATCAGATCCATATTGATACAGTCAAAGCCGGCGGATTTTGCAAGGCGGTAGGCGCTTAAAGTCTGTTCAACTGTGTGCTGCCTGCCTATTGTGTCAAGCACTTTCTGAGAAAAGGTCTGCGGATTTATGCTTATGCGCCCGACATTGTGAAACCTGAGAGTTCTCAATTTGGGAAGCGTTACGGTATCGGGTCTTCCGCACTCAACCGTGTATTCGCGCAAGCCGGAAAGGTCAAAGCTTTTTTCTATCTGCGAACATAATCTGTCAAGCTGTGATGATTCAAGAACGCCCGGCGTGCCTCCGCCGAAATAAATGCTTTCAAGCTTAAGCCCCAACTGCGAGGCAAGAGATCCGAACTGCTCAAGCTCCACGCACAATTTGTCAAGATAATCGGGAACAAGTTTTTTTGCCGCCGGTGTTGTGATTGAATGTGAAACAAACGAGCAGTAGCTGCATCTGCTCGGGCAGAAAGGAATTGAAACATATAAGCTGAACGAATCGGGCTGTGAGAGGTTGATAATTGCGCTCTCTGTTTTTGCCACATCCGATGCGAGGCTGATTTTGGACTCACTCACCAGAAGATTGCCTGCAAATCTTTTCTTCGCCTCGTCTTCGCCGTATTCATTTATATATTTTGTCATAAGCTTTGAAGGTCTGACTCCCGTAAGCACGCCCCACGGCGGCGTATAACCGGTGACATCGGTCAGGCACTTAAAAAGAAGGCGTCCCATTTCAAGCTCGGCATTTTCGACACTGCCTGCGTCTGTATGTTTTTCGGCTTTCCTGCCGTTTACCACACAGGAAACTTTTATTATTCCGCCGTCAATCTCCGTTTCGACA